>VTLG01016964.1_pt1 | contig 14195 bp, 20 predicted proteins | sample 4694571 | NCBI WGS metagenome assembly VTLG01 (sample SAMN12604809, study PRJNA352737) | marine metagenome | biome: ENVO:00000447; feature: ENVO:00000209|ENVO:00000569|ENVO:01000036; material: ENVO:00002151; isolation source: viral sequences binned using virsorter ...
GTCCGCCGCTCCGAAAAAAGCGCCCTGTTTTTGGTCTAGAAGCAGCAGAAAAGTGAAAAACGCACATTGACCACATGTTTCGTTTGTGCTATTTGTCGTATCAGCACCAAACACGAGAATCATGTGGTATTACATACCGGAAACTACATCTCCCTCTGCGCTGGGGTTAATGGCCTTGCAAGTCGGGTGGACCGCATTCGAGCCCTTGGAGGATCATGCATACCATTACAGGGTGCAATCGCTCTACAACACCTTATCAGGAGGTTGAGATGACCGAAATATGCGAGTGCTGCGGCCAGCCAGGTGGCGTGTGTCGTAGATGCGGGCTAGCGCACACTCCGTGCGAGCCTCTTCCTGGAACTGGAAACCCTGGGTGTGAGGTGTGCTCCGAAAATGAAAAGCGGCTCCGAGGACTCTTTGCGGTTGTGGCTATAACAATGGACTCATTGAATGAAAGGAGATTGAGATGACAGATTTATCAACAGTTCCAAAATACCTCACCGTTCGGCAAGTCGCTGACCTTCTTCAGATATCGAAGGAGTCGGTGAACAGATACATCCGGAGAGGCCAAATTACTGCCTTGCAAATAGGTGGTCTTTATCGCATAACCGAGACAGAAGTGCTTCGCATTCTGGGTGACGGGATCCCCAATGTGACGGCACCTCAAAAACCAAAGCGCAGGAAGAAGAATGGCACGACGAGGTCCGGCGGATCTAAGACTTGATATGTTCTCTGACCTTTTAACTCCGTTCGAGGAATACGACCGCTATTCCGGTATAGGCGCCAGCGAGGTCGCGTCCATTATGGGCTGCGGCTTCGACAGCTCCCTCACCCTCGCAAGAACAAAGAAGACGAGGACACCGAAGGAGTTCGGGCCCGGTTCCGTTGTGCGGTTCGACCGCGGACACCGAGAGGAGCGCATAGCCGCTGACATCTACAGAGATGAGCGAGCGAGGAGTGTCGAGAGGCTTATGAAATTGGGAACGCTTCGACACCCGGATTACCCGTGGGCATATTGTAGTCCAGACCGGATCATAGCCAACCGCAGAACCGGAGAGTGGCTCGCGGGGCTTGAGATCAAGCACACAGACCCGTGGAATGGAAAATACTGGGGGAAAGGCGAAGACACCTTCGTTCCTCCCAAGGTTGAGTGGCAGTGCAGATACACGCTTTGGATTGTGAACGCAGCTCTGGAGTCAAAGGGGTTTGAGCCACTACACACATGGTGGATCATGGCGCGGATAGGGTTCTTCGATGATCGGTATTACGCGGTCAACTGGAACATGGTTACAGAAACCAAGATGGTTGGTGATGCGGAGCGTTTCTGGCACGACTGCGTACTCGGAGACCAGATACCTGAACCTGCTGGACACCCAGACGACCTGCTTGAGCTCAAATCTCTTTATCCAGAGGATACAGACGAGGAGTACATCGAAGCGGACGACAAGATGAACGTGTACGTTCCTGAGCTTCATGGCGTGAAGGCAGAACTCAAGGTCCTGAACAAGAGGAGCAGGTTCCTGGAAGGCAAAATACGTCACGCTATCAAAGAGAATGCGGGGATGTATGGGGACGGATGGACAGCGTACCTGCCTGCGAAAGACCACGGCGATAGCCGACGAAGAACACTCAAAATCGAACTGGGAGAAAAAGCGGATGTCGAGGGGGAAACTACAGGCGTACTTCAGCCCACGAATGGGGAAGTTGAGTCAAGCAGCAGCGTTCGGAGTTGACGCACAGAAAATAGCTCAAGAGATATTTGTTCTTGAGATGCACAACGCACAACTCGCGCAGTGTTCACCGAAGAGTGTGTTTTTTGCCGCTTGGAAACTCGCGAAGCAGGGGCTTGTCCCAAACCACGCAGCGGGCGGTCCATATGTGGTTCCAAGAGGCAAGAGCGCGGTGGTGGACTGGGGCGTTGCCGGCCTGACATCCATCGCGATGCGCACAGGAAGATATAAGCGTGTGTGGGCATCTGTGTACCACGAGCATGATGCGTTCGAGATCCGTCGCCACGAGCAACCCCCGTTTCATCACACAGAGACAAACGACGCACCCGGCGAAACGTCTGGCGCCTATGCCTACGCCGAACTCACTGATGGCACGGGTCAAATCGTGCGAATGCGGAAAGACGAGATCGACAGACACCGAGAACTCTTCGCTGGAGGTGGAGAGGCGTGGAAGAACAGCTATTGGGCTATGGCGAAGAAGACGGTGCTGAAAAAGCTATTGCGCAGTCTTCATTGCGAACAACACGATCCCGTGAACGAGGCGATTCGGGTGGACATCGCGGACGACATGGACTCCATCATCCATGAAGAGGCAACGGCATGATCATCGTAGCTGTGTGCTCTCTCCTGCTGACACATCCTGTAAAGGACTACGAAGCTTCAATGGCTACCTGCATTGAGGTTGGTATCGAGTCCGAAAAGACAGGCGAGCCCACGCACGTTCTGGTCGCTTTAGCTTATATGGAGTCTCGGCTTGAGTACGGTGCCGTTTCTCATCGAGGAGCCATCGGGCCCATGCAAGTGATGCCATATTGGCTTGAGGACAGCCGCGGCTTAGTCCACGCCGGCATCATAGCGTGGCAGTACTGGAGAGTGCGCTCAGTCACAATCCGCGAAGCACTTGCGAAGTACAACGCTGGCTACAAGCCAGGGCGACGAAGCTTTCGGTTCGCTGATCGGATTATCAGCTTATCTGATGAGCTTCAGGTTCTGGCATACGGGGTGTCCAGTGTGGATTGAGGCACCGCTTTCGCTCCTGGGCGACCATGGTCTATCACCCTCCGCGAAAGTGGTACTGCTGGTCCTCTCTGCGCAGGACACCCCGTTTTTCACATACAAGAACCTTGGGTCCGATTGTGGATTGAGCGTTAAGGAGGTTAGAGCTGCGCTGAAAATGCTCCGCGGCGAGGCGACATCGAAGCGAAATCCAAATCGAAAATGGATCCGAACTGAGCGCGTGAAGCATGGGGCATCCACGGCAACGAGATTTACCATTCTCCACAACCTGACAAAAGGGAAGGTTTATAGGCAAGAGCCTACCTTACAAAAGGGAAGCTTTGTGGGTACAAACCTGACAAAAGGGAATGATGTTCCTACCCCTGAAAGCATGACAAAAGGGAAGGTTTGTGCCGAGATCAGCATGACAAAAGGGAAGGTTTATCCGGACCTGTCCCCTTTAACTGTTAAAGAATTAAACAAGTTTAATTCTAGTATAAGTATAAATACCGCGCCCGAAGACCTGTCACTCTTTGCTGAAGAAGAGATGGAGGCCACGAAGGAGGCTGTGCCCTTCGACGAGATCAAGAAAATCTACAACGATGTCGTTAGAGATGGCAAAAAACGAACTGGTCTCAAGGGTTTTCCGCGAATCAAACACCTGAACGAAAAGTCAGAAGACAGGGTAAAGGCGGCTACAGAGTGTTGGATAGACGAAGAGTGCTGGAACAGAGACCTGTGCAGAGTGAGGGCATTTTTTGAAGCCGCGGTGGGCATAGACCGTGGTGGATGGTTTGGCCGAACAGGATACTTTGCGAAGTTCGTCTGGCTTGTTGGCAACAAAGAGGCCCGCGCTCAGATAATAGACGAGATGCACTTCTCGAAAGAAGAACCACCAGACTTCACCAACAAATGGGGGGAATTCTATGAAACCGTCTAAGAAGGCAGTTGCGAACGCAATGAAGCGCCTCATCAACGCGGGATTCGAGCCACCACAGCAGGCAGATCCGAAGGGCATGTGTCAGGAATGGGTTCTGTGCTTGAATGGTATACCCGACGCAGAACTGGACCGTGCGATGACAGAAGTCATAGCCACCCGGAAGTTTTGGCCGAAGCCGGTTCACATCATTGAAGCTTGGGAGGACGTGTACTTCGACAAATGGGGAAGAAGGCTGGAGCAATCCACAGATGGGGTTGTCCAGTGATGTGGTCATCACACTTCGAGATACCGTTAGCCCCGAAGGCAAAGGGGCGCCCCAGGATGCGCGTGGTAAACGGTCACGCTCAAGCCTACACTCCGAAGAAGACGCGAGTGTTCGAGAGCACTGCTGCTGAGTTGATAGCCAAGCACTCACCACCATCTCTGCTTGTAGGTCCTGTACACCTGGGAGTTTTGTTTGTTCTCCCCAGACCGAAGAGACTGTGCAGAAAGAAGGATCCAGACTTCGAGACCTCGCCTTGTGATAAGCGCCCAGATTTAGACAACCTGACCAAAAGCCTCGTGGATAGCATTAATAACAGCGGACAGGTTTGGAGTGACGACTCGCAGGTACAGCACCTGATTGTCGAGAAGGTATACGCAGAGAAGAGTGGGAAACCCCGGATCGAGGTTCGCATCGAGGGAGCTTTATCGTGATTACAACCCAAGACATTTATCAAATGCACAGAGAGTTACGTATGCCAAGAACCGCAACTGGAATAGCCGGCCTGTTCGTAAAAATGACCCGGATGGGCGCCACGATACCGGAGATTGCGGCTATAGGCGGAATGACAGTTGAGAGGGTCAAGCGTGTAATCGCTGGTGAAGAAGACATCACAACAGGTGAACACAACAGGCTTTTGATAGCGTTTCAGATTTATCTTTGGTGGAACGGATACAGACTAAAGCAATCCTGGACCGTGAGACCTAACGAGGTCCGGTTTATCTACTTGCAGGCTCGAATGTACTGGGATGAGCTGTGCAGGCAACTTAGAGCAGACTTGGAGGCAGCTTTTGCGACGATCAACGGGTGACCCAGAAGTATGGAAGCGTGGGCCTGCGGCTATGTGGGTAGACCCAAAGGACCTGGTCCCATGGGAAAGAAACCCGCGCAAGAACGACCCAGCAGTGGATGATGTCGCACGCTCCATAGCGAAGTTCGGATTCGGCACGCCTATCGTGGCGAGGAAGGAGAACAACGAGATCATTGCAGGTCACACTCGCCACAAAGCTGCGATGCTCATAGGATACAGTCCCGTACCCGTGCGGTTCTTAGATCTATCCGAAAACGAAGCTCATGCTTTGGCTATCGTTGACAATCAAACCAATGAGATAGCCCTATGGGATGAGTCGGAGCTCGACTGTCTCCTGGAGGAACTTGAGTCGGAGCTTGATGGGGTTTGTGAGTTTGAAGAAGAGGAAGAAGTTGAGGAAGAGGATGCCTGCGCGGATGACGACGACGAAGCTGCACCTGAGCCCGAAGAAAATACACTTCTGGACAAATTGAATGCTTTCGTCGCAAGATCAGAGCAAAAGAGTCGTCAGAAGAAGGTATGGAGCAAAGCTGATCACAAGGCGTTGCTTGAGATATCAGAAGAGCTTAGAGGCTTTGTAGATGCCTGAACCCAAACCCCTTATTGCTGTGAGTTATGGCGGCGGCATTCAGAGCACAGCTATAGCCCATCTGGTGATAAACAAACACCCGGAGTTGATGGCTGTTATAGACAGACTCCCAGACTGCTTTATCTTTGCTGACACTGGAGATGAACCAGAAAGCGTCTATGAGACCGTGGACCGCACATCAAAGGATCTTGCTTCTGCTGATATTCCGCTGTTCATTGTTCGCAAATCAAAGAACTCTCTTTCAGAAGAGCTAAAGCGAAAAGTGGAGGCTGGAATCAGAGGTATCGATTGCCCTCCATTTTACTTGATAACAGACAGCCCAGATGGCGGGATAGTATCAAGACAGTGTACCTCTGCTTGGAAGGTAGAGGTGCTGGACAGAAAGAAGAAAGAGCTTGCTGGGCTGAACCTTAGAAAGAAAAGCCACAGGGAACTCGATCCAGTTGTTGATGCTTGGATGGGCATTTCTATTGACGAAGCATCTAGGATGCGAACACCGACAGAGAGTTGGCAGAGGTACACGTACCCGCTGGTTGATATGGGGTGGAGGCGCCTGGACTGCATCAAGTACCTACAAGATATTGGCGTAGAAGCTTCAAGGTCTGCCTGTAGCTACTGTCCATTCCACAGCGATGGCGAATGGAATCGGATAAAAGAAGAGGAGCCAAAGGCATGGTCCCAAGCGGTTGAGTTTGAGAAGTGGCTTCACAACAAGCATGACCAAGGCGTCAATATTGCAGGACTCAGAGGAAAGCCGTTTCTCCATAAATCCAAAGTCCCGCTAGAAGAAGCAGACTTCAACAACCAACTAAACCTGTTTGGTTTCGACGACGAATGTGCCGGGGTGTGTGGCGTATGAGATCTCCTTCCCCGGCAACTGTTGCGAAGCAGGAGCGACACAGGTTCCTCATCGGCCTTTATAGAAAGGGTGTCCCGCGCCACGAGATATTTCGTGTGATGACTGGCAAGTTCGAGGTCACGCCTCAGACTGTACGCAAAGACATTGCGAAGATCGGTAAAGAACTCGAAAACTACCTCGAAAACAGCGAAAGTATACAAATGGAGATGAATGGCTGTTACGAAAGGTTAAAAAAACGAGCTCAACGCGACGACGCTGTGGGAAACCGGGCCGACGAACTGATACTGAACCTGCTCGGAAACAGGTCAGCGAAGCGTCTTGACTTCCACCTCAAGCAGAAAGAACTCAGGCTCAAAGATGCCAGTGCGAGGCTTGCAGAGGTGAAGGCAGACATAGCACAGAAAGCCCTGGACGACGCCGTGGTGTCGGAGAAGACGAACGGTTGGCGAAGCTCAATATCCGCACAGATAAAGAGAATCAACGAGAACGGTGCTGTGGGTGTGCAGGACATCGTGGAGATACTTACTGAGTACCTTCACGCGAGCGTCCACGCGGGCGACGGAGACAATAGGGAGATGCTCACGGTTGTTCGCATGTTGTTCAAAATCGCCATCGCTGATCCGAACGCGAACAGCCCAGACCTAGCGCTGGTTCGGTTGCCCGAAGGAATGCGCATTCCTGCACCGGAGCCTGACGACGGCGACGATTTGTTGGAATAATGCCACTATCTGGACCATCGCGCATGGGCGCCCGTGACATGGTGGGCAAAAACCGTCCAGTCGGAGATCCGGACTCTGTTTCCTGGCGCGAGTACAGAGAGAAGATCGGTAAGGCGAAAGACCGATGGGAGAGTTTGAAGCTTATAGCTTCAGCAACCGAGTACGAGCCACTGCCCCATCAGCTTCGAGCGCATATGGCGGAGGCGCCCCAAAAATTGCTACTCGGCGGAATCGGCTCGGGCAAGACGGTTTGGTCCGTAGCTGAAATGCTGTCCTTATGCATAATGAATGTTGGGGTATCGGGTGCGTTCTTTGCTCCGACTTTCGACGCCGTGGTGCATGTACTGCTGCCGGAATGGACGCGATTGGTGGACGCCATGGCTGTCGCCGGCTACCCCATTCAACGAAGATATCACAAGTCGATGGCAAAGGCCGAGCTCATCGGCGGTGGAACAGTATACTTTCGGAGTTTCGAGCGTGTGGACAGTTGTCGCGGGTGGACTTTGGGATTCGCAGCAGTAGACGAGACAGAGTCCGCTTCAGACCCTGGTTATGTTTGGAATGTTATCGCAGGCCGAATCAGAGACCCGGCAGCGAACATTCATCAAATGCATGCGACGACGACCCCACGCGGTCTGCGCGGAACGGTGCAGAAGTTTATCGAGCAAAGAGACATCCCATCGCTCCGGGGAGATTGGTGGTGCGGGAGAGCAACTACACGCGACAACCCACACTTGCCACCGGGCTATCTCAAGTCGCTGAAGGGATACTCGAAGAGGTTGTGGGAGCAGGAGGTGGAGGCGAAGGTGTTGAAACCGTCGAACACCGTGTTTGGGGATGACTGGGGTCCGCAGAACGTGCGCCCGTGGGTATACGACAAGATGCTTCCGTATGACCTCGCTGTGGACTGGGGATACTCGAAACCCCATGTGTTGTGGATTCAGCGCACACATGACGGCGAAGGCATTATCTTCGACGAGTTCTATGAAGACGAGGTGCCACGAGATGTGCTTCGTAAAGTTATACAGGACCGATGTGATCGTCTGGGCCGGGATCCGGAGTACGCTATCGGAGACCGCGCAGTGCGGGACCAGATGTCATGGCTACTTCACCAGTTTCCAAGCACATATGTGAAGCGCATGCACACAAAGAAAGAGCAGTCGATACTTGAAGGCATAGAAATCATGCGCTCTATGATGGACCCGATAGAGGGTGCCCCGAAACTTTTCATTGCAGAAAGCCTTGTCAAAAGGGATATGGGAAGGGGAATACAGAATTGTTTGGAGGGGTATCGGTGGGCTCAAAGACGCGACGGAACCATCTCAGCGGACACCCCATTAAAGGGAATTTATGATGACGGAGTAGACGGGCTCCGTTATTGGGCAGTCGTACATAATGACGGGAAAAGCGATTCTTTTGTGATACGATATGGCGGCAATGACTCTTGGAAGAATAGAAAAAAGGTAACGTAAATGTATCCACTCATGACGAGTGCCTCGAAAGCGATTATGGACATGTCTCGTTGGGCTGATGTCACAGAAAAACTGTGGATGTACCTTCGCCGTGACTTCACGGACTTCAGAGAGCAGCTCGATGAGTTGTACCCGCGCACCAGCGAAAACATGGTGCAACGAACGATTCCGTTCGTGTGGAATCTCGCGAGGCAGGTAGCTACTTTGTATCTTCGCGGACCTGCGCGTGAGTTCTACACCCAAAACGGAGCACTGAGCGACGAGCTGCAACGAAGGATATCTCAGATATATTCGTCTGTGGGATGCGACCAAGTCTTGCGAAGCGCACAGGAGCAACTGGTGACGCTCGGCAACGCGACCGTGTGGGTTTGGCCTGTGCCCAAAGCAAACGGAGTGCGACTGCTCACCCCCCCTCCGCATCACCAAACAGTGGTGATGGCAGACCCGGTATCCAACGACGTGCGAGATGTTCTAGAGTGGCGAGTCAAGATGATCATCGCAATCGACGAGACTATGTCGATGGCGCACTATGGCATCGCGAAAATAACCAAGGAGGAGGCGATTTGGGTAGAGGGTCCACGCGCAATAAAAGGAACTGGCATATGGGCTGAAGACGGCAGCAACCCATTCGGCGTCATTCCTGTTTGTGTCCTGCGAGATGCTGACCCGGCTCCTGGAGAATGGTGGAGCCCAGCCAATGAATCGCTTTTGGATGCTCAACGCGCCGTATGTTTTGATTTCACGGATACAGCACACGTCGCTCGATTACAAAGTTACGGGCAAGCGGTTTTGAGCGGAACGAATCGCCAGTTCGCTGAAAACGTGGATCTCGGACCAGACACAGTGATCGGACTTCCAGATGAGCGAATGAAGTTTGAGTACGTGAATGCGAACCCGCCGTTGAACGAATACATGCAGTCCACTGAGCAGTTTGCTCGTACAGTCTCGTCAATGAACGGCATGAACCCCACGACCATGGTGAACAAGATTACCGGGGTGACGGCAATAGCGAAGCAGCAAGAGACCGCAGACCGTGAGACACAGCGTCAGCGGCATATCACCCAGTTCCGAAAAACAGAGAACAGGCTGTACGAACTCATCCGAACAATTCGTAACGTTTTGGGGGGCGAGGAGATCTATCCGGAGGCGAAAGTCAATGTCGAGTACCGAGACCCAGCCCCACCGATTGTCGATGAACTACATCACTCTCAAGCTATCCGAATGGCGCTGGATGACGGCAGAACAACGGCATCTATGGAGCTGGCTAAACGCGAAGGCATTCCGCTGCCTGAAGCGCAGGCCAAAGTCCGGATGAACCTTGCAGAAACGGCGAGAAACAGGGCAATAATCGATCCCGATGATCGCGTTGCGCAGGGAAGAACCCCAGAGCTTGAGGTTGCTTCGTAATGGCTAGAAGACGTTCCGGGCAACCTTTTGTCATGTGGGACATGCGTGGCGTGCGCAGACGAAAGGCTGTTGACATACCTGGCAGTAGGGTGTCTCCAAGGCAGGCGCCAGGACTAGCGATTCAGATTAATATTCATAAAATTAAAGACGTTTTTACAGATGAGGTCCTGATGGACATGAAGCCCATCACGGACCTTGCGAGAGCGCTTGGAACGCTGATCAGAAACCGGGTTAGGTATCGCGGGGTCAGCGCAACAGGTGGTCAATTCTCACGATATTCCGGAAGAAGTAGCCGATCTGACGTGAAGAAGTACAAATCGGGGTCAGTGAGACCACACCTATACGAACAGCTAAATCCATTCTGGGCGCCAGGGCATTATCCACAGGGACCCGATGGTACAATGCTTTCCCACCCAACGAGGGGCGGCGGGTCGACTCCTCTGAAATCTAAAAAGCACAAGGGTGCTAGAGCATATCCATCACGTAAAGAGTATCAGATGGCTATCGCGAGCGATCCGCGGAAGAAATTCACAATCATGGGACAGTTTTGGACTGGGCTAGCGGTTAGACCTGTTCGTGCTGGATATGTGAAGCTTGCATTCTTTAAGTCGTCATTCACAGACGCTCTCAAAAAAAAGAAGCTTGCAAACCGCACAAAAGCTGCGCAAATGAATAAACACGAGTCCGTTTCTATTTTACGACCGAACAGGAAAGAGATGGAATGGGCCAACCGTTATTGTCGTCTATATATAACGTCAATGTTTTTGAACTCCCAAGGCGCACAAGAGCTGAGAATAAAAACGTTCCGTGCAGCAGCTAGACTTGAGAGGCGGATAAAGTCTTGGGCTAAACAGTTGGGAGGGTCATAATGACCACGAAGAAAAAAACGAAGAAAGCCCCGGCTAAGAAGTCGGGACCAATCGAGCTGCCTCCGAACCAGGACCGACATTATGGTCCGAAGTCGTTTACATGTCGGGTGGACCGTGAGAAAGCGTGTGAACTCATCTCCAAGCATGGCTTTTTTATGAAGTCCGATAATGGAGATCAGGTTCACCTTTGGGCCGACACGGCAGCGTATGAGTCCTATAAGGGGTCGAAGTGATGGCCGACGAGAAGACAGCAGAACAGCAGTCTCTAGACTTGAATGTTGGCGCGACTCAGGAACCAGCAATAAAGCAGGAAGCATCTGCTGATCCCGCACCTGCACCCAAATCTGCCACGGTCGCGGCGCCGCCGATTGCATCACCATCCCAGAGTGCCGCGCCCGTGGTGGAAGACAAGCCAGTCCAACCAGCGAAACCCTTCGATGAGGAAGTTAACCGAAGGATGAGCCGCGTGGATGAGCTGGAGAAGTCGTTCACGAGCTTGAGGACCGAGTCCGAGGCTCTGAGAAACCGTCTTGACCAGGAACTTCTCAACAGCAGAGTGAACTGGGCCGCGAACAAAGGCGTGAAGGGTCTTACGAGAGATGACCTCGCTATGATCATGCCGAAGGTGGACCCCTCCACACCGGAAGGATTGGCTGCGCTGGACGCTTGGCGCCAGCAGCGTTCGGATTTGTTTCCCGATCCAGCATTGCCAAAGGCTGTGTCTCCAGAACAGATGATGGAGAAAGTTGACACATCACGAAACCACTTCTGGACCGGAAACAAGTTTCGAGAAATCGCTTCGAGCTCGATGGGGAAAGATTAAAATGGGACGAAAGAAAATAGAACCCGCAGAGGCAGCACTAAGCGGATCGTCGGTACGTGACGAGGAAGCTGCATCGACCATGAAAGCCATGCAGTGGCTCCAAAACATGGCCGACGCGAACTCTGCGCCAATCGGTAAGGCGTGGAACCTTCCAGCAGAATATGAGCATTGGCATATTGTATCCCTCGACTTGTGCGTAGAGCGACACAAGATGACGTATTACCAGCTCAAAGAGATGGGTTATAAAGACTGTCCTCCCACCATGCGCCGGTATGGAGTCACGCACACGCCGACAAAAAAATACCTGATGTGTCCTCCCCAGGTCAAAGAGATCCAGAAACAGATTCGACGAGACAAGCTTCGCAGGGTAGCCCATTCGTTGAAAAACGAGCTGGACTCTCAGAACAACGCGCTGAACACGATGATTGGATCGCAGAGTTCAGCGGAAATACTCCACCATTCTGGTGGCGAGGATACACTCGATAACATTCAGGACGAGGTCAGAAAGACCAGGGCGTAAACTCGTGTCTTTATTACCGAATCAGCAAAAAGAACTTTTGTCGATTTAGTGTGTTATATTCTCGTCAATATTGTGAACGGAGAGATTTATGGCGTTTTCAACCTCGAATATTAAAGCAACTGCCGTCCAGACATTTATGGAAGGCTTGCTTACGGATAATAACGACTGGGCTCAGATCTGCAATCTGATGAACCAAGATGTTGCAAGCATCCGGCTCGCTGGCATCAAGGCGTCGCCCAATATTCCGACATGGGATGGAACGTCGTCTATCACTACGGATGCACCCTCCGAAGACCTGACTACAACTCTTCAATTTGCCGCTTATGCACAGCAGTGCAGGCTCAGTAAATTCGATATTAAGGACAATCCTGAGCTGGTCTCTCTGGTCTCGAATAAGATGGCCCGCTCCGTGAACTCTACCATGCGTAACCTCGCATACTCCCGGCTTGCAGGCGCATTCAGCACGCAGCTTTCCGATGGTGCTGATGTTTGCGCTACAGCGGGTCGAACCGATTCGGCTGGAGACACTCGTGTGAATCAAGTGACAGATGCGTTGAGCCAGTCCGCGTTTGAGGATGCAATCGAGGCTCTGCGTAAGTTCAAAACGGCGAACGCGCAGAGCAACGACGTTGTGGACATGGGAAGAATTTTTCTTGTGGTCCCACCGGAACTGGAGGTTTTAGCGCGGCAGATCGTCGGTTCTGATTTCCACGGTGGAGCGCACAGCGACCTCACCTTCAACCGCAAAAATACGATGCAGGGAAGGGCGACCGTGCTGGTCTCGAACCAACTGGTAGATAGCAATGACTATTTCCTAGTGTCGGAGCCTCCAATCTCCCCATTGGTTTTCTGGACCCGCTCCGCTCCTGAGTACTCGGCTGTTATCGATCAGGATAACCAGTACCTGAAGCTCACCACTATCTTCGCGGCTGTAGCGAACTGGCGTCCAGATCCTACCGGGATCATGGGCGGTGCTGTAACTGGCGGAACCTAGGGAGCAAGACGTGTGGCACAAGAGATACTGGAAGACGTTGGCGGAACTCTAACCGTATATCCTCAAGTCGAGGATATACACCCAGGGTCCGACTATACGGTACATCCAATAAGCTCTGTCACATGTGAACTGTTCAAGCCTACGGAGAGCACGTCTTTTGCGTCAGGGTCTGCAACGCTGGACGCCTCAGACTACGAGTTGGCATACTCCGCGTCCACGACAAGATCAACCCTTGTGCTCAGTGGGATTGCTGGTCCTCCTGGAATAGATGTTGGGACTCACTATCTTTACCGTTGGCGACGAGGTAACGACAGGGTTCAATGGCATCAGGAGATCGTGGTTGCTGATACCGAAGGCACAACGATCAGGCTGGAGTCTCCCCTCTTAGATGACCCGCTTACTGGCGATAAGATTGTCGGGCTTCAGCTTTCGTTTCCTGTAACAGCGCTGAACGCAGCAGACAGGGCTATGAACTACAGGTGTGAGTGGACGATAACTCCCGCGGAAGGAGACAAGCGAAAAATACAAACCCTGTTCCATGTAGTCCGAACACAATTTGAGGATGCTGTTACGCCGAGCGAAGCATTGCGATACGCAGAGAGCAACATGGCCGGCGCCGTCCTGTCTTGGGATGCAGGCAGAAGCATCGAACTAGCTAAACGCGCCTCAGACAAGGTTAGGCGAGAGATCCAGGCAACCGGCGCCTATCCACACTTGATAGGAGAGTCCGAGTCATTCAAAAATGCGGGCCTGTATGCGCTAAAGCTAGAGCTCGCGATGCTCGGGTTTGTTCCTCCCGGTTTTGACCCTGGGGTTTATGCCACGACGATAAACGACTCACTAAAGTCAGAGATCAGGCAAACCATGTCCAGTTTGACGTGGCTGGATGCTGATGACGATGCTATCGTAGATTCCGATGAGAGTCTTAGTGGTCCATTTACGATCAGGGTACAGAGACAATGAGATGCTCTGATGTTAGATCGGCAATCGTGGACAAGCTTCGCGGTGTCACGCCAGACGCTCAAGGTTCTGAACAGGACGTGTTCAAGGTGGTGGAGCTCGGATATCGCGAGTTGCAGGGAGCCCCAGACCGAACGTGTACGGTTTTGCTCATTATTCCTCCAGCAAGGGCAAACCTACACCTTGCACAAGACCTGTATACTGCCACATTCGACCTTTCAATTTCTTACGCGGACTATCGGTC
>VTLG01004757.1_pt1 | contig 14193 bp, 14 predicted proteins | sample 4694571 | NCBI WGS metagenome assembly VTLG01 (sample SAMN12604809, study PRJNA352737) | marine metagenome | biome: ENVO:00000447; feature: ENVO:00000209|ENVO:00000569|ENVO:01000036; material: ENVO:00002151; isolation source: viral sequences binned using virsorter ...
TGATGTCTTCTGCGATCTCTCCTTCGGAGATTGTCTCTCCTTCTTTCTCTACATCATCAAAGATCTTAGCAGAAAGTCCACCAGGCATTGCTGATGAAGCTCCACTTGGCTTCGTCTTGATTGTAGAATCTCCTGTAGTAGATACAGGGGCTGCAGCCTTAGCACCAACGTTGTCGGGACCTTCTGGCTTTTCCTTAGTAGAACCGCCAACTTCTATAGCGTCGTTCTTAAGGTCTGATTTTTGAGCAGGTACAGCACCTTTCTTTATGGCTGCATCGCCAACTGCTGCATCTTCTTCAATTGTTTCCTCAGGAGCAGCTGTCTTTTCAGCGATCACCTTTTGGAATTTTTCATCAATAGTAGACATTACTTGTACTCCTACGGGATTTTTAAACGTTTTAAGAATCTATAATTTATTTATAAATCACAAACTTCTGAGTAGACTCTCAAACGCGGAGAGTTTTCTTTCAGCAAGTTCTTGGGGTGAGGGTGCGTTATCAAGGGATGCCTTGATAGCCTCGATTTGTGCTTCTTTAATCTTACCATCGACTAAAGCCCATTCTTTTCCTTCCATGATACCTTCAACAAAAGCATCAGGTGCGGATGGATCTGCCACTATATCAGCAGCAGTAGAAAGAATAAAGTCATCGGCGACCACACTAGTTGTGCCCTCTTTTTTAAGAGAACCTAACCCGCGTGAAGAAACACCGAGTTGTACCCCTTCCTCAAGTAAAGACTTTGCAATCTTACCCATAGGGGTTTCTAACAACTTTGCCTTACCTATGAAGTTTTTACCTTCAGGGTAAAGTTCAACGATCTTATGTGAAACACGATCTAAGTTAACGGTAGGACCTTCTGGATGACCTAACTCACCAAGTGCTCGTCCGCGTTGGATGAACTCTTCGTTGTACTTACCTACCTCACGGTTCATAGTATCGAAGCGATACATACGTCCGTTGCGATTAGTAATTTCAGTCTGAAGAAAGATACCTTTGATATAAGTGGCTGTCTTACCGTCTTTGTCTTCGGTAAGAACCTCTATATCATTGTTCTGTTCCGTTATCAGTCTCATCATCGTTTTCCTCTGATTCGTTTTCATCATTGCGGTTAATTACTTCCGCAGTTTCGTCTGATGACGCTTCACCTTCAGGTGGTAATCCTGTTGGTTTGCCTTCATCTGGGACATGCGGAAACATCTTATTCGCAACATCTAATTTACTAGCATCAACAGCAGCTGCTGCTTTAACTTGTAACATGTCTTTGAGTTTTTCTAAAGCATCTGCTCTATCATTGTCCCAAAGTAAATCAACGATTTCTCGTTCTTGTGTTGCCATAATGTAACGTTGTCTGTAATTTATTTAGCTGCTTTAGGTTTTGCAGACGCGGGTTGCTGCTGTGCCTTCTGCTGATCTGCTGCTGCCTTTGTTTTTTGGCTAGCAATTTGAGCTCTCTTAACTTCCTTATCAAGTTCTATATTATCTGTTTCTGCATCTAATTGTTCTTGATCAGCAGCGACTAGATCAGTTGGGTTGATTGCTCTACCCATGTCTATATCATCTGCCATTTGCATATCCATTTCTTCCATTTGTTTCTCAGTCATACCGAGAACTTCAGAACGGATATATTCAATAGAGAAGTACTTGCCAACAAAGGGATCCATAAGACCAAGCACATTAAGTTGCTCTGTCTTCATCTCTAAGTTCTTAAGCTCTGTGAAATGATTATCTTTAAGATAGTCATACTGGATATGCTCTTTCATATCCTCCCAGTCTTCAGGAGTGATAACACTCTTCAGGATTAACTGGGTCTTTAGAGCATCATTAAAAAGATCACCAAACTTCTTGCGGAGTTTACCCACAAACTTAGTGAACTTTAATTCATCTCTAGTGATCTCAGATGACCTACCAAGGTTAAATGAGGTGGAAGAATCTAGTCTACCAGCTGGAACATTTAACGCTTTGTAAAGTTTTGTTTGGAAATATTGCACGTCTGTAAGCTCTCCAAGGTTCTGACCACCTGGTAATGTAGTAATTTCAGTACCTCTACCCCCTTCTCTACGTGGTAACCAGAAATCTTCCATCATTGACATGTATTTTCTGTCGTCTCTGATCTCTCCAGTGGCAGCATCGTATACTAATTTGTTACGATATCTTCCCATAACTTCACGTAAGTATTGTTCTGCCTTAACTTTTGGTAAGTTACCTACGTCAATATAAAATATTCTTCTCTCTGGTGCACGTGATATTCTGTATATAACTAGACTGTCCTCGATCATTCTAAGTTGATTGAGTACTTTAATTCCTTTATGCAAATAGGACAAAACAATATTTCTATTGGTGTCCATGATACCACTTGTCACGTAAGTGATAGCATCTTTCGCAATCTTGATACCACTATTAGCAGAAGTGTTGTTCAATCCTTTTGGATTGTATATGAAATATTCCTCGGATTGTCCGAAGTCATACTTCATAAACTCGTCTGCAGTTTTTGGTTTTGTTATCTGCCTTACTTTCTTAATCTTTGATGGGTCAATATATCTTACTTCTTTGATACCCTCTGCAGGTGCATCTAAATTGATTACTTTATGATAATATAAACGCCCATCAATGTACCATCTGCGGAACATTTCATGGGCTTTATTATCAAAACCGTACAGGTTTTTGATGTAATTAAATTCATCTCGGATCATTACTTTGACACTCTCACTCACATCGAGATTGTCAAGGTTGATTTCAACTGGACTATCGTTTTGATCCGCAACGATAGCTTCATGTAAAATATCTTCGATAGCGGAATCCACTTCTGGATGCATCGCCATCTCACGATACTTTTTCACCATGTCATATTCAGTCTTGAAGTTACCGTCTAGGTCAAGATACTGACCATAGTAACCTCCTGCAATATAACTAGTAGCTCCGTCCTCGCTAGAAGGTTGAATTGGAGACGGGGCACGCTCCGCAACCTTCTTCTTCTTAAACGAGAATCCGAATAACTCTGCCATAATATTGTGTACTTGTACCTACTATTTAGTTAGCTTCCAGAAATGTCAACTGTGTCGTTGCCACCTGGTCCAACTGAGGTGTGGTACTGATATGCAAACTCAACATCAAATTCTTCGTAAGAATCATTGTTGTCGTAAGCAAGTGAAATCTGAGATACAGATACTGGCCATGCTTGTACCAATCTGTATACTCTTAGTTCGTTTAACTTGTCAGAAGTATCACCACCAAACTTATCTAGTTGTGTAACTTTGATGTCTACCCATGTATCTACTATATCAGCAGATGCAGTGTTCTTATCAACACCGTTGGTTAACTCGATCCATTTTTCGTATGCACTTCTTAATGCAAATGCATCATCCATATAGAAAGTACCTGTCCATGTTTCGTAAGATCTATCGCCAGGAACTTTGATAACTCTTCCTCTGAAAGGAAGTTCAACTGTTCCTACGCTAGTTGCTGGCAATGCAGCAGACTTACACATGTATGTAACAGCAGATCCTTTAGATGCTGCAACACCAGTAATGGATGGTTCGGCCAAATCAGTGTTAGTAGTTGGCCATGGATGTTCTACCGAAAACAGGTTGGGACGAACACCGCCCCTAATTGCTTTCTGAAATTCTAAAATACCTAATGAGGTTGCCATTGTTAATTGCTCCGTTAATTATCTGCGGGGAACGACTTCTTCAAATGCTACACCAGTACGTGTGGCAACGAAGGTCAGTGTGATAAAGTTGATTGAACGTGCAGGCTTAATAAAGAAGTCTGCTTTAAATTCGTTCGCGTCAATGACTGCACCAGGATTATTGGTTTCGTCACATATAACCTTGAAATCTGTTATACCTCTTTCGGCTTGTACACCTCTAAGATATGGTTCAACAACATTCAAGAAGTTGTTACGTGTGAATTCATCATTGATTTCAAAAAGTACCCCCTTCGCAGCATTACCGACTGTCTTCTCTATCACGTTGAAAAGACGACGGACGTTGATGCGATCAAATGCAGATGGTGAAGCGAGAGCTGTTTTGTCACCGAAGAGTAGAATGCCCTGACCAGGAAGACTGGTGACTGGGTTAATTCTCTTCTGATATAATGTATCTCTTTCGGATTTAGTTGGTGAGTATGCTAGTTTTATAGCACCTTTAATTGCACCACGGTTTAAACCTGCTGGTGAGAACCAAGGTAATCCGTTTGCAGTAGTAGCAGCACATAATCCTGCAATGTCTCCGTTGCATGGAATGTATCTGTACTTGTCAGCAAATCTGTCGTAGACATACTTCCAACCACTATCAAACACACCGAATGATGTTGCTTGCATGTTAGAGTAGAAGTCTACTATGTTTTGTGTCTGTGTTGTGGAACTTGTTACTCCAACAACGTCTCCTCTAAATGGAGATAAGAAACCAATGCAATCTTTTCTACCAGAAGCGATGGTTAATATTGTAGCAGCAATTGACTGTGTGTTTCCTTTACTACTATTGTCTCCAGGACCCATGAGGATATAATCAACTGAAACTGTTTCAGTATCAGCGAACTCTTGAAGTCCAATGATAATTTCACCTGATGATGCAGTACCTGTCTCAGCACCTTTTGCTAACACATATGTGTTGTCAGGATTTCCACCAGCACCTGTTACATAGGTAGAAGCAAACAAGTCAAATACTGTTGTACTTCCTGATCCTGCGTTACCAGTACCTGCAATGTTACCACCTGTAGCTGCTTGGTTAGCACTTACATCATATACTGTTGTCTCGTGAGCACCCCAGTAAATAAATGAACTCTTCTCAAGTATTACATTTGGGTAGTAGTTACCTGCACCCCCTTGAGTTTTAGCATTGTTTGCTTTAGAAACATATGAGAATTTCTCAAGTAATGTATTAGGAGAACCTGTAATAACACCAGTAGCATCCCAAACTGCGACGTGCATTTCATCGTTTGCACCACTACGTGCTGCAACATAAGGAGAAGTGCCAGGTCTAGGAGCAATTGCTGACCACTTAAGTCCTGTGAATACGAACTGATTGTCGTACCAGTCAGAAACTGATGAGATATTTCTATCAGTAACACCGTTCTCAACAACGTCTGAAGTATCCCAAGTATCAGAAGTAATTAATGATACTGAGTTAGTAGTAGCATCCCACGCATAGATGTAACCACTCTTAGTACCTGCTGTATTCTGAACTTGAGTACCGATTGTGCTAGTAGTTAAAGCACCATCAAGTACTAGTGTTATGTCAGCACCTTTATCAATTACTGATACTCTTAATGCATTTCCATCAGCACCAACATCTCTCGCTGCCCAGTGGAATGGGTTAGCAGTTGCGGATAGATATGATGCTTCGTAGGCATCCTTAGTGGTAATAGAAAGAAGATAAGGAGAAGTTGCACTATCGTCTGATGCACTTAACTGTCCAGATGTTGCACATCTAACTACGTCAAGAACTCCACCATAAGATAGGTAACTTGCAGCAGTCCACCATGTCTCTGCGTTTGCTTCAGAGGGTTCTCCAAAGACTTCAATTAGTTGTGACTCGTTTGCGATACGAACTGGTTTAAGAACAGGTCCTTTTTCAAATGATCCTGCTATTCCCCCAACGTTTACCTCAACGGTCTCAATCGAACCAACAGTAAGATCTCTTTCTTGTATCTCAACTCCTGGCGATAAGAGCGTGCTAGCCATGCGTGTACTCCTGATGATAAATCAATTTTTGTCTAAAATTATTTATTAAAAGGTACTTCTTCAGCGATACTCCCACATAAAGTTTCTATCTCCATACTCATCTAAAGTATATTCTTTACTATTCATATCAATAGTCCAGACATTTCCTTCGTGATCTACGATCGCTTCATCCTCTAGTCCATCATCAATGAAACCGAACGGAGCCATGTCCTGTTCTATTTGATTCTTCTGTTCTTCATATATTCTACGACGAATATCCTGATCCGTCATCTCTTTGAAGTAATCTTGCTGTACCAACCATGCAAATATAACCAGACACATAACCAGATCATCATTGTATCCTTCGTCAGCTTCAAAGGATTGTTTGTTCTGAATGAAGGTAGTTAACTCAGCGACTATGTTGTAATCCTTAACAATGAGTTTATCATCTTCTATTAATGTCTTGAGGTTAGAGCATCCTTGTGCTTTGACAGTCTTACTCATCTTGACACCCATCTGTGTCTTGTTACCTGAGAAACCTTGTCCGACTATTTGACCTGCCCGACCTCTCATAGCACACATCAGTACGTTTTCATACTCTACGTCATAGAATAAACTTGAAGCAACTGCTTCTCCTATATCATTTACCTCTATTAATACGTGTGCTTTATTATAATTGTTTGCTACGTTATAAATGACGTTTGGGAATAGCATAGGTCTGATCTCATTACTCCTATACTTTGCCACCAGTCTCCACGGTGCTTTAGAAATATTGATAACCACAAAGGCAGAGTAATCCTGTGCTAATCCACGTGATACATCACAGCATATAATATAGTCATTATTATCTACTGGATTTTCATATACATCAAGACCTGCATTGCTGGTCATTATATCATCATAGGTCAGCACTCTTAACTTAGATGCTGCTATCAATGTATCAACAGATCCTAGAAACTCACAGTCAAACTCTTGAGTAAACTGTCTAACTGATGTGTTCGCAATAGTTGTTTCTTTCCATTGGGCATCTCTGCCTGGTACTTTTGACCAGTGAACTTCAGTCCATGCATATCCATTCCTACCTTTCTGTGCATCTACCCATAACTTATAGAAATGGTTCATACCATTAGGGGTAGATATGATTATTACTTTTGTCTTGGTACCAGAAGTAATAGTAGGATATACTGAGCTAAAGAATGCCTCAGCGATATGATTAGGAATAAAGGCAAACTCATCCAGAAAGATAATGTTAAAAGACATACCTCGAACTGCAGATGCGGAGGTAGATGCTGCCAGTATTTTAGATCCATTTTCCAACTCCATTGATCCTTTGTTATATGTTATGATACCTTGCTGCATCCACATGGGCAGCTGTTCATAAGCAAGTTGTAATCTTCCGAGCAAGTCTCTAGCAGTAGATAACTTGTTGGCAAGAATACCAACGTTCACGTTGTCATTGAACAAGACATAGTGAAGTAGATAAGACACACACGTAGTGGACTTACCAGTCTGTCGAGGTAGTTTTGCTATATTAAATCTATTGTTATGGAAACTCTCAATCAATTCCTGTTGAAAGTCCCACATTTTAAATGGCACAATACCTTCGTCAAGAGATATAATCTTGATATAATTCATAGCAAAATATACAGGATCCTCTTTGCACTTGAGGTATTCCTGTATTTGCTCTTGCGTAAAATTTATATCTGTCCCGACCTTTTTAAGGTTGGGATTGCCTAAGTAAAAATCTGTGTTGTTAGTCGGCATGTGTCACTAAAAATTCTTCAGCTTCCTGTTTGGTATCAAACCAATACAGATGTTTATTTAACTGAAGTGTAAATTGTTTTTCAATTTGATCGTAACCGATTACTCTTTCGTAATCAATCCAATCAAGATCTAAACGATCCTCTGGTACCTCGCTCATGACTGAACTCCTCCTTCTTTAGTTCATATTCTAGCATGGATTTCAAGATTGTGGCACGGCCAACATCTCGAAATGCCTCTAGAACACGGAGTTCAGATTGTAATTCGTTTATTCTAGTTTTCATTGTCCCAAAATTCCTCCCATTGCAGGTGGTAAATTACCTGCATCCACTTTTTCCTCATCATTCACTTGGTTCTTTTTCTTCTTAGAACCTTTCTTTGCTTCTTCTGTTGCTAATAAAACAGGTCCGTCAGTTGGATCTGATTCATGATACTTGATCACTCTACTACCAGGATAGACACTATCAGCTATACGTTGTGCTTGTGGTCTCTGAAGTTTATTCAACTTAGACCTAAACACAGTGATAGTATATTCTCTACCTCTCCATACGAGAGTAAGAACATAGTACCTTCCATACATTGTAGGGATTCTAGTCGTCATCCTGTTACTGGATCGCAATTCTCATCGTGACGCTGATACGCTGCAGGAGTCCTAGCAGTATTGTTAGTATTCCTTGCTTGGTATGTACCAGGTGTTCTCGCAGTATTATTAGTATTGCGAGCTTGATAGTCAGCGTTAAAATTTTCGTACGTTACTGTACTCCAACCCTCATTACCTGAGAATTGGTTTACCGTAGTCTTGCCTGGTTGGGGACTTACGGGGTCACAGTTTTCGTCGTTTCTTTGGTATGCCATGTAACTATTTATCCGTTTTTTTCGATGCGTTCTTAAGCATCTTTTGGAGGTCAGCAGTACTACCAACAAACAGTGAGTTGTTAGTCACCACCTTCTTAGCACTCTCTTCTTTGACAGCTTTCTTGTCCTTCTGTAGTGCCATAAGTTTGTCGGCAACATCACCTACGTGTTTGATGAGTTGTCCAGCAACTTCGTATGCTCTAGGGTGATCAGAAGACATAGCCAAATCAAGAGCACCGTTGACAGCTTCTTGTCCTTTATCCACCAAGGCGTAAAGGTTTCCTCGTGCATATTCATAATCATCCTGTACTTGATCTATTGCTTCCACCTTCTTCGGAGGTTTTGTAACCTCTGGTTTTGGTGTCACATCTTCTATTGACTCAACAATATCAAATGCTTTATCTAATCCATCATTCATAATACGATACCGATTCGCTAAATCCAAAGTCATCACCACTGGTTAGCAATGCATCATCAGTAGCATCTATTAGATCAACAGGTGTACCAGATGATGCTGCAGCAGCAGTAGTACCATTCTGTGCTCTTCTAACAGATAGTTTATTTGGAGAAGTTTTACTCTTAACGTACATCACTTCATTACCAACTTCAATATATGATTGAGTAGGAATGTTGCTGTAATCAACCACCTCAACAGTTAAGTTCCTTGAGGTGATAGCACCTGCAAGTTCTGTAGTACCATCTTGGTTCTTGTCTGTAAGAGCTCTTGGTGTAACCTGATACTCAACCTGTCTGGTTGCTGCAGCAGAAGGCATAGTAGTGTAAATATCTGCTTTTGCCTTCTTGATAGGTCCTTGAGTTCCAACAGGTCCGAAGATGTATGTCTTGCAAGTAAATTGCATAGTGACCAGAGTTATCTTTTTGTCATCAAAAGATCCTTCGTAGTCATCACTATAGGAAATACTATTCAATATAATAGGTATGTCCCTATAGTCTTTCATATCATCAACCAACTTAATAGTCATTTGATATGATGGTTGGAAGACTGGAACTATCTGTTCTAGTATCTCTAAACTTTCGTCGTTGGTTTTTGATATAACATTGAGTTCAAAATCAATATTATATGGTACAGGTGTGAACTGTTTTCTTACTGTATCCTTATCATCTGCCTTTACGTTCATAGTAATAGGAGCAAGTTTCCTAGAACTGTCATACGAAATACCCGTCATCTCGAAAGATAAACGGGGAACTGTGATCGCAACCTTTTGGTTAAGATCTGCCTGTTGTTCTAGTCTTGCTAAAAATTTCTGTCTAGGACCATATGCTAGAGGAACTTTCATCCTACTATAAATTGATCCGTCTTTGTTTTCTTTTCTACATTCTATATTATTGAAGAGTGTTCCAAATCCTATGACGCACTTTCTAATAATCTTGTTGTATGTGTATGCACCTAACATTATAAGTTACCTGCTATTCCAAATGGGTTTCCTTCACTGAAGTCAAGGATGTCATCTCCTTGTGATTCAAAGGTGACAGCTTCAGAGTATTTAGGATCTGCAGTTGCCATCTCATCCCTACTATCTAGCACAATTGTAGCCCCAGACTCTGAACCAACTATGGATTCACCTATTGTAAACGTACCAGTTGGGGACTTCAGTTTGACCCAACCTTCACCTGCATCCCACTCTACCATGTTAGCAGTTGAACCACTAGTACTACCAGTAACAGTTTCAGGGACAGTGAAGTCTCCTGAAATACCAACAGGTGCAGAACTAAACGTTGCAGTAGCAGTTGTATATCCAGTACCGCCCGCATCTATGTCCACTATCTTAACACTCTTATATCCTGAACCACCATTTACTATATTCAATGCAGTCAATGTTCCATTGGTAAAAGTGGGGAGTATGGTTGCAAATCTACCAGGACTATCTGGAGAACTAATAACTAGGGATACTCTATCTTCATCATAGTTTGCACCACCGCTTACTATCTGTACTGCTCTGATCTCACCTTCTTTAACTGTTGCTCTTATGATAGCAGATGCTGTTGGTGATCCACCACTGAGTGTTATGTTGGCAAGATATGCTGTTGCAGTTGCACCACTACCATCACCAGCGATAGTAACTGTTGGTGCTTCATTATACTTAGATCCATTTTGATCAATGTAAATTTGATCTATGACTCCAGAATTTATTGTGGGAGTACCAGTAGCAGTAGTACCATTGATAGGTAGATAGTAATGTTTTACAGTGTAACCGTAATCCACTAGACCCTCATCACTATCAAATACATCTCCTTGCTCGTCGCTGTACTCGAATAGTTCTGCCTTCAGTTTATATACGTAACCTTTACCTAACTGGTAGAAAGGTTCTTCATGCTCTACGAATTTTATTTCAAAGTAATTACTTGTTAATGGGAAATATATTAAGTCACCTTCTTGTGGTCTCTCAGGTGCTTTGTAATCTGGATCCAGTAAAAGGAATTGAGATATAAGATCTGAAAATCTCTGAGCAGAGATAACCATAGTTATTTCATCTTGCTGTGCTACACCAAACTTTGTGAGTAGATCTCCATTGCCAGCAAATCCATCTGGGTTCTCTAGGTATGCTTCAATAATATATGCATCATTAAACTCACCAATCACTTCTTCATTAAAGACACCATCAGTCTGCATGATCTCTCTAGGGCAGTAGAGTATATCCATCCCAAACATTTTGAGATGCTCTTCTACTAAGTTCTGCAATAAGAACTGTTCGTTCCTAGTGCCATGTGTGAAGTAAGTGGATCTTGCCATTAGCCAATCATATCCATAGGCATAGTCTCATAGACTGTGAGCATTTCGTCTTCTAGTTTTTGTACCTTCTCTTTACCTTCGTTATAAATGAACTCACCGTTCATAGTAATTCCACCTGGTAACTGTGCTCCTTGGAACTTGATTAAGTTGGCACCCCACTGTCTTTGAATTAAGGCAGACACATATCTCTTCATCCATATATCATTGTATACTGCTGTATCTGCAGTCGGATCAATAGCACGATAACATTCCAGAACTAGGAAGTCATCTGTATTGACATCAGTTTTCCAGTCTAGATCTAAGTAAAGTTTGTTTCCTCTTAACTGAAATCTTGTTTGCTTCTGTCCCTCTAATAAGAAATATATGTCTTCTAGTCTACGGTTAACCATCTCATAGGTTAAGATTTCTGTATTGGTCAGATCCCAAAGATCATTCAATCTCCACTGATACCTAACATCAAACAAGTTAGTTACGTTCTTAGATACAAATGGGAATACCTTAATCACACTAGTGACATACTCAGGCATCTTTACATAATTATTCTGTTCTGAATAGTCAACAGCGAGAGCATTAGAAGTACCAGCTGCAATAGTAGTGGTAGTATCAGTGACCATGTTTTCACGCATGGCTTCACTCCACTTAATTTTTACGTGGGTTCTGATGTAACCATCACTATTTCTTTCATTGTAAAACTGGATAGCATCATCTACTAGATCATCTATCTGATCATCCTCTATGTTTATTTCTAGGACTGGTGCACCGTTTTGACGTAATGCATAATCTATCAGTCCCTGTCTTGTTGAAGCTTTAGCCATTTTAAACTGGGTTGACGTTGAATCTAATTCTTACATAATATGTAGTATTAGAACTGAGGTTTACAGCACCTGGTAAAGTATACTGTGTTAAGTTTGTTGAGTTACCAAGAGATTGGTGAACAATAGTTCCAAATGTATTTGCAGGAGAGAACTGCCAATCACTAGATGAATGTTGATATCCAGTCTTCAATGCAATAGCATCAACATTAATTGTTGGATTAAATGCTGGTGTAATTGTTTGTATATCTGGTTGATCAACAAAAGGAGTAGTAAAGTTTACTGCTGATGTGTACGAACTTTCTAAGTTTGCATTATCTCTAAACTTGACTTGAACTGCATATGTAGTATCAAAGTCTAATATTCCTGATGGTACTGTGAGTGATGTTTTATTATTCTCATCACCATTTGGTAGTGTATTAGATGTATCATAAACAGTTACGTTATCTGCAACTCTTCTTATTCTCCAGAAGGTTGCCTTATGTGTTGAACCTGCATACTCAGATACAAATGGAGCAGTTGTGATAACTGGTTGTCTTGATAATGTTTTAGTAGTATCTGTATCAATGAATGGAGCTACAGATGCTGGTGCTGATACAAATTCAGATTCATTAACTGTTAGAGTAGCAGCACTAGATGTTACTGAGGTTGCTGCTGTATTAGATAACACACAACGGAACTGCTCGTCTGGTGTTGTTGGATATGTTGTTGCAGGAGTAGTATAAGTTGATGAGTTTGCACCATTTATATTTGACCAACTTACTGCATTATCAACAGACTTCTGCCACTGGTATGATATTACATCACTGGTTATTGATGCTCCAATATTAAATGTTGCAGTGCCACCCTCAATAACAGCTTGTGACTGTGGTTGAGTTTGAATACTAATAACACGTAAAACAGTTAATACTGCAAAGTTAGAAGTTATGGATGCTGCTGCTCCAACAAGAGATGCCACACAACGGTAACGATCATCACCATCATTTGCATATACTAGAGTTGGTGTGGTATATGATGCTGAGGTTGCTCCACCAACAGTTACATAGTTTGCACCACCATCATCAGATCTTTCCCACTGGTAAGTTGGGGCACCACTGGATGTTGATGTAGTAATTGCAAAGGTTGCAGTACCACCTTCATTAGCAGTTACGTTAGATGGTTGTGCTGTAATAGAGTATGTTCTTTGGACTGTTAGCGTAACTGCATTAGTGGTTACATCTGCTGCAGCACCTACTGCTGCTATAACACAACGATACTGATCATCATGATCTACTGCGTATGTTGTTGCTGATGTTGTATAAGATGCTGAGGTTGCTCCGCCAACTGGTGAAAAACTGTTACCTCCATCATCTGATTTTTCCCACTGATATGTAACACTAGGTTCGTGTGCAGACTGACCACCTGCAGAACCACCACCTCCACCACTAGGAGTATCAAACTGATCTACCTCGAATGATGATGTTGCAGCATTACCACCAACAGGTGACATAGTAACACCACCAAGTGTGGTGAATGTTGCAGTCTGAGTTTCATCAACTGTTGCATCAGATGGTTGGGATGATACAACTACTGTTACAGTTTCTACTTGTAATGTAGCAGCATTAGATGGAACAGTTGTTGCACCTGGTGCTGAAAGCAAACAACGATATTGATATTCATCTTGTGTTGTTGTTAATGTCTCAGTAGTATATGTTGAAGTAGTACCACCAGAACCTGTTGAAACATTAGACCATGACGCACCAGCTGTAATTGATATTTGCCACTGGAATGTAATGTCACCTGCATCATTATCAGATGTAGTAGCAGCAACACCAAAAGATTGAGTACCTCCAACTGCACCAGTTGCATTGACTGGTTGTGAAGTAATATTGATTGTTCTCTGTACTAAGTTCTGTGCAACGCTTGATGTTACATCATTAGCACCAGCACATGAGACCACACATCGGTAGTAGTCACCATAGTCGGCATCGTATGTGGTAGCAGGTGTAACATATGTTGCTGCAGTTCCCCCAGTAGAAGTATAATTTACTCCATCACCATTCTCAGATTTCTGCCAATCATATGAAAGCGTAGCACTATCTAATGTAGAACCAGCAATAGTAAATGTAGCAGCTGCAGGTGCTATTGGTTGCTGATTAGTTGGTTGATTACTTATAGTAATAGTTCTGAATACTGTTAATGTAACTGCGTTTGTGTATGATGGTTGAACAGCAGTATTAGTATCCATTTTACAACGGAACTGATATGTGTTCTTCAAGAAGTCATCATCTACTGTTAAAGTATTTGTTGTTGCTCCACTATATCCACCACTGTTAGGAACGTTAGACCAACCAACTCCACCATTAGTTGATACTT
>VTLG01005476.1_pt1 | contig 14193 bp, 14 predicted proteins | sample 4694571 | NCBI WGS metagenome assembly VTLG01 (sample SAMN12604809, study PRJNA352737) | marine metagenome | biome: ENVO:00000447; feature: ENVO:00000209|ENVO:00000569|ENVO:01000036; material: ENVO:00002151; isolation source: viral sequences binned using virsorter ...
TCCCTGTAGTGGAAAGACTGCAGGGCTTGTCTGCGAAAGATCAGGCATTAATTCAACGCTCCTGAGCTAAAGTATCCTGAGGGTTGTTGTATCATTGTGGAACGCACGTACTCGTATTTATTTACTAGTAAGCTTTGCATATTCTTTATGCCTTGCTCAAACCTACTAAAGTTAAGTTGATATTGTGTTGTTTCCCCTCTGTACTGATAAACGTAAGCCGTCGCCCCATCTATAATTACAGGATCAAATCGTGCAGGTATAGTTGTTGTGCTATCTTGTGCAGATAGATCTGTCGGAAAAGCAAAGTAGTCATACTTTAGTGTGTAAGCTCTATTAGGAAACGGGAACAGTAGAAAATTATTGTCTAGTGTCCTGACTATAAATCTGGGCACAGCTCCGTTATCAAACTGTGCAACCGATGTCCCGTTGTCGTGTGTAGCTGCCGTTGTTCCGTTAGCACCTCTTGTGCACCCTGTTAGAGTGTTGGTGCTAATACCTGTGTATGTTATCTCTTCGTTTTCTATAAAAATAGTTCCAGTGCTGTCAAAGCCCGTGGAACTTGTAAGATCTATTTCTGTTTCACTAGCATCTAATGCCTCTGCCAGTGTTGTTGTCACTATCTCGTCTTCTTGTGTTACATTTTCTCTATTGATGTAGTCGTTGTACTGAAGTATTGTTAAGTTTGCACCAGATGCCCCTATAGTGCTATTCTTAACTATTCTAGCTGTATTGTAGTCTACGTGCTTTGCATCATCCGGTATGCTATATCTAACTATACCTGGAGAAAGTGTTTGTGTTTTTGTCGTATGATTAAAGGGATACTGAAACTCCCTTTGATTTATATATCGTATTGCTTCGTTGACAGCGTTTTGTGCTTGTATTTGTATACCTCTCGCATTGGAGAAGTTAGTTGAGGTGAGTTGCACTTCGTTTAATCTCGCTAATACACTATTTGTTAATGATAAAAAACTTGCCATTCACCCTGCCTTGATAATGTAAGGGGCAAGTTGCCCTGCCCCAAACAATTTATAGTGTTACGCTAATAAGTCTCTATCGACTTCAGTAGCTTTATCTACTGCACCGTGATCATTGCAGTCAATGACAGTTGCGTAGACTCGTAACCTACCTGTAGCTGCTGCAGCACCTGCAATCGTACAATCAATAGTATCAGCAGTGCTGATGAACTGAGTGTATGTTGAGGCTGCATTGCCTACTACTGTGTTGGTTTGTCCGTTTGAACCTGCAGCACAGAACCCTGCAGATGTAATGTCAGCACCATCAATGATGTCGTCACCACCTCCAAAGTCCATGTCCAAGGTACAACTTCCAGTAAATGCTGACATAACTTCAGCACCTGCGTTTAGAACTAATGTCCCTGCAGGTATTTCAAGCATTTGGAAAACATCTCCGTCAGCAATAGTGTTACCTGCTGCTATAAGAGCGTCAATGTCCAAGTACTCCTGGATTGTTCGCACCATGTGCGTTCCTGCGTTTGCAGGTAAAGCTGCAATAGAGTCAGCACCAACACCAGTGGTTGATTTTGCTGTTAAGTCAAAAGTTGCCATGTTAGTACCCTCCCTTACGCTGCGTTATATTTGGCAGTCACGATAGCCTCAGGTCTGAGGATCTTTCTACCATATAAGTGCATACCACGCACAATGTCAGCAAAGCTGTCAGGGTCACGGTATGTTTCAGTTTTGCTGAGTTGTTCAGCAGTCGCAACGGCAGAGCCGTGTCCTGCAACAATCACACCAAAGTTTGAGTTTTGGTTTGCAGAGCCAGTTGTTCCTGGTCCTGTACCTACTGCAGGAAGGTTGCTAGAAACGTAAACTCTAAAACCTGCTAGACTTGGTAGAGCTAAACCATTTTTAAGGTCAGCTGCTGCAAAGTCAGCGTTTACTAGTTTAGAGTTTTCATCACCTAGTAGTTCCATGAATACAGGGTCAATGACAAGCCATCTGTCCTGTGTATCAACTTGTTGTTGATTCAACAAACGGTTCATTCTGTTGACGATCTGCATTGGAGAAGCAGTTGCTGTTGGAACAGCAGTTGCCCCACCTGGCACGTTAGCAACAGGGATTGAGTGATCTCCTGCTGATGATGTGGTGATGTTTCCGAATGAGTCCTTCCTTAACTTCATTGAAGTAAGAAGTTCATCAGAACCTGCAGTGCTAACGGCTTTAGTTCCGTTAACGGTTGAGTTAGCTGTGCTTGCAACAGAGCCAATAGCAGACTGTGCAAAACCAGATAGATAACCAAGAACTTCTTGGTCGTATTGGTCAGCAAGCTTGTATGCTGCTCTGTCGGTAGCTAGTTGCATGAAATTTATATGACTATGCGCTTCCTCAATGTCATCCATTTTGAAAGCATAGTAGTTAGACTTGTCAACAACGAGCTGAAAGTCCTCGTCATCTAAATCCTGTGCAGTTACCTGTGTACCTCGTGCGTACTGTTTGACTGATATTTCAGGCTCTTTAATGATCCTGACTGTATCACCTTGGTTAGAAATTTCCCCAAAGTAGTCAGAATTAGTAATGTCACCCACAACAGTCGATTTACGAAACGCAAGCTGTACTTGTTTCGAATAGATTACTGGCGAAAAATTACCGTTGGGTAAGTTGCCGTAACCTGACGTTGTTTGAAATGCCATGATAAATCCTCCTATAAAAGTTGTTATGGCGTTAATAACAAACTCATGATTATAGAGGCTACGCTTTTTTAGAGTTGCAATGATGTTTGATTACATGATTTCAAACAGATTGGGTCTATACTTGTCGTAGGTAGTCAGACAATCTATGTTTGTACGTGTTAGTTATATTTAGAAAAAATGCCTTGTCAACACTTTTTTTATCGTGCTGCACCAGATAAATCGTATACAAACTTACCTGTTCGCATTGCTTCCATTATAGCTTCTTGATTTTTAGCATACTCTTTGTCTGACATCTTGTCTACCTGGGACTCCCTTATGTAGTTGTTAGACTCGTCTGCTGTTGGAGAAGCCTTAGAGCGAGTGTTCACAGCAGAAGCTGCAGACTTTTTACTATCGCCCTTTTTAGTCATGATACCTGCATCTATTTTGTACAAGTCTATAACTCGTGCAACAGACTTAGCATCATCAACATTTTCGTAGAGAGCGTCCTGTACCCACTTAGGCTGTGCTTCAGCCCAATCATGGAACGCATCGTCCTCTCTTATCTGTGAAAAGTCAGGGTGCAGCTTCATTAGTTCGGCCTCAGCTTTCTCTTTTGCTGCCTCCACTCGCATCTTTTCAATATTCTCAAGTCGTTTATCAAGATCGCTTGATCTTTCTCTAGCTTTTTTATCAGCTATTGTTTCGACTATCCCGGCTACATCAGGATACTTTTTAGCCCACTCTGCTATTTCATCTTCAGACTTGGGTAGTACCAACTCATTTCTAGTAGCTTTTGATAACTGACTTTCAAGAGCCTTGATTCTCTCCTCAGTCTCCTTATCTTTAGATGCCATGTGTCTCCGTAGATCACCGTATCTTTTCTTAAAAGACTGCTCTTCTTTTGAAAGAGCCTGATCCTCCGGCTTTGTTTCGTCTGCCTCTTTAGCGTCAGGTACTTCTTTGACCTCTTCAGCAGGTTGTCCACCTTGCTCTTTGGCTTTGAGAAGTTCTTGCAGTTCCTCCTCGTCTTTTTTGATACGCTCTGCGTTTTTATTTTTGCGTGGGCGTGGATCAACAAACCCTGCTACTTTTACTTTTTCTACGTTTTCTAACTCTGGCATAATATTTACTCCTATTGTTGGGGCTGATTTTCATCAGGTCGCCTTCGTTTTACCATCAAGAAAGTTTTTAATCTTTCCTGCCTTGTGCACTATTGGGTGTATAATACTACACCATAGTTTTCCAACCAAGTCATCTTTAGCTTTGCCCTTGGTGAGAATATGTTTTAGGTGCTGTGTTCTCTTCTTTGCTAAAATAGCACCAAGTTTTGTTAATAGTCTATTGTTCTGCATGCCTTTAACATACGGCTTAAACAACCAATGATATCCTATTTGATGTTCTGGTGTGAGGTATCTTCTTTGATATACATCCCATATCTTCATGGCTTTCTGCCAATCAACTAATTGTGTTTGACGATACATTTCTGTGCAGACAATCTTGTCGTCACCTCCCCCTCCTGGAGAGCCTCCTCCAAAACCTCCACCACCAGAGCCTCCACCTGAGTCATTACTTTCTTCTTCCTCTAAAACAGAAGTAAGTGTTCTAAATTGATAGCCTCCCTGTTTAGCTGCTGTGTCAGCATCTACTCTTTGATTTAATTTTCTGTTTCTTTCTGCAGCTCTTTGCAAATTTACCTCAGCCTCTGCCCTAAGACCTGCATCTACAGAGTCACTTAAACTAGCCCCTGCATCTCTAGCTGCTGACTCAGCATTTCTTCTTGCTGTTTGCGCTATAGCTGCATCTCTTGTTTGCGAACTAGCTTTTAATGTTTCTAGTTTAGGTGTTGGTGGTTCTACTTCTGTAGGTATTCTTTTTTGTGTTTCCTCATATATCTTCCTCTCTTGTTCTTCTCTAGCCTTTCGTGCTTCAGCAGCTTTCTGTGCCTGTATATCAGCAGTTGAAGGCATAAGCTTTGCTATATCAGAAGGTTTACCTAAAGGAGTAAAAGAAGCGACAGGTTGTGGTGCCGTTGCTCCTACCTGTGGTAGTGTGCCACTTGTTGCTGCAACTTGTCCCAGACCACCAGGCTCAGATACAACAGGAGGTGAAACTCCAGGTCCTATACCAAAAGCTTCTTGCGTCTGCATGTCTTGCATTGTAACAGGAGAAACGGCAGGGGCTCCAACCGTAGGTGCTACAGGAGGACCTTGAACAAAAGGTAAATTAGACTGTGGTACATCTACATCTAACTTAGGAGCTGTTGTTTGTGGCTGTATTATGTTTTGAAAACCAGGCGGGCCAAAGTACTCAGGTGTGGTTCCCCCTATATCAGATCCTGCAGGTATGTTTTGTGCTGCCTGTTTTAGCATGTCATCTGTATCTATTGCAGGTGGTGTAAAAGGAACACCTAGTGTCTGTGGTCTATCAGCTACAGGCTTAGGCTGTTGAACAGGAGGAGTAAAGGGAACACCCAATGTTTGTGGTCTATCAAACGTAGGAGCTTGCTGCTGCGCCACTGCTGTTTGTCCTAATCCAACAGGTGTGGCAGGAGGCTGCTTAACTAGTCCTGCTTGAAACAGTTCTGTGCTAAGTGCCTTTCTTGCATCAGCAAGTTGTGTTTCTTTCGGAAAACTTTTTTGTGATAATACTATACCCTCTTCTATAACATTTGGTTGATTCAAATAAAAGTCTGCTATCTCTTTTGTGTTTTCATTTCTTATTATTTGCTCAACTAAACCTTTCATTTGTTTCACGTTAGAAGTATCTATCTCCTTACTACCAACAGCTTTTATAGCGTTACTAATATAAGTTCTAGCATTTGGGTTTTCTATCTCTGCTTTTTTATATCTACTCGTTCTACTACCAGTTCTACCTCCTCCTAGATACTCTAATAACATGGATTCTACATTATTGTTATATCTATCTGCCTTTGTTTTCATATCAACGGCTAGGGCTCTAACACCAAACTGAGGAGCACTGAACTGAGCAAATCTGCCATCAGCATACGTTCCTATTTCTCCTGCGTAGTTCTGCCCTATTTCTATATTTCCTGGATTATAGAACAGACCTTCTTTTATATTGCCTGAAACTACTTGTGCTGCTGCACTCATAAAGGGTTGAGCTTTAGTGCCTCTGCTGTCTTTCCTGGCCTTAGACGATGTTAATTGATCTCGTTGCGTATCTACTTGTTGTGTTGGGGCTGCTGTGCCTCCTACCTGAGTCACAAAGTCTGGAGCACCAAATCTAGGAAAGAAAGGTAAGTCCTGCTCTGTGATAGTTGTATCTGCTGCTTTTGTTTTAGAAGTGGCTGTAGGTTCCCCCTCTTTAAATTTAGATAAATCCGGTAACAAGTCGTCAGGTAGCTTGGTTACAGGTTTAACCATTGTGTCCCCTTCTCTAACTGGTTTTCCAAACTCAAACCCTGCCTGTTCAGTCAACGGAAGTCCCTGTATAGTTTCTCCTCTACCTGTTACAGCATTTATTATAGATTCTGTCATGCTTGTATTAGGAGCAACCATTAACACTCTTTCTAGTGTTAGCTTTTCCTCTGTACTTAAAGGCTGCTCTGTTGAAGGATTTGTTCCTGAACGTAACGCAGTCTTTGCAAAAGAACGTGCTGCCTTTTCGCTCATTCTTTGTAGTAATCCTACTACGGGTAACTTTGCTGTTACATCTGCTGTTTTACTGTCAGCGTTTCTAATATAGTTATTCCAGTCTTCGGAGGTATACTGGTCAAAAGATTTACCTGTAGCTGCTGTAGTTGGTCGGCCTTTACCCATTGCTTGATCCACAGCATCACGGACAATACCATCAATGTTACTACCTCTAGCTGCCTGAGCTTCACTTTCTTGTCTGTCTGTTTCTCCTGCTGTAGGATCAACAGTGCCACCTTGCGTTGTAGTTGCTCCACCTTCTAAAAAGTCGGGTGGGATGTACTGCATAGGCTGTGCGTTAAAGAAAGGTATGACAACTGTTCGGCCTGTTCTTGGATTCGTAAAGTTGCGTAACTCAAAGCCCACACCAGGGAACCGTCCTCCTCCTGCGCCATAAGGTTGATTAGCTTTGAAGTCAGAGCCCGTCACACTAGCATATGTATCGCCTACAACACCACCCTCTTGAAAACCCTCTAGCTCTTCAACAGGAAACGGAAACTCTTCTTGCTGTTCTACAGGCTGTCCACCTATACGTCCGTCTGCTTCCATTCTAGCTAAACCCATTTTAGCTTCATCTCGCAGCTCTTCAAACTTATCTATACCATGAAAGCGCACAACATCAGCAGGTACAACATACTCACCTTCACTAAGCATTGCAGGTACATCATCTCTCACTTCTTCTGCCATACTACCTGCAGGAACTTCGTTACCACTTACAGGGTCACGCTCTACACCGTCATCAGCGAGTACACCACCCTCGTTCATAAACGCAAACTTCATCTGCTCCTGCATTGGTACGACTCCCCCTTTTTTGTATGTTTTGATAGCACCACCTTTGTTAAGTCTAGGTTGTGCTGCCTGATCTATTAGCTTTATATTTTTGGCTAACACTAGAGGTCCTATCTGAAACACCTCATCTGCACTTTCAACGAGAGAACCTACAGGTTGATTTTCTGCTTTATTTCTAGTATAGAAAGTTGTTAATCTTCTTGGATCAAAACCTACCTGCGTCCACTCAGGATCGTTTAATAGCTCTTTAACTTTTTTTCTAATATCTTTAGGGGACATTGGGTTGTAAGCACCTGTGATTAAACCAAAAGGAGATTTTTGATAGTAATCTACTTTACCTGTTTTAGGGTTTGGTTTTCCTCCCCTAGTAGGTTGCCTAGTTAAAATATTTCTAGCTGTTTCTTCCTTTGCGTCAAAAGTAACCTTACCTCCTTTTGGAGATACAAAATGCACTGCATCTCCATATATCTGTTTTGTTGCAGGTAATGTTTTTATCGTTGTTATCCAAGCGTTATAATTAACGTAAGCGTTGATGTCTAGCCTACCTTGTATGATTTGTCCTTTTGGTATCTTAACTATATCAAGAGGATGCCCTATTTGTTTTTCTATTTGTTTAGCATCTTTAGTTGGGATATCAATAAAACCACCGTTTAAACGCTGACTTTTATTTAAAGACAAAACTTGTTGTTTAGGCGATGTTGGTAAAGGAACAGTGTCCCATGCTTTTATAGGCTTTACCTTTTGCAGTATTTCTAAATACTCTAGTCTAGCATCTACAGGATCTCCACCCTTTTCTACCTCATCATAGTATTTTAGTGCTGCTTGTTCTAAAGGTTCTGTTCTAGAAACAACATCTATGCCTGTAGTCTCTCTAAATTTTTCTTGATTTATTTTTGATTGAACCTCCCAAGACAGCAGCTCATCAGATTTCTCTGCATTTTCAGGTTTCTTCTTTGCATCTTTTAATATATCTTCTAGACTTTTAAATTTTTCCTTTTCAATTTTTCCTTCAAAAGCTTTCTCTCCTTTATCTATCTTTTTCTGATTCCTCAAGAAAGTAGAGTTAGCTGCTTTCATCGCTATTGTTTCTGCAGGATCGCTTATTTCTGCAGCATCTTTAATAGGGACATCAACAACCTCTTTACTTACTGTTGATGTTTTCTCGTATTTTTTTAATCCTTGTTTTAGACCTTTAGCTGCTAGGTCCCCCACTATAGGAACAAGGCCCACTCCTAGAGCTGCCACATTTACAGCTGTGCCTAAAACATCCCCTTTCCTATAGCTGTCAGCAACATCTCCTGCTGCCAAAACATCACCAACTATAGGAACAAAGTCTAAAGCACTTGTACCTATTTCACCAAATCTTTTCTCTGCTAAACCTCTAACACTAAACGCATCGTCTGTTTGCGTTTCAATAGGCTTAGGCTCTTCAACAGGTGTCTGTCGGAATATAGGTTGCTGTTCTTCTTCTTTAAGTGGGTCTACTACTTCAGGTCTTTCCATTATTCATCATGTCCCTTAGTTGCATCATGCGTCTAAGAGCAGAGATAGCACCTTGCAATCTGTAGATATCAGATGGCTTTTCTGTCTGCTCCATTGTGCGTTGATAGTTTATTATTGATCTCTGTAGCTCCTCTACAAAAGCATCCCAAAGTTCTTTGTTATTCGTTAACTCTTTAATCTTAGACATTACCTGTAAATCCTTCTTCTCCTGGAGCCGGGGCTGTTCCCGTTCCTATCTGTGCTCCCCCACCTCCTGTGGTATCTTGAACATCTGCTCCGGCAGGTGCAGGTGCTGCTCCTCCTTCAGGTGGCTGTGGGGCTTGTTGTTGCTGTGGTTGTTGTTCCTGAAACTTCTTAAATATCTCAGACTGTATCACAGCGTCTTGCAAGCTATTTGTAACCTTGTCTGGATCAAGATCCATAGCTTTTGCAATTTCTCTAATTATATAATCCATCTTTGCAAACGGTGCTAATGCAGGGTTTGATGCAACCTGTAAGAACTGCATGAGCCTTTGACTACGCACTTCGTTTGCCATCAAGCTTTCTGTGCCTTGTGCTTTGACTTCTAGATCGCCCTTGATGTCAGGGTCGTAATCAAACTGCATATTAAAACTAAAGAACGCTTTACCCATCGGTGCTAACAGATAGTCATCAACATTCTTCACGACATTACGAATAGAACCGTTAGCTGCAGACATCAGCATAGATATACCTGATGCTGTACGTCCCACACCCTGTATGCCCGTCTGTCCGTGAGCAAAGCTTGGAAAGCCTGTACTCTCATCTGCAAGCACTCGTGCCTTATCAAATAGTTGCATGTTCTCACCTGCTACATTTGGAAACTTCGTGCCAAAGATAGCTTGACCTGGTGCACCCCCTTGTCTCCTAAATATTTTACCTGGGTAAACAGATAAATCTTGACCAGGCACGAGATTTGTTTCATCCACTTCTATGATAAGATTGCCACTTAGTGCAGCGTTGTCAATAGCCATACGCATAAAACCATTCATTAATGTTTGCGTATCGTCCATGTTTTCGGCAATGCCCACACCAAAAAAGCTGTATGGGTTATGCTCGTATGGCACAGCATAGTAAGGTATACGCACGGGCTTGAATGGATTTAGCACCATCCTAAGAACATGACCCTGGCATATCCATATGTTACAGTTTATTTGTTCTAGGTCCTGTAGCTCTGCAGGAATATCAACACCGTTCTCCTCTAGTATCTCTGCATCTACGTATCCCCAAAACTCTAATACTTCATATCGCTCTGTGTAATTTTCTAGAGCGTAATCTTTCATATCATCTTCCCAATACTTCTTGTCGTACTGAGCACCCATATCAAGACATGCTTCTATAGATTCTGATCTAAAGTATGGTCTGTTCTTTAAATTACGCATCTGTGTTTTAGAAAGTTTGTGTCTCTCTACACAGTATTCAGCTTCGTCCATATTATAGGCATCCGGGTCGGGATAGAAGTTCCACATAGATACGTGACTTGTTGATGGCACTGTCTTTATTAGTGGATCATACTCACCGTCTTCATTCCAGTTAGGATACTCTTTGTCTAAAGCAAAAGGTCCTTTCATGATACCCGTTCCAAACAAAGCCATCTCAAACGCTGTGTTACGTAGTTGTTTGTTTGCGCCTGACTCTTCTAGTTGATCGTGTATCTTCTTTTCCATCTTCTTTGCTGCAACCATTGCAGGATGAAAGGTAACAGTTGTATTTGTTGTGCCTGAGCCCTCTATTATCTTTTCTGATACTACACCCAGTTTATTTTCTGATGCACCAAGTCTATTCTGTAAATCCTGTAAAGTTTCTCCTGGCTCTAGTTTTCCGTTAGGCTTAAACAAAAAAGGCTCTGAAGGTTTATCTTCAAAAGCCTGTCGCAGTTCATCTTGACCCTTTTCTGCGTTAGGATCTATATTTATATGCACCGACTCTGCTACACCGTCAGGTAGTTTCGTTGGGTTTACCGTCAAAGGAAAGTTGTTGTTTCCAAAGAGTACGTCAATTATTTGACCATACGCTGCTAGTGTTTTTGTCTTTGTTACTTTTACAAATACTCTAGACTTTTCTGTTTCTGTAAACTGTACATCCGGACCGTATAATCCTCTGTAGTTTCTATATGCTTTGAGCCATCGCTGTTCGTCCTGCTGTCTTACATCTTCTGCTCTTTTAAATCTACCTTGTACAAAACTTATTACATCACTCTCTGATCGTATCGCAGGATCATTGTCCTGCATTGCTGTGACCTCTGCTGTGTCAAATGCTACTTCGTTTTCTTCTGCCATGTTTAATATCCAAAGTTAGGATCAGCGATTTGAAAACCTGTTCGCTGATTCACAGGGTTATAGTCCCATATGGAGCTACGTGGTCGTGTCATCACACCGTAACGCAAAGCGTCATACATGTGATCCATACTATTTGTATCTACGTCTTCGGAGTTTTTCTTGTCCAAAGGGAGACTAGGAAGTTGAGATATAAGGTTTGTGCAGTTATTAAATATAACAAGGCGTGGCTCATCGGTGTATTCGTCAACTTGTAATCTTCTGTGTAATTCGTTTTTTCCTGCAACTCTACTTCCTCTACTTCTATCTGATGGTCGCCACTTACAACCTCTTACTATCATTTGCTCTGCTAGGCTAGGGCCAGTGTCTCCCCTTTTGTGCCATAGTGAGCTATCTAAAACTCCGTACTGTATTCTACCGTCTTCTGCTTCTAGCTCTAATATTTTATCAGCCAGGTCTACAGCTAAAACTTTTGACACCTGCAGCTCTCTGTAGACAACAAGCTGTTCAGCAGGTGATATGGCTAACCAAACTACAGCAGAGTAACTTCCATATCCATAGTCACACGCTCTAAACTTTGTCCAACTCCCCGGTATTTTGTAGGGCTCAACAACGTGCTTTGTTCTATCAAACTCAGGAAACGCTGCTCCCTCTGCTACATCCCAGTTACCCTCTAGTAGTTGCTTTCTCTGGTGCTCTGGTAGAGACAGTAGCATTGCCTCATAGTCACCTGACTCAGCTAGATAAGGGTTGTCAAACAAATTAGCAGGTATGAAGCGTCTTCTAAACAAAGGTTGCCCCTCTCTGCTATGCCCTTGTGGAAATGTAATAACATTACCAGTTTCTGTATCCGTGGCCCAAAACGATGTGTTGGGTGGGGATGGGTCGATGAATGTCTTTTTTACCCATTGATGTCCCGGTCCTCCTGGGTTAGTTGTTGCTCTCATGTACAGTCCTAACGATTGGTCTGCACTTCTAAGTCGTGATCGCATATAGTCCCACGCATATGGTGTCGCCCACTGTGTGAGTTCGTCAAATCCTATCCAGTTAAATGCCTGACCTTGGTAGCGCATTACGTCTAGGTCACGGTCTAGATAGGACATCCAAAGTCGTCCCCCCTTAGGTGTCACCCATTGTGACTTTCGTTCTGACCACTTAATCCCTGGAATTGCTTTTGGATATAACTCCTGAGATTTTTGTATCAGTTCTCTTAGCTCCTCCGTTGTGTGTCGTACTAACAGTCCACTGAAGTTAGGATTGTTTAGTCCTCTGAGTGGGTCAGCTAACATGGCAAAAGATTTGCCTCCTCCTGCTGCTCCCCCGTATAACACCTCTCGTTCTGATGAGGCTAAGAAATCTGTTTGAGGCCCGTCATTTGGTCTAAATAGTACGTCTTGTTCTTGGACCTCTTGTGGCTCCACCTGTATGTTTACTTCAGGCAGTTGTTCCTTCTGTTGTATAACTTCCGGTTCTTTGGGTTTCGATTTTTTCGATCTCCTCAAGCGTCTTTTTGAGCCTCCTGGTAAGCTCCCTTTTAATCGTAGTTGATTTTTTACGTTTTCGTTCAACTTGTATTCTTTTCTTTAATCCCACATGTGAGATGTAGCGTCCTGTTTCTTTTGTCAGCCAGATTGCTACTTCTCTGTAACTATACTGTTTTAAATGCTTCTTTGCCAGGTCTAGTGCATCTAGCTCTTCTTTTATCGGCAGTAGAAAGTCTTTATCTTCTTCATCCTCTTTGTACCCAAAAGGTATTGTCCGGGCAACTCTTGGTATTCTACTCCACTGCTTTATCTCTATGTCCGGCTTAGGCAGAGTCCAGTACCCTAATGTTTCTCTACTCATTCTTTCCTTCTTTAGCAGGAAGGACAAACAACCCACCAGAAGACTCTACATTAACCTTTTCTGTTTTTATAAATCCTGCTCTGTCTAATAAATCTTTTGCTGCCGTCATCTTGTCCCGTATCCCTAGCTCTGTAGGATCTAGTAGAGCGTTGCCCATCGCCACGGCTGCTCGTGGTGCAACACGGGCCATATACTCTTTTGTTGCGTCAGCAATCTCATCCTTCAAACCTTTTATGACATGACTTGTAGCTGTAGTGTCGGAGTATCCTGCCAACTTTTTAGCTAACGTCACATCACCTCCGGCTTCGTCAAAAAGGACAGCCATAAACTTTTGTTGTTTTTCATTTAGAACTTTTGTCATTCTTCTTTTTATCCTTAAAGGCTGATTGATCGTGTCGTGGATCTCTCGCCTGTTCTATAATCTTTTTTACCCAGTCCCCGTTTTCACCTGTATTCCTACAATAGTCACATCTATCATCTTCAATGTGATGCCCACAAACTTCACATGTAGGCTCGTATAACACTAGGTTGGTTCTCCTCGTTTGCCACCCTCTTCCATGAACTGCTCAATAGTTTCTTCGGGCACACACATTATTCTCTCTGGTGGCCTGTTACCAAACTCACTAATTAAAGCTTTAGCAAGTTTAAAAGGGTGATCCCCTATAAACTTTTGACACGTAGCCACGTTGTGAAAATGCCCATGATCTTTTGGGTTTTGAAATATAAATATATCTTTTGTTCCGTCTGAATATACGCCAGACATTACGGCTACTATAAACCAGGCTTTTATCATTACTTTACTTTCCTGTACGCTCGTGTTTTCTTTGCGATGCCCTTTGGCTGTTTAACGAATTGCTTACCTGCCTTTGTGCCTTTTCTTTTAGCTCTAGTTGTCGCTGCGTACTCTTGTGGTGATAGAGCCTTGATTGCAGCCTCAGGAAGATAGCGTTCTCCGGTTTTGCTACTGGGCTTACCACTTTTGGTTCTCCACTTTTGTTTGCTCCACGCTTTTAGGCTACGTTGACTTTTTGCTAGTGCCACGTTGTTTCCTCAATGTTTCTTTTGCTTTCTTGGCAAGCCTAGATTGTTCAGCTTTTCCTTGAACAGCAGCTCGTTGCTCAAGAACGGTGAGTATCTGGATCTTCCTCGCATAGGGTTTGTTAATTCTTTTAACTTTTTTAATAGTCTCTTTTGCATCTTGCACCGTTGCGTATTTGATACTCACTGTATCTTTTGGGTTTTCATCAGTGTAGAGTCTTCTACCTGAGCCTTTAGGCTTCTTGCCTGTGCCAACTTTAGGGTCTTTAGCGATAGCCACCACCCTTAGCTTTATATTGCTTGGCAAGCATCTGCGCTTTTCTAGCACTCCACTGTCCTGGCTTACCACCCTTAGAACCTGCTTTGATTCGGCTAAACAGGTTCTTTCTCATGGTAGGTTTAGTATAGTTTCCTGCTTTGTTAACAGTTGACTTAGCCA
>VTLG01000301.1_pt1 | contig 14187 bp, 5 predicted proteins | sample 4694571 | NCBI WGS metagenome assembly VTLG01 (sample SAMN12604809, study PRJNA352737) | marine metagenome | biome: ENVO:00000447; feature: ENVO:00000209|ENVO:00000569|ENVO:01000036; material: ENVO:00002151; isolation source: viral sequences binned using virsorter ...
GGATGATGTTACAGAAATGTATCTAGACATCACACGTCTCTTTACTTATGAAGACTTACCTGAAGTATTCAAAAGATATATAGTATATAAAGCTTCTACTAGAGCTGCTACACAACTAGTAGGTAATTCTCAGTTAGCTAGATTGCTAGCTCAACAAGAAGCATTAGCTAGAGCTACATGCTTAGAGTATGAATGTAATCAAGGTAATCATAGTATGTTTAACTTCCCTGAAGATTCATCCTTCACTACCTACCAACCATGGAGAACGCTTAGAAGATAATGGCATCAATTACACAAAGTATACCAAACTATACAGGTGGTATATCTGAACTACCAGATGAAAGAAAGTACTTAGGTCAGGTAGTTGATTCAGTTAATGCTGTACCAGATCTTACTTATGGATTATATAAAAGACCTGGATCTAAGAGAATAGGTACTTCACCATTAGCTTCTGTAGCTTCCGGTGGGTCTTGGTTTCATTATTATAGAGATGAAGATGAAGGATCATACATAGGTCAAGTAGAAGCAAATAATGGTACATTGCATGTCTGGAGATGTTCTGATGGTACTAAGATGACTACAGTATATGGTACTGGTGGAGAGACAGCTATCAAAGCTTATTTAGGAACTGCTAATCCAGAAAACTTACAATTCTTAACTATTAATGATACAACTTTTGTTAACCAAAGAGAGACAACAGTAGCTACTACTGGTACTACTGATGCTGCATCTGATACTCACTATGCGTATGTAGAGATATTAAGAACAGAAAATGGTAGACAGTATGCTCTTAATGCATATAGTGGTGAAGGTACTACTAACTTAACTAGAGCTACTAGATTAAAAATTCAATCTGATACTTTATCAGAAGTTGGTGGTACTGGTACATGTCCAGGAATAGGTACACAAGTATTTAGTGTAGACTCTGGTAGTAAAAAGAATCTTATATTTCGTATAACAGCTTTAGGTCAACAAGGTCAAACAGGTTCTATTGATGATGGTGCTTCCGGTCCAAGTGATTTTTCTTGTACATATAATAGACAAGTACAATTATTACATGGTGGAGAAGGTTGGGCAGACGGAGACACAGCAACAGTTACTTTAGATCAAGCTAAAACAAGTTATAATTATACAGTAGAAGTTGAAGATGATGAAACTGTAGCCACTAAAGCTGATATAAAAGCAGTACGTCCAGCACCTACACCATTTGATGCTGATACAGCTGTAACCATTGATACTATTATAGGTGGTATAATTACAGAATTATCAGGTACTGGTATTACATGTACGGTTATCGGTAACGGTATCTACATGACTAAGAGTAGTGCTTTTCAAATAGAAGTACTAGATAAAGATTTGATGAGAGTCATGCAGTCTTCTGTTAATGATGTATCTCTTTTACCTAGTCAATGTAAAGATGGTTATTTAGTTAAAGTAACAAATTCTCAAGATTCAGATGATGATGATTACTACTTAAAATTTGAAGGTGAAAACAGTATAGATGGTCCAGGTTCATGGGTAGAAGTAGCAGCTCCTGGTATAGCTAAAAGTTTTAACTTAGCTACTATGCCTCACGTTATACAACGTACGGGTACAACTGAATTTACTGTTAAACAATTTTCATATCCTGATAGAACAGTAGGAGATGATAATACTAATCCTATTCCTTCATTTGTTGGGAAAAAAATTAATAAGGTTTTATTTTTCCGTAATAGGATAGCTTTCTTAGCAGGAGAAAATGTTATTACATGTCAACCTGGTACATTAGGTGCTCCAAACTTTTGGGCTAAAACTGCTTTAGCTGTATCTTCTTCAGATCCTATAGACATAGCTAGTAGCTCCATGTTTCCATCAGATTTATATGATGGTATAGATATAAATGCAGGTTTATTAGTATTCAGTAGTAATCAACAATTCTTATTGTCTTCTGATTCTGCAGAAGTAATGAATCCTGATACTGCTAAACTTAGAAGTGTATCAACATATAATTATAATATTGATATACCCCCTATATCTATGGGACCGTCAGTAGGTTATATTGATAACTCTGGTAAGTATAGTCGTTTCAATGAAATGATTAATACTAGTAGGGAATTTGAACCAGCAGTAGGGGAGACTAGTAAACTTGTTCCTTCTTTACTTCCTAAAGATATAGATTTATTAACTAATTCCAGAGAAAACCAATTAGTATTATTTGGAAAGACTGACTCAGATACAGTCTACGGGTTTAAGTATTATCAATTAGGAGAGAAGAGACCTCAAGCTTCATGGTTTAAATGGAAGTTTAATAATCCAATTAAGTATCATTTTATTATTGATGATGATTACTATTTCTTAGATACAGATAACTTCTTGCAAAAGATGAGTATCATACAATCTGATGCTGATATTAGTATTGATCAAGATAATGTTAATTACTTATTACATCTAGATAACTATACAACTGTTAGTGGTGGGTCTTATAACTCTTCTACTAAAGTAACTACATTTACTAACCAATCAGATTGGATAGATCAAGTTACATCACCTAATGGTACACTAGTACTTGTTGATAGTAATACTAATTCTACGAGAGTTGGTAGGTATGCAGCATGTACTGTTATTAATAGTGATGACTTTACAGTACCTGGAGATTGGTCTAGTGCTACATTAAATATAGGATACTTATATGAATATAGTGTTAAGTTCCCTACAATTTATAGTACTAAAACAGAAGGTAATAGAACTATAGCAGATGTAAGTGCTTCTTTAATTTTACATAGAATTAATCTAAGCTTTGGTAAAGTAGGTCTATATGAAACTACTTTGTCTAGAGTAGATAGAGCTGACTATACTGAAGTATATGAAACTGCAGCATTAAATCAGTATAATATATCTGATGCTCCATATGTAGCAGAAAAATTTAAGACGATACCTGTATATGAAAAGAATACTAATGTAGATATAACACTTAAATCTAGTCACCCAGCTCCAACCACATTACATTCAATGTCATGGGAAGGAGATTATTCACCATTGTTCTATCAACGTGTCTAAATTTGATATACAAAAACTAACAACTGAGGCTGCTTACGAGGTAGCCTCTAATTTACTTCTAGAAGACCGTAGAGAAGTCGAAGAAGGTCATGGGATAGATCCTATAGACATAGCCTATTTGGCTATTCAGAGACCTTCTGCGATATCTTTCACTGCCCCTAACGGCAAGACTGCTGGTATGGCTGGCATAGAAGATGATGGAACTGTTTGGATGTTATGTACTCCAGTAATTCATCAATACCCAATTGCATTTGTTAAAGGAGCTAAGGAATTTATAGATGGTCGATCTATTCATTTCATTCATAACATAGTAGATGCAAGAAACAAAGTCCATTTAAAGTTACTAAAGTTCTTAGGCTTTAATTTTTTGGAAGAAATTTCCTATGGACCAAACAATTTAACATTTATAAAATTCTCAAAGAATTATGTTTGACGCAATATTTGGTACACCTAATAAAGATAAGGCTAATGCTCAACAAGCAAACCTTATGCATAATCAATTAGCATTAGGAAACCAACTACATAACAAAGGTACTACTGGTAAGATAATGCAAGAGTTATCCATAAGAAATTATGGAAGACAAATATCAAACCAACGTAGAAGAGTTAATCAAGCTCAAAGTAAAGTATTCAAGACAGCTGAATCGTTAGCAAGAATAAGAGCTACTGCAGGTAAAGTTAATGAAGGAGGTAGAAGCACAAGGTTTGCTGATAATCAAGGAGCAATGCTATTATCTAAATTAAGTAGTGCAGAAAACTTTTTAAGATATTCATCAGGAGAACAAGCAAGTCTTGCAAAAAGTGCAGCCTTAAATAAATATCAATCGGATTACTCTAGAGCTAATGAAGCGATAGGTGTTGGTATAGGTGCTAAACGTGGTATCACATATACTAAAGATAATAATGCATTGAAGTTTGCTAAGTTAGCTATCAGTGTAGCTACAGGTGACTTTGGTGGTGCGTTTGGTCAATTAGAAAGTGGTGGTAATGCAAGTATGCTGCAATGGATGGGAAATCAATCTACAACTAAAGGCTGGACAGGTCTAGGAGGATAACTATGAATAACATACAATGGGCTTCAGGGGAAACCCCTAAACTAGATCTAGATGAAATGGATCTAGTTAAAAATAAAGGCTTTACTGATTTAACTACTGCTACTGGTGAAGCAATTAAAGAATCTATAGCAGCTCAAAATAAATTAACAAATCAAATTGTTAAAAATATTGATACTGGTCAGAAACAAAAAGAAGAACAAATAAAATTCTGGACTGAACTTGCACCTAAAGCAGCTGGTCAAGTATATGATACAATACAAAATATCAAAGAGATTAGAGCATGGTTGAATGGTAAGTATGAATATAGACAGGATCTCGAAGAAGGTGATGCAACAGCAACAGAATTAAATAATATTCTAAACACAAAGTCTAATCAAATATCTGGAATGTTTGTTGCTGTAAATGATTTTAAAAATGCAAATAATGCTTTAGAAGGTAGGGATCAGCATAAAACAAAAAGAGGGCTTTTAAATAAGTACTGGTTGGATATCAGAAAAGGTGTATATGAAACAGCAGGTGAATTAGAATTTGAAATAAATGGTAAAATGTACTCTTATAATGGTACTGAAGATCCATTTATAAGACGTGAGATTAGAAAAAGAATTGATATAGCTATTGCTGCTCAAGCGTATAGTACTGGTTTGTTCAGTAAAAGAGAAATATTAAATGGTATACTTCTTAAATCTAATAAAGAAAATGATGCGTTAGTTAATATAGAATTAGCTGCAAATCAAAAAAGAGAAAATGATAACTATACTATTAACAATAATAAATTCTTTATAGATTCAGTTGAAAATGGGGATACTGATGCTTTAGCTGTAGAGATTACTAATATACGTGAAACTCATCAAGCAAAGGTATTAGCTTGGTTACAGGAGAATCCTGGTTCTGATGAAAAACCAAACACCGCAGCAGATTATCCTGGGCAAACTGTAACTCAGCAAGTATATGCTAAAGTAAGTAGTCTGATAGAACTCGCTAGAATAGGAAGAGATAATAATGGTCTTGATCCAGAGGATGTTATAAAAATACTAGAAGATAGTGGAGATATCCCATGGGGTGATGGTAAAGTATATAAAAATATTATTGAAGCATATAACGAACAACATAATGGTAAAGGTAACGAATGGATAAGTACATTAAAACAAATACAAGCAGCTACATGGGATGATAAAAAAGGTGCAAAAACTACAGCAATAGAAATATTTGAAGATGGTATTTATAAAAAATTAAATCAGCCCAACCTAAGTCAAGCAGATTACACACAAATCTTAACAGAAGCAGAAGAGGAATTAATTAAAGAGCATGGTACAACTTACCGTGATTTTATATCAAGAGATTTTCAAAATAGACTTACTTATAAGGATGTTAATCTAGATAAAGCAGGGGAGCTATTTGATACAATTGTAAAAATGTATGAAAGTGTTCCTCCTAGAGCTGTGAATCCAGAACTTTTAAAGCAATTACCTCAGTATATGCAGGAGCAGTTGAAAAAAACCTATCAGAATAGAACTTGGTCTATTCAAGATACAAAGACTGTTGATAATGTATTTGCACAGTTTAATACTCCACTAAACGAAAATGTTCTTAAACTTGCATTCAAAAATGATATTAAAGGAATGCAATTTGCAATCCCATATTTAAGAGATGAACTTAATATTGAATTAATGGGATATTATAATGCTCATTTTGATAAGGTAGGAAATCATAATGATGCTTTGCAATTAGCTTTAAAACAATTGCAAGAAAATTGGAAGTGGGCTGATGCAGCATTCAAGAGAAATGATCCAAATCATAAAGACGCAAAAGAAGAGTTAAGAAAAAGAGTATTAGGATTATCTAAACCAGGTATAGGTTTAGAACTAGAGAATGAGACTCAATTTAATCGACGAATAACAGAGACTAACTATTATGTAGATAATATCATAGGTAATGAGAATGCTACTATAGCAAGCAATACTATTCTTTTTCAAAGTGAAGAAAAACTTGTTGGAGAAACAAATAATGTTTTAAATGGATTACAAAAATGGGTTCGGTCTAAAGGTAAGTCTCCTATACCTGGATATTATAAAAGATTATCTAAGGTATCAGGTATACCTGTAGAAAGAATTGTTTTATATAGAGCAACATCTTTAGGATACGAATTTGTAGGAGATAATGAAGACGCACAGGGAATCTATAAGACTAATATAAATGATATTAAAGAGATAATTACAAAACAATCTCCAGCTAGTAAAGCTCTGATATCATCTATAAGTGTTGCTCAAGCAAATTTAATTGAATTCGATAAAGGTATAGGAAAAGATGATACTTTTATATCTGAACAGTATTTTTCTGGAGCTACTGATTTTGCTGAAAATAATGAGGGTGTAACAGAATTTGATTTTATACAAAATGTAGATAAGTCTAATTATAAACATGAGACACCTATAAGTTCTATGGAACTTGGAAGCATATCCTCATGGAATGATCGAGGCATACAAATAGATGGTACTTTGTTTGGTCAAGGTAAATACTTTAATATTGGTGCTTTTGGAATTGCTAATGAAACAGAATTTAATATTATATACAGTCAATTACTTGAAAAAGGCGTAGTTAGCCCAACAGATAAGTTTGATAAGGATACTCAGATTAAATTCCGTACTCAAGCTTTAATAAATAGAAATGCTAAATTACAACGAGCGTCAGGAATTGTACTATTCCCAACTACATTAACTGAAAAAGAATTGAATTCATGTGGCTTAGGTGATCAACAGTATCCTTTAAATGAAGATTTATGTAAAATTATACATAGTAAATACGCAAACAAATGAACTCAGAATCAGTCGATAAAGACTATAAGTTACCATCTTTAAATCCACAAGAGCAATCTTTCATTGATGGTCTAGATAATAATTCACCTACAAGCTCACAGATTTTACAACAGGAAGGAGATCAAGAAGCCTTAGAAAGAGAAGATCCTAGAAAAGCAGAAGATGGAGGTGGTTTCAGAGGAGCCATGAAAGAAATCCAATCAGCTTTATCTGGTGGTTTACAGGATACAGCTTCTTCTTTTGCTACACTTCCCGAACGTACTGTCGATATGTTCTCTGGTGAAATGCAGAGAGAACGACAGGAGAAGGGATACTATAGACCTGAATGGTCTCCTTTTACAGATTATGAAAACCCTATCGTAACTAATACATGGTGGGGTTCTTTGTTAAGAGGGACAGTACATTTTGGTTCTATGGCTGCTGTTATAACAGGTGCGGCTGCTGCTGCAGGTGTATCTGCACCAGCTTCACTAACAGGTGTAGCTGGCTATAGTTTACTTAGAGCAGCTGGTATCGGTGCTATGGCTGATCTTCTGTCAAAAGAAACTGATGGTCATAATGCTCTTGCTATGATGAGAGATAAGCATGGCTGGATGGATACTCCATTATCTACAAAAGATACTGATCATCCTATGTGGATGAAGTTTAAGAATATTGTAGAAGGTATGGGTATTGGCCTTGTATTTGATGGTGCTACCATGCTACTAGGTAGAGGTAGTGGTGCAGTTAGGAATCAGGTTAGTAATAGAAAAGGTAGTATTGAATATCAAACCTTAAAGAAAGGTCTTAGAGAACTAAGAAGTAACGAGTTTGGTGCTAGTAAAAATAAAAACATAGCAGAACCACATCAGGGAGCACACGTATCTGAAGTATCTCCAGGTAAAGCTAGAGAGCAACTGAAGAGAACTAGAACAGAGTATGATGCTGAAGATGGTTCAACAGGTTCTGTAACTACACCAGTTCAAAGAGAACGTGTTGCAGAAACAGGTGAGATGACAGAAGAAATAGTTGATGGAGTCCTTAGAGGATTAATGAGTGATCAGAAATTTCAAAATGAATTAGCTGATATAAGAGCTGGTAGACAAACTTTAATGGATGTTTATGGGGATGCAGTTGCAGCTCATCAACGTATGACATTAGGTAGAGAAGCAGCCGAGATGACAGCTAAAGATTATCTTGATGAAATGTATAGATCCTCTATTAAGTATGATATAACTGATGATGCTGGTAATGTTGTTGAGACTATTGAAACATGGACTACTAAAAATATAGTAGCAGGTGATTTAGTTGTTGGTTCTTTACTTAAACAATTAAGAGATAATGGTATTGCTGGTAGAGAATTGACAGACTACGTTAATCTAATTGAACAAGACGGTCCTATGCAGCAGGTATTTGATACCATGATGACTGCTATGACTGAGATTAAAAGAGCTAGAGCATGGGCTTCTGATTCATTTAGAGGTATAGGTGCTGGTAAAATAGGTCGTAAAGAAGCTATAGAATCAGCAGTCAAAGCTGATATGAAAGATACTAAAGATGCTATTCTTAGTATATTACAGATCTCTAAAGATGATGCTAATGATGATCTCTTGAATGCTACATTCGAGTTATTCTCTGCTATGAAAACAGTTAATAACTTAGATGACTTTGATGCTTTCTGTAGAAAGATGATTAAAGGTGGTCAATTAGAGCCAGGTGGTCCAAATAGAACTGGTGCTTTACTTAGAGAGATGGAAGGTATGATGGTACATAGTGTACTAAGTGGCCCTAAAACAGCTATGAGAGCTGTTATGGGTACAAGTACAGCTACATTCTTACGTCCTATGTCTACAGTTATTGGAGCTACTCTGAGAGGTGATCAAGCAACTATGAGATCTGGGTTAGCTTCATTGAATGCAATGATGCAAGCCATACCTGAAAGTTTTGAAATATTTAAAACTAAACTAAATTCTTACTGGAGTGGTGATGTATCTAGTATGAAGACTAGATTCTCTGAGTTTACTAAAGGAGATGAAAACTGGGAACTACTTAGACGATGGGCAGAAGATAGTGGTAGAGCTACAGCTGGTGATAGAGCTATGTTTACTATGGCTAATCAAGCTAGAAACTGGAATAATAATAGCTGGTTAACATACTCTACAAAACTAATGGCAGCTACTGATGATGCTTTTAGACATATCTTAGGTAGATCTAAGATGAGAGAGAAAGCTATGAGATCAGCTATGGATGCTCAGAGTAAAGGTTTAATATCTGATATTAATCCAGCATTAATTAGTGTATTTGAAGAAGATTTCCATAGACAGATCTTTGATGCTGATGGAAATATTATAGATGAAGCTACTAAATTTGCAGCTAAAGAAGTAACTCTTACACAAGATTTAACTGGATTCTCTAAAGGATTAAATGATGTATTTACTGCTAATCCATGGGCTAAACCTTTCTTCTTATTTGCAAGGACTGGAATTAATGGTCTAACTTTGACAGCTAAACATACACCTGGATTTAACTTCTTAGTTAAAGAATTTAATGATATAGCTTTTGCTAGACCAGATAATTTAAGTGAAGTAGCTAAATATGGTATTACTAATGCACAAGAATTAGCTAATGCTAAGGCATTGCAAACAGGTAGGCTAGCTATGGGATCATCTTTAGTTGGTTTAGCTAGTTGGTCTTGGATGTCTGGTAATATGTCTGGTAACGGACCTGTAGATAGACAAACAAGGCAATTATGGTTAGATGCTGGATGGAAGCCTAGATCATTGAAGATAGGAGATGTATGGATCAGCTATGATTCTATAGAACCTTTTAACCAAACATGGGCAATGATTGCTGATGTAGGTGATGCTAGTCAATTAATGGGTGAAGAATGGACAGAAGATCAACTTCAAAAAATCTCATTGATTGTCGCTCAAGGTATAGCGAGTAAGTCTTACTTACAAGGTATGCAGATGTGGGTAGATACTTTCGGTGGGCAACCAGGAAGTTGGGGTAGGATGAGTAGTTCTTTAGTTAATAATACTGTACCTTTAGCTAGTTTAAGGAATGAGATGGGTAAAATCTTGACTCCACATCAACGTGAATTAGGTTCTAGTATATTCGATGCTATAAGGAATAGAAACTTAGCTACTGAAAATTTAACACCTGATCAATTACCTGTTAAATATGATATATTAAATGGTAAACCTGTTAAAGATTATGACTTCTTAACTAGAGTCGCTAAATCTTTACTTCCTGTTGATTTTAGTTTAGATTATAGTCCTGGTAGACAACTACTAATAAACAGTGGTTTTGATTTAAGATTCTTTACTTATACTGCTCCTGATGGTACAGATCTTTCTGATTCTCCAGAAATTAGATCTTTATTTCAAAAAGAATTAGGTGAATTAAATATGGAAGCAGGATTTAATAGAATGGCTAGTAATGATGCTATACTTGAATCAATTGAACAAATGGATTCAGATAGAGCTTCTGGATATAGAGGCGATTATGAGCCTAGAGATTACTACCATAATATACGAATACGTGAATTTGTAGAAGAGAATAAGAGGATAGCATGGAGGCGATGTTTACAAAAACTAGAAGTCCAAGCTCTAGTAGCAGAACAAGCTGAAAAGAAATCCTATAGAGAACTTAAGAAAGTAGAAACCACTCCCGATTATAAACAATTACTAGCTATGTATAGATAAAATGGCAACAACATACGTAACATATACGGGGGATGGATCAAATAATAAAGCTTTCTCATTCCCTTCATACAAAGAAGCTGATATTAAAGTCGAAGTAGATGGAACTATTAAGACTACTAGTACACATTACACCATTAGTAATTATACTACTACTGGTGGAGGTACTGTAGTCTTTACTTCAGGTAACATACCTTCTAGTGGTACAATACGGATATTCCGTGATACAGAAGTAGATGCTGCTAAAGCTACATATACAGCTGGAGCTTCTATCAAAGCTGGAGACTTAAATAATAATCAGACACAAGTTCTTTATGCTTTACAAGAAGAGCAAAACCAATTAATACAACCTAGATCTTTAGATACTAGTGCAGTTACTACAGTTAAGATAGCAGCAGATGCTATAACTGGAGCTAAGATCGCTGATGATCAGATCAATTCAGAGCACTATGTAGACGGTAGTATAGATACTGCACATATAGCAGATGCTAATATTACAACTGCAAAGATAGCTGATGCTAATGTTACTACAGCTAAAATAGCAGATTCCAATGTTACTACAGCAAAAATAGCAGATGCTAATGTAACAACAGCTAAGATTGCAGCTGATGCTGTAACAGCAGCTAACATCGTTGATGGTGCTATAAACTCAGAACATATTATTAATGGTGCTATAGATAATGTTCATTTAGCAGCTGATTCAGTAAACTCTTCTAGAATAGTAGATGGCAGTATACTAGCTCAGGATATTGCAGATGATAATATTACTACTGCTAAGATAGCAGCAGCTGCTGTGACTACTGCTAAGATTGCAGCTGACGCAATAACTAATGCTAAGATAGCATCTAGTTCTGTAACTACAGCTAAAATAGCAGATGATGCAATTACTAACGCTAAGATAGCTACTAATGCAGTCAACCGTGATAGTATACAAGATGGTGAAGTTGTAAGAAATAAACTAGCAGCTGATCTTATTGATGCTACAAAAATTGCAGATAATGCAATAGAAAATGAACATATAGCAACTGATGCAGTTAGAACATCACATATTCATAATAATAATGTAACAGCTGACAAAATAGCAGATAGTAATGTAACCACTGATAAAATTGCAGACGATGCAATTACTTCTGCAAAGATAGCTGCTAATGCTGTTACAACCTCAGAAATCGCCGATGCTGAACTCACAACGCTTGCTGATATGCAGTCAGGTACTGCATCTATTCTGGCAGGTAGTACTGCACTTACCTCCACTCTTTCTGAACTTAACTTGCTGGATGGCAAGAGCGTTGTCACAGCAGTTAGCGGAAGTTCTACTGATGTACAGTTACCGACTGCAAAAGCCGTTAACGATCAAATCTTGGCAATCACTCAAGCAGCTGGAGGATTCTATCCAATAGCTGATGAGGCATCCTTTCCTAATACTAACCCTGATCCCGGTGATGATGCAGGTACTATTGTGTCTATTGCAGATGCAGGTGGCATTGTAGTCAATGGGTCTGGTGTAAGTACTACTGGTAGGACACTAGGTGGTTCAACAGTAACGATTAATGGTATTGATTCTTCTCTAAATAGCTCTACAATAGCAGCTGGTAAGGGAATGTTAGTACAGACAACAAGTACATTAAATACATATACATACCATAGACTTGTAGTAGATGAATCTGGAGTAGCTAATGCTCAATCATTAGTATCTGACTTCAATGAAAGATATAGAGTTGGTTCTTCCAACCCTACTTCTTCTTTAGATGATGGAGATTTATTCTTCAATACTTCATCTAATAAGATGTTAGTTTATAATGCTACTGGTAGTTCATGGGATGAAGTACAGTCTGTAGGTAACTTCTATATCAATACAATATCAAGTTACTCAGGTACTGGAGGTAATAGTGCATCATTTAATGGATCAGCTTATAGGTTCGTTTTATCTAATGCACCTACCTATGCACAGCAACTTATTGTTTCTGTCAATGGAGTCCTTCAGAAACCTAATAGCGGGACCAGTCAGCCATCAGAGGGATTTGTTATCGACGGTAGCTCTATTATCTTTTCTGCCGCCCCTGCTAGTGGTGCTGATTACTTTATTATCACTATTGGAGCAGCGGTAAATATAGGAGCACCTAGTGATAATCAGGTGTCTACTGCTAGTTTACAGAATAGTTCAGTTACAACTGATAAGATAGCTAACGATGCAGTTACTGGAGCTAAGATAGCAGACGATGCTATCAACTCTGAGCACTATACAGATGGAAGTATTGATACTGCACATATCGCAGATGACGCTGTTACAGCTGACAAACTAGCTAACTCTATTAATACAGAGATAACAGCTAATACAGCTAAAACTACTAATGCTACTCACTCAGGTGAAGTAACAGGTGCAACTACTTTAACTATTGCAGATGATGTAGTAGATGAAGCTAACTTAAAAGTATCAAACTCACCTACTAACGGTCAGTTCTTATCAGCTCAGTCTGGTAATACAGGTGGTTTAACATGGGCAGCCGTAGATACTGGTGTAACAAGTGATGGACAGAATAATACTGTAGCTGGTACGAGTGCTGGAGCTAGTTTTAGTGGAACAGATGCAAATAACAATACTCTTATCGGTCAAGCAACAGGAACAGCAATAACAACAGGAGATAACAACACTGGGGTAGGTGGTTTAGCATTATATGCTTCTACTACAGGGGGTAATAATGTATCTATGGGTTATGCCTCTATGGGAGCTAATACAACTGGCTCTGAGAATGTTGCTATTGGTAATAATTCTTTAGGTTCAAACACAACTGCAAGTAATAATACAGGTGTTGGTTATTTTGCCTTAAATGCAAACACAACAGGGGCAGGTAATACTGCTTTAGGTGTAAATGCTTTAGATGCGAACACTACTGCTAATGAAAACACAGCCGTTGGTTATAAATGTTTAACTACAAATACAACAGGACATAGCCTTACTGCTGTAGGTTATTCAGCTTTAGAATTAAATACTACAGGATCTTATAATTCTGCTTTTGGATATAAAGCATTAGAAGCAAATACAACAGGTGAATTAAATGTAGCTGTTGGAAATTTAGCTTTAGACGCTAATACAACAGGGGATGCCAATACATCAATTGGTTATGCTGCTTTAAGTCAAAATACTACAGCAGATAGTAATACAGCAGTTGGTTATGTTGCGTTAAATGCAAACACAACTGGAGCTAAGAATGTTGGTGTTGGTCGTAATTCTTTATCTAGTAACACAACAGCAGATGATAATGTTGGATTAGGTTATTACACGTTAGCGAACAATACAACAGGAACTAAGAATACTGCGTTAGGTACTCAATCTTTAATTCTAAATACAACAGGAGGAAATAATACTGCTGTAGGTGCTTTTGCGTTAGATGCAAATACAACTGCTAGTAATAACACAGCAGTAGGTATGAATTGCTTACAGCAATGTACGACAGGTGCTAGTAACACTGGTATTGGATCTGGTTGTATGGATGCAAATACTACTGGAGCATCAAACACTGCTGTAGGTGCTAATGCCTTAGATGCTAATACTACAGGAGAACAAAATACAGCATTTGGTGCTTTAGCTTTAACTAATAA
>VTLG01003001.1_pt1 | contig 14186 bp, 23 predicted proteins | sample 4694571 | NCBI WGS metagenome assembly VTLG01 (sample SAMN12604809, study PRJNA352737) | marine metagenome | biome: ENVO:00000447; feature: ENVO:00000209|ENVO:00000569|ENVO:01000036; material: ENVO:00002151; isolation source: viral sequences binned using virsorter ...
GCCGATTGGTGGCTTCCTAGATACCCTTACAGAAAATGCTTTATCTGCCGTTCAGACAGGCATGATGAACGTGGGTATCCAGCGGACAATGCGGAACCTTGTTCTGGCAGATCCCCAGACAACCGTGAAAACAAAGCCGGGGACGCCGGGTTCAGTTACATTCCACGTTAAGGGTGAGCCGATAACGCTATACGTGGGAGATCGTGCGCTTTATTCGTCTCTTAACAATTACCTTACCAATCAGAGGATCAACCCGTTTGTCAATTTTTTGGGGATGCCTGCCCGCTTCTTAAGAGAGATGATCACCCGGTCACCTGACTTCATGGCGGCGAACATGCTGAGGGATTCATTATCTGCATGGGTAACCAGTGGTCGTGATACCAAGGCTTTGATAGGAACTATTGGTGGGTTTTCTCAGGCGTTACGTGGCAGCACTTCTGCCGACGCACTGGCTGCGGCGGGTCTGATGACGGGGTTTGATTTTGGTGGAGACCCCACCAAGATGACCGATTTTATAAACAAGGAACTTCTCAAGTATAAGTATCCTTCGGCAGCGGGGCGGTTCGCACGTAACCCACTGAAGGCTTTGTGGGACGCCACCGGTACAGCTTCCCGTGCTTCGGATGCAGCCACTCGTATTGCTGTGTATGAGAGAGTCCTTGAAGAAACAGGCGATGAAGCACAGGCTATCTTTGAGGCTCAGGAAGTTATTAACTTCTCAGCACGGGGGCAGTCAGCACTAATACAGAACCTTGCGGTGGTGGTGCCGTTCTTGAACGCTCGTATCCAAGGCTTGGATGTTCTGTATCGTTCTTCAATGGGGCGCAAGGGGTTTGCGGCAAGGCCTGAGTCGGACATCGTGAAGAGAAGGTTCATGTTCAGGGCCATGCTAGTTGCTATGAGTAGCGCAGCGTACTGGGCCATGGTTCACGATGATGAGGAATACATAAACCAAAACCCAGAGATCAAAGATAACTACTGGATAATCCCGGCGGCGTGGATACCCGGTTATGACGGACCACCCCTCAAGTTCCCGATACCGTTTGAGGTAGGGTTCTTGTTCAAGACCATACCTGAAAGGGTCATGGCTTTGTACTTCGGCAAAGATGTGCCTCGTGATATTGCGCAGACATTGCGGCGGGGGCTTACAAGTACGTTTGAATTTAATCCAATCCCTCAGGCAGTGATGCCTCCGCTTGAAGCCATAGCCAATTACAGCTTCTTTACTGGGCGCGAGATTGAAGGACAGTATCTCAAGGGCCTTGAGCCGGGATACCGGTACAACAGCCGCACCTCAGCATTAGCTGTGGAGCTAGGGGAATCATTGAACTATTCACCTGTGAAGATTGATCACATGATCAGAGGATACGGTGGCACGTTAGGCACAGTGGTTATCGACACAGTAGATCAAGTGATGAGAGAAACGGCAGCTAGTTTAGGAGAGCGTCCCTCCAAACAGCTTAGTGAATACCCATTTGTGAAAAGATTTTTAGCAAAGCCAGATGCACGAGGCCTTGTCACACAGTTTTACGAGTTGCGAACAGCAGTCAATCAAGCCGTCAAGACATCTGATATGCTGGAAAAAGGTGATCTTACCTTAGAAGAAAGCGTGGAGTTTTCAGATAAGAGAGCAAGGTTGCTGGCAATAGAGGATGATGTGAAAGAAATATCTGGTGTACTTTCTAGCCTGAGAGATGAACGCAAGCGTGTCATGCAGTCAGACATAAGCCCAGAAGAAAAGCGGGGATTGATTGATGAGATCACAGCTATGGAGCTTATGGCTGTTGAGTCTATCCCGGAACTAAGGCAAGAGGCGTTTTAGTAGGAACGCTCCCTCACAATAGGAGATAGGTATGTTAAGTTTGCTCGGGTCCCTATTGGGATTTGGTACTTCTTTCCTGCCAAAGGTCATGGATTTCTTCCAAGACCGTGCAGATAAGAAGCATGAACTAGCGGTAATGGAAGTTCAAATACGTCAGCAGAAAGAACTGGCCGATCAAAAGCTGGAGATGGTCAATGTGGAAGCAGATGTACGAGAGATGGAATCTCTCCACAAATCTATGCAACCTACGGGCGTGGCGTTTATCGACGGTCTTCGTGGTTCTGTTCGTCCTGTTATCACTTACGCTTTCTTCGGGCTGTTCATTTTCGTCGAAGTATCCGCGTATCTCGCTCTCACTGCCCAAGGGGTATCTGGATTGGATGCGGCCAACGCTGTTTGGTCCGAAGAAACTTCAGCCCTGTTCGCTGCCGTCATCAGTTTCTGGTTCGGTGGGCGTGCCATCTCTCGCGCTAGAAAATGAGGATCAATGCGAAAGGGATGCAGATAATAAAGCTCTTTGAGGGCTTCCGCTCTGAGCCGTATCTCTGCTCCGCGATGGTTCCCACCATTGGGTTTGGTTCTACTTGGTCCTTTGATGGCAGTCGTGTCACCCTATCTCACCCGTCGATTGATGAAGCAGAGGCCGAGGAGTTACTTCTACGAGAGGTCCGTAAGTGCGAGAGAGCAGTAGACCGACTGATCAAAGTCGAATTGAATCGCAACGAACACTCTGCCCTCCAAAGTTTCGTATATAACTTAGGCAGCGGGCGGCTACAGTCGAGCACCTTAAGATCCCTTTTGAACAGGGGCGCTCCTAGAGAAAAAGTTGCGGACGAGTTCCCGAAGTGGCGCAGAGCCGGGGGCAAAATATTACAGGGCCTAGTCAGAAGACGAGCAGCAGAGAGAGCTTTGTTCCTGTACGAAGGAGACTGATATGGAAGTGGATGCAAGGCTAGGCATACAGGCAGCAATTATGTTAGCCACAATTGCTGGCGGGTACGCGGTTGTTAAGGCTCAGTTACAGCGCGTTATCGCTGATCTGGTTGATCATATAAAGAAGTTTGAGAAACATAAGTCAGCGTTTGATGCCCGACTTGATGACGCCGAGTCCCAACGAAGCGTGTTCGCTAGTCAGATATCTACGCTCATTGATATCAATAGTGTGTCTGCATTGGAGCGCCGCAATAGAGAGATCGCTACGCTACAAGCTGAGGTCAAAGTGTTGCAAGCTCAGATCCAACACTTAAATGATATACACAACTCAAAGCATCCAGAGCCAAGTAAGTAGGAGGCACTCGTGGACAAAATTTTAATCTGGTGGGAAAACACATTTGGTGGAAACAATGCGATATGGAATATTGACTACGGCAAGCTCATTATTATTGGCCTCTTGCTTTATCATATTTTCTGGCAGTAATGCGAAAGCTGATGAAAAAGTTTTTGCTGGCTGGATACTGCATATGTTTATAAGCGGACAACTTAAGGAGTACACCCCAAGAGGTGGGATGGCTGAGTGCCTGAAGGTTAAACGAAAGATACTTCGTTCTCAAGGGACAGCGGTAGGCACACGTTGGGAGTGCGGTCAGGGGAAACTGGTTCTTCGTAAGTTTGATGCTGGCAATGACGGCGAGAAGTGGTTACCCGTTGAGCATCTTGGAAAGAAATAATGGCTGAGGAGACACCCAGAGGACGCAGGGGAAGCGATCAAATAAGGGTGAGTGATAGCTCTGCCATTAGTATGCCTATCCGTAATCTAATTAGTATTGTTGCGGCGGTTAGCGTGGGGGTGTGGGGATACTTTGGCGTTGTCGAGCGACTAAATAAATTGGAAACCTTTGAGCAGCTTATCGCCAAGGACTTAGAGACCGGGCTGAAAGAACTTCAAGCAGACATCGCAAAGAACAATGAGTTCCGTATCAAGTGGCCTCGTGGCGAACTGGGTCAGGCCTCTGCTGATCAGGAGCAGTACCTGTTAATAGAGCATCTGAGCGGTCAAGTAGAGACAATACAGGGTCGCATTGAGAAAGGCATGAGTAACGGCGTCAACATCAAGCGACTACAAGAAGATGTTAAGACATTAAGAACTGATGTGGAAACATTAAAGGATAAGCAGCGAGGCCTGTTGAGCAACGGGACAGGAGGCTAGCATGGACCCCATCACAGTAGCAGCCGCCATTGCAGCCACCAAAACGCTGGTGAAGTCGGCACGGGGAATCCAAGAGATTGCTCACGGCATTGACGGACTGTTCCATGCCAAAGAGGAGCATGAGAAAAATAAGGACCACGAAGCTGGTAGTTCAATCGGCAAAAAGAATAAGTCAATTCTTCAACGCCGCGCCAAGGATGACGGCTCTGAAACTTCTATGTCGGCTAGTGCCGCAGCCATAATCGAACAAAAGCAGTTGGATCAGCAGCTAGCGGACCTCAAGGCCGAAATTAATCGCAAGTGGCCGAGCGCCCCTAAAGAACCCACAACATGGGATCTTATCTTAAAAGAACGTGAGAAGCGGGTTGCTGCAAAGAAGGAGCGCGAAAGGCTCGAAAGGATTGAGGCCGAAGAACGTGCGGAGCGGCGCAAGAAACTCTTGCTTGAGCTTGCCAAGGGTTTGATTGTTGCGGCCATTGCGGGGGGCATTGGTACGTTCCTCTACTGGGCCGCACAGCAAGGTGGCAGTGCCTAACTGTCCAACTCTATCAGCCCCACACCACCACACTCTATACATATGACCTCAAGCTCTTCGATGGAGGGGAAGGCAAACCTATCGCCCGTGTGTGTTAGCCGAGTGGCTTCCACTATGACGTGGCCTTCTCCCTCACAATTAGTGCAAGTTCTCATCCGTGACTCTTCCTCACTCAAAGCGTTTCCTTCCGCAATCTTTCTGCGTCCAATTCTTTATAGCTTTCCTTGGCTGCGTCTCCGCTGCGCCTAGAATTTGTTCGCTGTTTGTAAAGCTGTAACATTTCGTTGGCCTCACCTACGGGGTAGGTCAGAAGAACATACACCCGAAAGAAAGTATTGTGAGGAAGTATCTCCATCTCCTTCACGCTGTACCCTGCCACGTTCACCTCGCGCATGATGTTCTTGGTCACGCGCTCCGTGTCCTGCAACGTAGGCGGGGCCATGCCCTTCCCGGTTTCTGTGACGTAGTTCTTCACCTGAGAACTTAACCGCCCTTCAATGCGGTCAGCTAGTGTGCGCTTGGCGTTCAAGATACTCTTGTCGATTGCCAGTTGCAGATCGGGGGATGTCCCGCTACCTACTGAGTGGATAGCGTTCTCCGATTGAGGCAGTTCAGTGAACCAATCAGGTAGCTCCTCAATGGTATTTGATATCATCTCCCGACGCTGCTCGCGCTTCTCTTCCTGTTTCTTGAGGAAGGCTTCTGGAGATCCGGGCTTTGGTGTTGAGCACCCTCCCAAGATCGCAATCAAGCATGCAGTTCCAATTTGTTTTCTCATCCCTGTTTCTCCTCATCATCCTTCTCAAGCGCCTTGTTTGCCAGCATGGCATAGAACTCCACGCCCTCACTAACAGCCGCAATGTCCCGTATCTCCGTCAACGCCTCGCGCAAGGCAGCGATGCGCCGCAATGCTGGACCTGATTCTTCCACAGCAAACCTCCTGTTAAATGCTTCCATGAACTCGTGATAGATGTCACTCATATTGCGACTTTTCTCTATACTCTTTCAAAAGGGTCTTTGCATTTTTCCCCGACATAAAAGACCCTCGCATTGCCAAAATCATTTCCACGCCTAAAGCGCGAACCAGCGCAGCGCAGGCGCGGCAGTGTGGAAGTTGCTTGCCGTCTTTCCCGTCCACCATTTCAGTTGCTTCTTCGTCGCACATGCCAATTTCGTTCCACTTGCACTTCATCTCTTCACCACCTCTAAATCGCTTTCTTTTTAACATGCTTGGACCCGCGCCAGTTGCTGTCACCCTTGGTCAGTTCGTAATCGTGCGTGATGACACCCAGCGCTGGATCACCACGGTGGCATGACGTGCGCCACACCCGCTTCTTGGATTTCTTAATGAACATCCAATGCCCACGCACCTCATGGTATCGGCGCTGAGTTTTGGACTCCGCGAAGCTCTTCATGGTGACTTCAATTCCACGGTTTTTTGGTAGATCAATGGAGATCACATGGTAGGCGTTGCCCCTCACGTAGTTGCCCCATCGCCGCCGTGATCCTTGCATGCGCTGGGTGGGTTCCTTGATAACCCAATCGTGATTGAGGAGTGCCATGACCGTAAGGATAAATCGGGGGTCACCTTCGCATATACTCATTCCTAGATTAGAAACCTTGGCTAACTCGTCAGCATTAAATCCTAACTCTGTGTTGATAAACCAGTGTACGGCGTGGGTTTGGATAGGCCGAATGTGATTAACCAAAGCCATCACGTCTGATGGAACTTCATCCTTTTTGAACTCACTCCCCGGTGACAACTCACCAGACCACCACCAATCCGACAACATATTCAAGGCTTGAAACGTATCGTCGTCGGATAGTCTTTCCAGTTCCTCTTGTGTGGGCATGTGCCCCAAGAACGAGGCCCCTCGCATCCTGTCGTCTTCTTTGGTGTAACCCGTTTCCAGCTTCACGGTAAATCCAATTGGACTTCCCATGAGCATCTCTGGACTGTCAGGACCCTCGCTACCCACATAAAAACATTGGCCTATAAGTTCGGGGGATTTAATGAGTCCCCCTGTGTAGCCCACGACCTGATGAGGATCAGCAACATGATAGCCCACGCGCCGTGCTTGGCTCTGGTGTAAAGGCCCATTAGGCTCTTCATCTAAGAACTTTTTTGATCTCTCTATTAACTCTGGTTGAAACCTGTCAGGGTGATCAAAGATAGTCTGGCTTATTGCTTTGACTCTCGTGATCTCATCCCATTCAATCCAGTTGTTAGGGAACGGGCATCTAACATAGTTCCTAATGAGGCTGATGCACTGCTCCGGTGTGATGAGCGTTGCCATCCTTGCGGCGAATTGAACAAGCTCATCGTCCAGCACAAACTTCCTTGATGAACGAACGGCATCACGCACTCTCTGCATTGCTTCCTTTGCGGTGCGTGTGCGAAAATTATGAGACAATCCCCGCTTGGGGTTCCCCATCACAGCAATTAGATCGTCTGCAAGTGTGAAGTCCGGTTCCATGGTCCCTCTCCTTATCTAACTAAGCGGTATGCCTTCCTCACATAACGCTTCTGGTTGTTCGGTATCTCCATTAGCTTTAGGTTAAAGTCTTCGATGGAGTATTCCTCTAGCAGTGCTAGCTTCTGCGGCGTCGTGAGGACGTGGATCACTTCCTCTATCTCATTCCCTGACAAGTCGGCAGGAAACCTAGCTACTATGGAATACTTATCCCCGATTGGGATTGGAGTTCTCCCTGTGATCTTACTATCTAGGTCAAACTCATTCGGAAAGATCAGCGTTAGTTTGTTCTCGTGATCCTCCAATAGAATGTTCACAAACATTTCTTGTGTCGGGTCCACCGTGATGATCAGCGGATCGCCATCCCGAAGCAAGGGATTGGATAAGTCCACCCGCACGTCGAAGTTCGGATCGGATGGCTCTGATCTTGAGGTGACCCGTGCTTCTAGTATCACCCTGCACACTCTCTGATCCTGTAGGTTCTCCGTCACCCTTACTGTCCGGTCACGGATGCCACTGATGAGACCGTCCAACATTGACCAAGTGAAGGTGTGGATCGGGCAGTTGACTGTATCCCCCTTCTCCTGACACGACATGAATGTATCTGATGAGACGTACTCCCCACTAAATGACTGAATAGCATTGAGCTTTGCTCTGCTCTCTGCCTTCCGACAGGCTTCCGCTTCTGTGATCTCAGAATGAATCACGTAGTCACCCTTGCCGTAGACCCATTCATCAAAGATCATGGGCTGCGCATCTGGTGTGTTGAGATCCAACACCAGACGCAACAGCCCTATCCCGACACTCAGATATTCCATGGCAGTTCCATTTGAGCCGGTGGCTTAATGAAGTATCTTGCCACGGTCTTGCCTTTGCCAGTGACGTGAGATTCCGTCTCAACCTCAATGCCCTTGGCACGTATGTCTGCAATCCGCGCCGCCAACCTGAGGCACCCAAAATTATTGAGCGCCTCAAGTGGTGTGATGGTGTGCCCGGCGTTCAGCCAATCAAGAATGTCAGATGTTTGGCTCATCATCCTCTCCCTTGAACGCTTGGTGATTGATCACAAAGTCTTCAATGACCTGTCGAAACAGGGTTGCTGACGTGACGTTCTGACTTGCCGACAGAAGGCGCATGGCCTCCAAAAGATTATTCGGCATCAGTACGCTGTATTTTGTGAACTCACCCTTGAGTTTCGCGGGACGGTTCAACAAGCTATTTGAGTCACTCATTATTATTCCTTTCGTATGCTTCACGGATTTCTTTGAACTTTCTCTGAGCCGACTTGTTCTCTTTCAGTTCGGATAACGAGCCGACGTTGAGAGCGAACCGCAAACGATCTCGTGTTTGCTCCTCCTCGCTCTCGTCTGGGGTGGGAAGCGGCGCATCGTGTGCCTCTCCCCATGCGCTCATGTAGAATTGGAACGCTGGTTCACGGCAGACAATTGATGCCGCCGCCACAAGGTTGACCTCCTTAGGTGCAACCGGTTCATCATGGTCATCTAGTTCGACCATCGCTACGCCGAAGCGTGTCGCAGTTGTGTGGGAGAGTAGCCCCACAGGCACGTCATTGGGATGAATCAGCAGCTTGATCACCACCCCGGTCTGCGCCTTCATGTTATTCACCACGCTATGAAGCTGCGCTTCAAAGCTGAATGTGGCATCACGAATCTCTGTCATCATTCCACTCCTTCCAGCACTTCTCAGCCCACTGAATTGGATTGCGATCCACGATCTCCCAGTATTTCTTCTCGTCACCCTTCATGTGTAGCATCGTGTGACAAGATCGGCAGAGCGGCACCACCCAGTTATCTCCGACTTTCTTACCCATCGCATTGGGTTCGGCATAGGTGACGTGATGAGCGTCACCACACCAAGGCGTTCTGCACGCCAAACATGGCAGTTGGCGAACGTGGGCAAGGTACTTCTTGTCACGAACGCGCCGCCGTTTGAAATTAGAGATCATCGAAATCAATAATCTCAGAGGACTGCTCCTCAACAACCGGCGCAGGAGCCGCAGCAGGAGCCTCCCCACGGCGTGGAGGATATTGCGTGCCACCTCCACCGCTCTGTTCTTTAACCTTATTAATTTTGATCTGAACATATTCGGTTCCGTTCTTGGTGCGCTTAACTTCACCGTTCATAAAAAGCGTGACGTTCTCCCCGGTTGCGTTGAAAGCCGCAACAAGTGTGTCGATATCTTCCTTGCGAAAGCTGATGTCACCGCTCCAAGCCTTCCACGACTCATGCTTGCCGCCCCGGTTGTCGAACAAATTTCCAATCGCCATTAGTTGTCCTCCTTATTTAGTTCAGCCTTACGTGCTGAGACTTTTGTGATATGAATGTGCTTTTTCAATTCAGCACCGTGCGAGTTAGCAATACTCTTAAATAGTACTGCGTTTTCAGTTACGAATTTAGATAACATCTCAAGGTCTAGTGTCTTGAGGATCGTATCGAAATGCTTGTTCACGTAGGCTTCCTGATCTGTTAGGGAACAATCCTGAGGAAACACGAACTTGAGTGTGTCGATGTCATCGAACCCATGGATGAGATTGGCATCGCTGTCATAAACATTTTCATACCCGTCGGTTTCGCTGACGGTTTCGAGCGTTGCGCCAAGCTCCTCCTCCACAGCCTTGACCACGGAGTTCTCCTTGGCTTGCTCCACCACCGACTTGGCTTTTGGTTTGGGCGGCGCTGGCTGATCTGGCTCTGGCTTATCTTGTGGGGTGTAGTCCTCAAGATCTTCCCCGGCGTAAATGTGGAACCCAAGGCCGTGATACCCAATGGCCTTGGTCATGCACCGTTGCAGCGCGGTGTTCACTTGAAACGAATCGGGATCGACCACTGGCTTGTTGTTGTTATTTAGGACCGGAAGAATTTCTGTGATGTCCAACCCTTCAACACTGACTGTAACCTTGACGTATGCAAATCCATGGGAGTCACGGGTGTACGGAACCATGGCTCCGTCGAGATCAAAAAAATGTTTTTCAAATGTGGCGCTGGGGAACTTATCTTTGAGTGCGCCCCATGCCCACGCCCACGACAGGTAATCAAGATTGCCTTTCGTTTGACGGTGCTTGTCTACCTCCACCTTAACCTCATTTTCGGTCAAGGTTTCCCATGCGGTTTTCTTATTCGCCATCAGTTGCTACTCCAAAAAGATTTCAATCGTCTCCACCATTTTCTCGTGGAGGGCTCCTCAGTAATAGCGTTAGAGATGTTCAGCCGCTGCGGGTTTTGCAGTTGGCTCTCAATGAGCGCATCCATAGCCCCCATTGATTCCGTGATCGGCTTTTCTATAGGCACCTCAGCCTTGATCTCAAACGCCTCAGGATTCTTCTTCCGGTGATCCCGAACAATTTTATAGGCGTGATTGACGGAGATGTTGAAAGACTCAGCCAGCCCTTCAACGATGTGCTTTCTGCCCATAGTCTTTTGAGCTATGAAGTTCTCGACAAGCAGTCGATCCCTCACAAGTTTATCTACCTTCTTCACTTCTCTTCCTCCATATATTGAGTACAAAATTTAGCCACGTCACAGTAGCTCTGACAGCGCAGTGGTTCCGCTGGCCGGTGTTCGACAACCCACTTGGGATTGTCCTCCTTAAATTCCTTGGCCTCATCTTCTGTGTCGAAAACCCGCTTGGCACGAGCGCTGGCGGCAGTCGCCTTGACCGCCCACTTATCCCCTCTCTTCCACCGCTCCTCGTCAGTACAGAATGGTAGCGAATCGAGGGCATCATGCGTTACCTCCGCACCAAGATGCGCCTGTACACGGCTCTCAAGCCACGCTAGACGCTCTTCCTTGGACCATATGGGTATGTCCACTATCACAACGGGAGCATCGGGGTAATCAGCCTGACGATCTGCTTGTGCTGAGGAGTGGTCCCTGAGAATTGCGCAGACGGATAACCGCGTGACAGGCAACCCCTTGTTCTCTTCGACTAGGTGGGCGTAGGCGTTTAACTGTTCTGTCCACGAGGGCAGTGAGAATGAGTTCGGCATGGCAGAGATGGCACGGGTAACTTTGTAATCCGTGATCTCAATGCCGAAGTCGGTGATCTCTTGAATGTCTATAGCGCCAGAGATGGTTTGACCAAGAACCTCTACGCTTAACCGCTCTTCTTTTATGATGGCGTTTGATCCCGCATCGCCATCTTCTAAGATCGTATGCACAGCGGAACCAAAAAGTTTCCAAAAGGAATCGGACACGTCCTCCTCAAGTTCCTTCCAATGCTTCTTGGTCAGGAGGGCAATACGAGGTGGCTTCTGTAAGCCCGTCACGCTCATCCACGCATCGCCCTTACTGTACCGCGCTTGCGATACCCGCAGCGCGTCGGCTATAGTGGACGGCAAGTTCTTTTTGTTAGTAATCTTCATCTCTCTTCTCCCGTAGGCAGAAATAGGATGGCCTGTTCGGAATGTCAACAATTAAATTCACGGCCTTAGGAGAACCCGCATCGAAGTCCAACAGTCGCCGCATTGTTTTCAATGGCTCACGCCCACGGGTGATCAAGTCTGCGAAGGCCCTTAATTATGTGAGGACCTTTCAAATGCAGTGCCCTCGCCTTGACCCATTGTTGGAAGGCGACCTCAAGATCGACATGACAATTTATTACGCAACACGCCGCCCAGACTTGGACGAATCGGTGGTGCTGGATGCAATGCAAGACCTGATCTACAGGAACGACAGGCAAATTAAAGAGAAACATATCTGCTGGGGGCTGGACCGGGACAACCCTCGCGTCGAGATCGAAATCAATGCGCGGTGAAAGTCGATTGTGGGGGGAGGTTTTGCTTCTCGCAATCAACGATGTGGCGCGATCCCGCACCACCAGAGAAATGGCTGAGGCAGTTGCTTGGTTCAAGTCAAGCCACTGTGATGACATATGCTTTTTGTTAGGGTGTGATCCTCAGGTTCTGCGCAAGACCATTGTGGATCTTGCCCGCCGCAGCCCAGCCCAACGAAAATTTTGGATGGAGAAAATCAAAGAAGATTTAAGAGGGGGGCCAGCGACAGACCTCGGAGGATCAAGGGTTGCTCCTGCCGCCAGCCCGCACCATGGAACAGGTTGATCCTTACATGATGGTGTGCTAAATCGCAAGTGGGAAGTTGAGAGAGGTACACCATGGGACTTAATGAAGAAATTATTTCACGTACACTACCATTCCAATCGAAGCTCAATCAAAATGTTAGAATCACATGCCCTTCCTGTAGCCATAAGCGCAAAGGAAGGAACCAACGTGAGCCGGTTCTGTCGGTCCTAATTAAGAGTGATCGACTGATCTACGATTGTAAGCACTGCGGTATCAACGGGTGCGCCCCCCTCACCACCACGCCACCACGACCCCGCCTCAGTCGGGAGGCGCGTCAGGTTGCTGAGGACGGCAAGCTAGGCAGGGTTAGCAGGGAGTACCTCACAGCAAGCCGGAAGATCGACACGCAGGTACTTGAAAAGTTTGGGGTATTCAGCACTCAGAAGTTCTTTCCGAAGCTAGAGAAGTCAGTCGAAGCAATTGGGTTCCCCTACTTTGAGGACGGGGAGATTTATGCGACTAAGTTTCGGGCTGTCACTGACAAGGCCCACACCCAAGACGGTGGTGGCGCATCGACGCTGTTCGGTCAGCACCTAATAAACGGAGAAACCACGTTGACAATATGCGAGGGTGAGGTCGATGCCCTCTCGCTTTGGTCGGCGTCTATTGCCAGCGTGTCGGTGCCGAATGGCGCACCGCAAAAGATCAGTGAGAATAAAGTCGATCCCTCTGAGGATAAGAAGTTTAGCTACGTCTGGAACGCTCGTGATCTTTTTGCTCGCATGGACAAGGTGGTCCTTGCAGTTGACGGGGATCAGTCCGGTGCAGCGTTGGCTGAGGAACTCGCAAGACGAATCGGCAAGGCCAAATGCTGGCTGGTCGAGTGGCCGAATGATTGCAAGGATGCCAATGATGTCCTCGTGAAGCACGGACCTGAGGTTCTCAGAGATGCTGTGGAGAGCGCCACACCATATCCTTTATCAGGCCTCAACAGCGCTGACCATTATGATGATGAGGTGGACAGGCTGTACAGAGAGGGGGTTGTCAAGGGAGAGACCACGGGGTTCCCATCGGTTGATGAGATTTACACGGTCAAGACGGGGATGGTCACGGTGGTCACGGGTATCCCGTCGAGCGGCAAGTCGAGCTTTCTTGATCATGTCATGGTGAACCTAGCGAAGGCCAAGGATTGGAAGTTTGCAATTTGCTCGTTTGAGAATGATCCCTCCACCCACATCACTCAGTTGATTGAGAAGTACAGCGGCAAGCCGTTTTTCTCTGGCCCCACACCAAGGCTTGATGAGCGGTTGCTACAAGAGTCGAAGGCGTTTGTGAAGGATCACTTTTGTTTCATCGACAACAATGATGGGGAGAAGGCCACGCTTGCCAGCGTTTTAGATCGGGCATCGGGAGCCGTGCAAAGGATGGGAGTGAGGGGGGTGATCATAGATCCCTTTTCTTATCTTGCACTCCCTGACAAGTCGAAAAGCGAGACGCAGCAGATCAGTGACATGCTTACGGACGTGAGGATGTTTGCGAAGCTGCATGATATTCATGTCTGGTTTGTCGCGCACCCTGCCAAGATGCGCAGGGAGGAGGGCACCACGCCAATTCCTAAAGGCTATGACCTCAGCGGTTCGGCACACTGGTTTAACTTTGCCGACGTCGGATTGACGGTGGCGCGGTTCGTTGACCAACAACAGAACCGTGAGCGGGTGAAAATTATTTGTTGGAAAATGAGGTACCGCTGGCTTGGCAGTCAGGGGGAGCGGGTCCTAGATTTTGATGTTCCATCGGGGTGCTATTATGAAGAGCAAACGGAAGTCCAAGCAATCCAGCATTGGTCCGACACCTGAGTCGGTAGCGCATGGGGAGTTTGTTGTGGAGGACGCCTCCACAGCAGCGGGGGATATAAGGTTCCGTCGGGTGGACGTGACCCAGCTTGATCGGTTGCTGATGATGAAGCGGATCACACCGCACCACCACCAAGTGGGGGAGGAACTCTTAGGAATTTTGCACCGCGCAAAGATGATCGGGGTGGCGGGGTCAAATTGGAATGGGAACCTATCTGGTGGGGAGCGCAGCATATCAGAGCGGCAAGCCGCAGCCTACGCAGAGGCGGTGAAAATTATTAGGCACTTGAAAGATAAGGGGGGGGATAGGATCAAGG
>VTLG01004758.1_pt1 | contig 14186 bp, 14 predicted proteins | sample 4694571 | NCBI WGS metagenome assembly VTLG01 (sample SAMN12604809, study PRJNA352737) | marine metagenome | biome: ENVO:00000447; feature: ENVO:00000209|ENVO:00000569|ENVO:01000036; material: ENVO:00002151; isolation source: viral sequences binned using virsorter ...
TGGTGCAAACTTCAAAATCAAAATCAAAAAGGTTGCTGGGTATTGGAACTATGACTCATCTGAGTTTGCTGCTCCTGCTCCACTTCTAGATGATGACGATGCAATGGAGGCAGTTTGGAAGCAAGAACATTCTCTTGCAGAACTTGTTGCTCCAGACCAGTTCAAGTCATATGAAGACCTCAAGAAGAGACTCGATTATGTTCTTGGTCTCACTGTTGCACCAAAAAGACAAGACCCCGAAGTTATTGATGAAGATAATAACTTAGAGGACTTAAGTGAAGGTCGTGCTGTTGTTGACACAACTCCATCCTCTGTAAACACAGATGAGGATGAAGAAGATGCACTTAGCTATTTTGCAAAATTAGCTGAAAATTAGAAAATACCCCGAAAAAAATTCGGGCCATTTTTTACGCCAGAGGTCGCTCAAAACGACCTCTTTTTTTATGGTGAAATTAGTCTTGGATTTTCCGTTTCTTTTAGTTTATCGGTTACAAATTGTCTAGACTCTTTATATACCATGATATTTTCAATATCTCTAAAGAATGTGTCTAAAAGTTCTCTTTTCAATATGTTGATATTTCTTTTTTTATCATTTTCATCTGTTTCATGTTGAAGAAAGGAAACTGAAGTTATTTCTGATTTTGTAGTTGTGACACCTCTATCAACATATGTCATTGAGTGAGTTGAATCTACATATAAACCAGCTGGTTGTATTAAGTTGTTAGCAGAGTCTCTTATAACTTTTGTTTCATAATGATGAATATTCGTTAGTTCTTGAGTTGTGTATTTTTGATTTAGATAAGTTAGAAAATCTTGACTTCCCATTGGCCATTCATCTCTTACATGTACAATATTGTTTGTGGTTAATATAACCCAATCTAAAGCAGAATCGCCATAAAAATCATATGCAACTTGATCGGGCCTTTCATCACCTTGCACTGAGTATTTTTCAAAGTTAACAAGACTACCATAAACGTCATCACGCATTACTGCTCTTTTGAAAAGATTCTTAACTATCTGATAATCATAAGCAGATGTTCTATCATTTTGTAATGATGGATAATTTAAATTTGGTAATTTCTTAAAATAAGAATTTGGTGAACTTCTGTATGCCATTTTAGTATCCTACTGTGCCTACTAGTCCGTTTTGCATTTGATCTTCTGCATAAATTGGTCTTAATTCAGCAAAGTTCAAACTCATTTTAAGTGCAACTGGTTGAGAGTCCTGATAAGCAGACCAATAACCACTTGGAGCATAGTCAACTGCGATTGTTCTTAGCGCCAAACCGCCTGGACTAAATCTATTTACAGTTTTTAAAACATCACCTGGCCTTGTTCCATTTTTATACTCCAAAGTGAATATATCAGGAGTTTTAAGAAAAGTTGCATCATTGAATTTAGGAGCCATTCCTGATTTAAAGAATCTGATGATTCTTCTGATTTCTTCACCCTCTTTCTGACTTCTTGCAATCATTAGAAAATCAAAGTTAAAATCTCTTAGAACAGGGCCTTGAAATAATAACTCTGCATTAGGATTTAAAACTCTTCCACTTGTTCTTGCTAAAAACTGGTCTTGTGATATTGTTTGTCCAGTAAGTCTCGCAAGATTTTCCGCTACCACTGCGTTTCCGAGAGCACTGCCCATTCCTTCAAATCTTTTGAATAATTTACCACCCCTTTGAGCTCTAGCAGTTATCTGTTCAACAGCTCTTCTATCCGCTTCTTCAGCGTCTACTCCTTTTATGTCTTTAAATTTGGTCGGGCGTTTAAAAACAGTTGCACCAATCATATCTTTACCCTGATCAGCTGCTTGAACTGCTGTCAAACCAAATATATTTAATTCACTCTCTCCCCATTCACATCCGTTTGTATCAACCACTTTTGGCATCGGCAACAGAACACTTCCGTAATACTTATTACCTATCATTGAACCACCTTCTACCACTCTTTGTAATTTAACTGGTTCAACTCGATTCTCTTCTTTTGCAAAAAAATTATAAATTCGTTCGCCAGGATTTAATCTTGTACTTACAGTTTCAACATTAACAGGTTGAGATCCTTGAGCGCCTGGATCTGATTCTGGGTCATTTCTCGCATATTCATATCTTGATATTTTAAGATGATCTTGTTTAGGATCAATATCAAGAGGATATGCAAATAACTCATTGGGAATTCCTGTCCTTTGGCCTCTTTTATAAGATGCATAAGCGTTCGCAGGGCCTGGTGCAAGACTTGGATTTGAAAGACCGTTATCTCTATTTGGATAGTCTGTTTCTTTTAAATTTTCTTTATTATCTTTTGATTCTGTTTCATAAAAATCATCTAATTCCTTTTGTGAAGGGATTTCTGTTTCTTTGTCATATGAGTCTTTATTTCCACCATACCTATTAAAGTTGAAAGCTGTTAAGGCATCATCTGTTTGGGCTAGATTTTTGAACTGATCAGTCTTTGGATCGATAATTGTTGGATTAGTTGGATCTGAGTGATCAAAAATTCCAATTATTTTACCAAGACTATTGAACTCATAGGAAATTCCATTTATTACTTTACTTTTTGCCATTAGTTTGTGTTGTAAATTCTACTTCGTGGAACACTAATTCCCCTCATATCGACAAATTTTTCAGTGGGTAACTGTGCCACATCTATCCATTCTGTGTCTGGAATACGGTAGGGTTGTCCTTGAATACCAGTATAAAGATATCTATGTAAAGTTCGACGAGGAACTGCAACTGCACCCTGAGCAGAGTTATTTAGTAAACTCATTGCGAGTTCTTCTCTTTGAGACAATTTAACATAGTGAAGGTTGCAACCAAGAAATCCACCTGACCTCATTTCAATGATATATGACAAAGGATACATGTCATAATATGGTTGTTTTGTTTGTGCTTGATATGTGAAAAAATATAATTGACCAGCAGCAAACCCACCTGTATCTGCAGCGTCATCATCAAAATTTGTAGATCCAAGTTCTTGAATTAATTGATTACGAAAGAAATCTTCATTTACTTGACCACTAACTCTACCTAGTATGTTTTGTAGAATGCTCATCGGATTCCTAATTCTTTTTCAGTCATGATTTTGAACTCTAATTTACGATCTGCACAAAACTCTTTCGCTGCTTTCCACTTTGCTTGATTTTTAACATATGTCATTGATTCATTTATCATTGTCTTTCTTGATTTACCCTTTGTTGCTTTTGGTTCAAGAGTCTCTCTCATTGGTTTAACTTCAATCACTGATCTGCGAATATTACTATCTTTATCCTTATATTTAATGAAAAAATCAGGAAAATATCTACGCACACGATTGGTTGTTGGATCTAGATAAGGAATCCAGAACTCTTCAGATGCCCATTCAAGTATATTTTCATTCAAATCACAGTAATTCATAAATTTTCTTTCCCATAAAGACCTATAAATAATATTTTGAGAGTCTCCTTTATATTTTTTGGGATTAGATGGCCTATATATTCCTTTATAGCTCATATATAGTAATAACAAGTTAAACTTATTTATTGTGTCAGAAAATAATTTATTTCCAAGAAAAAAAGATCTTTTTCAAAAAAGCACGAAAAATTTACAGAATGTTGTTGGACGCCCCTCGTTTGACACACAGTTTCAAGTTATATTTTCATTTGGAAATTATCAAAGATGGCTAGAGGAAGTTGGAGGTGATATTTCTAGGGCTAGGACAAGTGGGTTAGATTTTAAAGAAAAAATGTCAATAATGTGTACTGAGGCAGAATTGCCAGGCACAAATTTTGAAACCAGTCTTGCAGTTGGTCATCATCAGGGTATTCAAGAGGAATTTCCAACTCTTAGAAATTTTCCACCTCTTAATTTGACTTTTTATGTTGACGCAGATCATGTAATTCTTGAAGTATTAGAAACATGGATGACATTCATCAATCCAATTCAAAAGGGCATGAAAAGAAGTTTGAATGCTTTTGGTCGTTTTAATTATCCAGAAGAATACAAAGAAATTTTACATATTACTAAATTTGAAAGAGATACTTTTGTAGATAAACCTCAGAGATCAAGAAATAATCTTGAGAGAGGATTACCACCTGTTCCAAGAGATAAAACTCAATCAAAATTAACATCATATGAGTTTGTAAATGTTTTTCCCAAGAATATGACATCAATGAGAGTTGCCTATGGTGACTCAGCTGTGTTAAGATGTAGTGTAACATTTGTCTATGATAGATTCTTTACTAAGTTTCATTATGATGATTCACTCTCCTCTGTGGAGAATACACCGTTTAATTTATCAAATGATGTGCTACAGGCAGATCCAGATCAGAATAAACCTTGGTGGTTAAACACTCTAAAAACAGCTGCCCGTGCTACTCCTATCGTTGGTGCAGTCGGAGCTGGATTATACCTTGGCAAAAAACTTTACAACAATTTATTTAATTAACATATCATGCCTTTACCAACGATTGCGACTCCAACCTATGAGTTGACTTTACCATCAACAGGTAAAAAAATAAAATATAGACCTTTTTTAGTAAAAGAAGAAAAAATATTGATATTAGCACTTGATTCAAAAAATCAATTTGATATTACAAACTCTGTTAAGGATGTATTAAAAAAATGCGTGCTTACAAGGGGAGTAAAAATTGACGAATTGCCCACTTTTGATATTGAATACTTATTTTTAAACATTCGTGCAAAATCTATAGGTGAAGACATTAATTTGGTTGTGACTTGTCCAGATGATAGAAAAACTGAAGTTCCAGTAACGATATATGTTGATGAAATTGAAGTAATTAAGTCAAAAGAACATAATAAGGATATAACTCTTGATAAAGATATGACTCTTAGAATGAAATACCCTTCTTTAAACAAGTTTATTGAAAGTAATTTTGAAACCGATGACAGTCCTCAAACTACAGTTGATAAAACTTTTCAATTGGTGGCAGATTGCATGGATACAGTTTTTACAAAGGAAGATGCTTGGGATTCAAACGATTACTCTCCAGAAGAGAGAATGCAATTCATAGAACAGTTGAGTTCAAAACAATTTAAAGAAGTAGAGAAATTTTTTGCAACGATGCCTAAATTATCTCATACTATTGAGGTAACAAATCCAAACACTAAAAAGAAAAGTAACATTGTTTTGGAGGGTCTTGCTGATTTTTTCGGCTAAGTATTGCAAGAGAGGATTTAGAGGCATATTATCGAATTAATTTCGCCCTCATGCAATACCATAAATATTCATTAACTGAGATTGAAAACATGATGCCTTGGGAGAGAGAAGTTTATTTGGCTCTCTTACAAGATTATATTGAAAGTGAAAATTTAAAGAGACAACAAGAAGAAGGTGTCCAAAGGTATGGATGAGGAACAGGAGATTCTCCAATCAAGTATAGCACAAGGCGACAAAATTTCTATTGATAGTTTTTTTGGATCACCGATTGGTGGATTGGCTAATCGTGCCATAATGCAATCAAACAGTAGTCTACAATCTTCAATAACAAATCGTGGTTTAATCGCATCTCTACAAGCGAGCATTGAATTACTTAAGAGTCAGGTACGACAAATAACAAATTATGTCCTTATTGATAGACAAGAAAGAAATAAATTAATAAGACAAAGAGAAACAGAAATTTTTGAAAGAGAAGATGATATACAAAAAGGAATAGTATCACCTGAGAGTGCTCAACCAAGAGGTTTAGAAGATTCTCTACCATTCTTTCCTGAGGCTAGATTTTCTGAAGGACTCACAGCTGGAATGTCAAGTATTGGTGAAAGGCAAGGTGTTGCTCAGTTTCAAGAAAAGTTTGTTGAAGGTTCAAAACCCTTTTTCTTTGGTGGTCTTGTGCCTGGCAGTGGTGATGCTGATACCGTTAATGCTAAACTAACGCCTGGTGAATTTGTCGTTCCAAAGGAGAAAGTTGAAGAACTTGGTTCTAATCCACTTATGGATTTTATAAAAGGTGGTGGTTTAGTTGGTTCTTTGGCAAGAAAGGGAAGAAAGTTGTTTGGTGGTGGAAAAGAAAAGGAAGATGTCACTATTAACGCTAATCGTGGTAATAATTATTTTCCAGAAGGAGAAGATTATCTTGAAAATGAAGGTGATGGGCCGATTTTTTATAACCCAAATGATGTTCGCAATTTTTTGAAAAAAAATGATCCGAAACTGCTTAAACAGTTTAGTAGTAAATCTGATCTAAAAAATTATAAGTTAAATGATAAACAAGGAAAGATTATTGAATTTAAGGGTGGAGTGAGTTCGGGTGATACTATACCGTCAAATCTAATAAATGAAAAAGGAGAAGTGACAGGAAGTTATTCAACATATCCCATTGACGATGAGTTTGGTGTCACTGCTAAGGATGATAAGGAAGGAGGATTCTTTAAGAATTTATTTGGTGGTAAAAAGAATGAAAGTGTTAAAAGTGATGATAAGAAAGGAAGAGATTTATTTGGTATAATGGGTGGAACTATAGACGCTGCTACTGGTAATCTCACAGACTTTGATAAAAGAGGTGGTAAACCATTTGGTTTGATGAGAGGCATCACTGGAACCATAGACGCTGCTACTGGTGGATTGACTGACTTAGATCGTAGAGGTGGTAAACCATTTGGTTTAATGAGAGGTATCACTGGTTCTATTGATGCTATGTCAGGCGGATTGACTGATTTAGATAGAAGAGGTGGTAATCCATTTGGTTTGATGAGAGGTATAACTGGTATAGCTGATGCTATGACAGGGGATAAATTTGATTTTGATCGAAGAGGAAAGGGTGAAGAAATGACAGAGGGTTTCTCAACATATCCTATTGATGAAGGAGAGGGAAAACAACGTTCTATCACTCGGAATTATGAGGAACTATTAAATAATGCTTTAAAAAGAAAAGAGGGGTATGAAAAGTCTGGTGATACAAAACGTATAGAGGGAGTGACAAGAAAAATTAATTTTTATAAAAACAAACTTGAAAGTGGTGTAACAGAGGAAGAAATTCCTGTGACAGTGAAACCAGAAGAAACTACATCATCAACTGATATAAAACCAAAAGAAACTACATCATCAACTGATATAAAACCAAAAGAAACTCTTGGTGAAAAATTTATGAATATATTTAAAGGAAAAGAAATGAAAGAGGGTTTCTCAACATATCCCTCTAAATCTGAAACACCTTCTATTGAACCTGTCAGTCAAGATAATCTTAAAGTTGCTCCTAGTGAATCTATAAAAGAAACTTCTCAAAATTTAATGACACCACCTCCTCCACCACCATCAGAGACAATCGAATTACCACCCCAAATTCAAGGAGGTGGTGGTGGTGATAATTCTATATCACAGGCTGCTCCAAGTTTTAATCCTTCTACACCTAGTCATGATCCATTGACAGGCACTGAGAGTCCATTAATTTTTGTTGAAGTGATATCTAATCCTTTCTTATCAATACCGTAAAATGACAATAAATTCTAAAGCTTATTTTAAAGCCTCAATAGGAAGAGAAGATCCTTTTAATCTTAACTCAAATATAATAAAAGAATCATTCTTTGATACTGGTAAGGGTGAAATCATAGATGAGTATGTAGAAACGGCTCATGATGGGACTACTCTTTTCAGTGATAAAAAAAAGATGATTGGTAGTGCTTTATTTGAATCTACTTATACTCATACTCCTAAATCTATAGAAAAAGATAAAGATGGTGGTGCAGAGAGTTATACTGACACATCAGAGATAACATCAAGAAGTTTAGATATTGGAGTCCCTGACCTCATAGAACATAAGGATCAGATTCTTGGTGAAATACATAAGATAAAAGGATTTGAAAATGTTACCATTGAAGATGTTATAGATGGAAAAACAGGATTAAATACTGATACACTGTTTAATATTTTAGCAAGGAGTGACGCATCATTTGCTACAGCTGCAAAAAAAGATAAAGCATCAAAAGAGGATTTGGAGGCGAGAGGTATCAAGTCAGGAGAAGGTTTTAGTATGAGCGCTAGTGATGATGTTGCTAAATCTTTATTTGCAAAGAACCCTATGGGATACCGAATCGGACAAATAAATCCAGCCTCTCTTCTTATGAGTTCGACAAATCTCAAAACAAAGTCTGAATCACATTATAATTCTGAAGGTCTTGTTAACCCAGATAGTCTAGATTCTGACATGTTGAACACTCTCGCTGCTAGCATAAATCAAAGTGTAGGTCAATCTGGTGGAATGACCACAGTAATTCAACCTGTAGTCAATAATGTGTCAGTGCCAACACCTGTTCCTCAACCAGTTCCAGTTTCTGTAAAAGGTAAAACCAATACGATAGTGATTGATTCAAAAAACAATAACATACTAGCTAAATCAATAAGATAATGGAAACTAGATTTATAATCAACGATTGCTCTTTAATACCATCAGAGGGTTCTTCCTTAAAAGAAGAATTCAATATAGGTGGTGGTACTCAAAGCATTACATACTTTGAGAGTATTAAGAGTCCAGCAATATCATTGTCATTAAATATTATTGATGTTGATCAATTAATAAGTCGTCAGGGAATTACTGGTGGAGAGTATTTGTCTTTAAGAATTAAAGTTCAAGGATATGATAAAGAATTTGAAATCAAACCTAAAAAACACTTAATGATGCTTAATTCTGTAAAAGATGTTACAACATCGTCATCTAAACAGGTTGCAACTTTAGAATTTTTATCTGTAGAAGCTATCATCAATGAAACATCAAGAGTGAATCAAAGATTTACTGGTAACGTTACAGATACGGTAAAAAAATTGTTAAAAGATAAAAAGGGAATACAGACAAAGAAAAATCTAGATAGTGATCAAGCAACAAATGCATATTCCTTTGTAGGTAATTTAAAGAGACCATTTGATACTATTCAATGGTTATGTTCAAAATCTCAATCATCAAATGATGATAGTGGTTTTTTATTTTTTGAAACTCTTGATGGTTATGTTTTTAAGTCAATTAAAAGTTTATTAGATGGTAAAGCAGTTGAGTATAAAAAGCCTGAAACTCCAGATGGTGAACAATCTGGATTTACAATTGTAGAAAACAATTTAAATCAAACAAGTGATATTGGTATGAGTTGTAGAATGGGAATGTATGCAAATAAGACAATTTATATTAACATTGACAACGCAACTCTAAAAACTGTTGACTTTAGAATCGAAAGTTTAAAATTAAAAAAACCACCAAAATTACCAAACGGATTAGAGACATTTCCAACTCGATTAATGTTGAGAGTTTTAGATAAATGTGCTCTTCAAAAAGGATCTAAGAAAAAAGAGATACAAAAAGAGAACGAGCTTGCCATTTATCAAAGTAAGTCTTATGCTAGAAATAATTTAATATTTTCACAATCTATGAGTATTTCCATTCCATTTAATCCAGAATTAAGAGCTGGTCAAATGTTGGATCTTAAATTTCCACTTAGAAAGGGTGATGATCAAGAGACAACTAAATATGGAAATGAATCTGATGATGACGTTAGTGGAAAATACTTAATATCAGAATTAAAACATATCATAGGTGGTAACAGAGCTAGCACTGAGTTAACTTTAATTCGTGATATGTTTACCGCTTAAATAAAAGAAACAGGAGAATCAAATGAAATCAATCGAAGACCACATTGAACATGATAGAAAAATCGCTGATGACCCACAGGCGAATCCAGCGGCACGCAGACATGCGAAAGAAGAACTACATGAACTCGAAGAGTATGTAGAACATCACAAACAAGAAATTGAATCAGGTGATCATCATGACCCTAATGCTTTAGAATTATTCTGTGACCAACATCCTGATGAACCTGAGTGTCTAATTTATGATGATTAATTAATATGTATCAACCATCAACAAATTTTTGGGGAAAAGATCCTATGAACTGGTGGATTGGTCAAGTGACCGATCCAGAGAAGGGGAAGTGGGGAGATTGTCTTGAAAGCACTCAAGCAGCGAATGGAGAGGAAATCAATGGTTTTAGATGCCGAGTTCGTATCGTTGGGTATCATGATTGTGCAGATGATCTCCCTGATGAGGATTTACCCTTAGCACATATTCTATTACCACCAAATACTGCAACCACAGGTGGTTGTGGAGAGACAGTGCAATATCAAGGTGGGGAAGTTGTTGTTGGATTTTTTATGGATGGTGAGGATGCACAACAACCAGTGATATTTGGAACTTTGTTTAAACAACCATTTATTCGTGATGAATTAACAACATCACAATTTAAAGCAAAGAGACAAACTTGTTTTCAACCATACACTCCACCAAAGGTTGTGCAAACATCTGGTAAACAACACCAATTCCAAGAGTCACGTTGGACTCGTGGATTTACAGATGGTGAACGTGTAGCAAGTATCGCAGGGAAAGAGAAAGAGGCAGCTACAAATATTACTGTTGATGCTTTTAGTCCATGTGAAGATAATGAGATATCAAAGATTAGTAATGCGATAAAAGATTTTACTCGAAAACTGGAAACTCTTCAAGAATTAAATGAAGCATCAACATATATTGACCCAATTTATGGCGGTATTGTTGATATTAAATCGGAAGTGCAATTAGCTACAAATAGAATTCATAATTCAATGACGAAGTTAGTTCGTCGTGGTCGTTCATGGTTAATTCAAGATACTCTTGATAAATTAGATAAAAGAATGGAAGATAGTGTTGATAAATTTAATCAGGTTGTTTTAGGTCAGGCTACAAACGCACTCACAAGCGTAATTTTCTGTAATATTGAAAAAATACAGGATGGATTGGTTGATTATCTATCTAAAAGTTTAGAAAACATGATTGGACAAGTTTTAGATGTCCCTATTTGTGGTGTAGAAAATTTTATGGGTGATATGTTTGGACAGATTAATAACCTTATAGATTCAAGTCTTGGTGGTATGTTTGACCAACTTAATAATATTCAAGGTGGTGGTATCGCACTTCCGAGTGAAACATTTTCAAAGGCAATTAGATTTGCAAACATTCTTACAAACGTTCTTGATTGTGATAAGGCTAATTGCCCTCCAGAACCAACATCATATTCTTCAAAGGGTGGGGTTTCAAAAGCAATTGAAGATAGTTTTGATAATATAATTGATAAAGTAGGATTGAACTCTAAATTAACTCCACTCTTAGATAAAATTGATGATGCGATTGAAGCTGATCCATCAGCACCTGATTGTAGTACGAACGTTCTTAAATGTGGGCCACCAAGAGTTGACTTCATAGGGAGTAGTGGACAAGGTGCAAGTGGTAGTGCGATTGTAAATGCTGTAGGACAGATTATTGGTGTTTCTATTAATGGGCCAGGATTTGGTTTTGAAGAACCACCTTTACTTTCATTCTTTGATAGTTGTGACAAGGGTTATGGTGCTGGAGGTTATCCAGTTATGGGGCCTGTTTCAAAAATTGCAGATGGAGCGGGAGTATTTGTTGGCGGTGCTGGGGGAATACAATTATTCTCAAACGGACTTCCAATCAACTCTGGTGGTGTTGGAGGAATACCAGTATTAACATCTAACGGTGACACCATCACAGTTGATGATAATTTATTATTGGCTGGTAGTGTTGGTGGAACACCTGTGAAAGCTGGAAGCGTTGGGGGAATACCAATACTTGTTGACGGTGTTCCTCTTATCGTCAATGGTGAAGGTGGTAAAGGTTTAAGTGCTGGTGGATTCCCTCTAGTCATAGGTCAAACTCAAGATTTTGAAGGATTTACTATAACTATCGGTGGAGAGAGTGATGATGATTTATTGTATGTTCCTGATCCAAATGGAGATAAATTGGGAGTGGTTGGTGTTGTAATAACTAATCCTGGCCAAGAGTATCTATCTAACACAACAGAAACAACTCTTAATCCAGATGGAACTTTGACTCAAAAAGAAGTGTCTCCAGATCCAAATGGAAATTATGATGGTAAACAGTCATATGTAACATCTCTAGGCAAGGTTGTTGTTGATAATGTTGGATTTGAATATTCAGATGGTGATACAGCAACAGTCAGTGGAGGGTCTGTTGCCACAGATGATACAATAGGGGAAGCACAAGTTGAATTAAATATTCAAAATGGTTTTATTGTGGGTGCAACAGTTGTAAATGGTGGATCTGGATTTACTTCACTTCCAGACATTACAATAAATAGCGATACTGGAGCTGGCGCTAAATTAAAACCAGTTCTTAAATTCACTAAGGTTGAAGACGCAGTTCTATCTGCTGATACGGATGTTCCTTTTGATAGGAATTTACCACAAACAACTGTAATCACAGTAATAGATTGTATCGAGAAATAAAATGTCAAAAGCACCAAACGATAGAAAGAATATAGAAAGGCAGGCTAAGTTAAGGTATGCCATTCAGAGTGGACAGAGTAGTATTCATGGTGATACAAATTATGAAATCCAAACTCAGGAATCTCAGACTTTTGGATTTTATGCTAGCACAGGTCAGGGTGCATCTGAGGGTGGCGGGCCTGGCACAGGTAAACATGTTCTATATACGCCAGGTTCTTCAACAGAGGTTCTTGGTGGGGGTCTAAAAGTCAGAAAGCCTGGCGACATATCACAACTACCAGCAAAGATTGTGAAGTGTAAAAGAGGTGATATGGTTTTTGAGTGTGAAAATGGCAATATATTATTGAGAGCAAAAAACATTTTTGTTGATGCGAATGGTGGTGGTCAAGATGGTCAATTTACCGTCAAGGCAGAGAGACTTGCAGATATTGGCGCTCCAGACATTCGATTACAGGGTGAAAAAATTACAGCCAAAGCTACCAAAGATATGACTGTAATTGCTAAAGGTCAGTTTGAACTTAAGTATGGTTTCATGGTTGCTGCATCATTTGCTGATGCAAATTTTGGTGCTTTAACAAATAATTTGAAGAGAACACAGTTATCAACACAGAGAACATTATGAACATTTCTAGACTTCAAACAGATAAATTAATTGTAGGAACAAATGATGTTTCTTACTCTGCACCTGACACCACTCCTACTGGAACTGCGGTTTTAAATGGGCCTGTTATTGTCGGAAAGACTGGTGCATCGCCAGGATATGAGGCAGTTTTAAATGTATCATCAAATTCTGCATCCCAAAATTCACTTGATACACAACCAGCTTGTGAGGCAAGTCTTGCAATTAAAGCTGACGGTAATGTAAAGATAGATGGTGACGGTAAAACTGCTGATGCTTTAGTGGTTACTGGAGATCAAACTATTAATAGTGGAAATCTTCATACAAGTAATTTATTAGCTTGTAGTGGTCAAGCTTGTTCTTGGTCTGGTAGTTCTATTAATGTTCAAGGTTGGAAAGGATTTGATATCAAACACCCTACAAAGGAAGGACATAGATTAAGATACATATGTCTAGAAGGCCCAGAGGGTGGCGTTTATCATCGTGGTAGAATCACAGGAACTAACGTAATTAATCTACCAGATTACTGGAAAGATTTAGTTGATATTGATAGTATTTCTGTTCAGTTACAACCAATCGGAAGACAACAAAATCTTGTGATTCAAGAAATTGACGAAGATTTTATTGTTATTGTAGAGGATTCAACTAATACTGATTTAATTACTGATTTATCAACCATTGATTGTTTCTACCATATATATGGTACAAGGAAAGATGGAGAAGTTCTTATTCCAGAATATAAAGGTGAAACTCCAGAAGACTATCCAGGCAATAACAATCAGTACTCCATTGCTGGATATCATTATGACAGGAGAACACTTTAATGGCTAAATTTTACACTAATCTTTCATCAGGAGATACTGTGAATAGTATCTTAAACTTTGGAAGTCAATATGGCATAAGCATAAGTCAAGATTTAGATTGTCAAGATGTAGATTGTAGAAAAGTAACTGCAACAGGTGAAGTTAAATGCACTAGCACAACATCACCTTTTTATCCTCCAGTTGTTTCCACATCCCAGAGAAATTCCATGTCTGGATTAAGTCAGGGTGCTATGGTTTACGACTCTAATTTAGAGGCGATATGTTTTTATGATGGGTCTGAGTGGAGGAGGGTAACTCATACTTCAGCGTAACATTAACTTGATCTTTAATATCATAAATAAACTTAGACAGAATCTGTAATTAGAGAAGAATAGGATGCCTCTTTCAAGACTGGAGAATTTTCTAAAGAATATACAAGGTAATGTTATCTACGTTGACCCCAATGAATTGGATGCGACTGATAGTATTGAAAA
>VTLG01005477.1_pt1 | contig 14185 bp, 13 predicted proteins | sample 4694571 | NCBI WGS metagenome assembly VTLG01 (sample SAMN12604809, study PRJNA352737) | marine metagenome | biome: ENVO:00000447; feature: ENVO:00000209|ENVO:00000569|ENVO:01000036; material: ENVO:00002151; isolation source: viral sequences binned using virsorter ...
TCATCTGCTGCTCTGATTTCTGCATCAGTTTGATCTGCGGTAGCTCCACTCTCTATACCATCTAATTTTGCTCCATCAGCAGAAACATCTCTTCCATCAACAGTTTGCGATCCAGACATAACAATGTTGCCTGTCATTGTACCACCAGCTAAAGGTAGTTTTGTTCCTATTGAATTAGTAACAGTGGTTGAGAAGTTTGCATCATCTCCAAGTGCAGCAGCAAGTTCATTTAAAGTATTTAATGCAGAGGGAGCAGAGTCAACAACACCAGCAACTTCAGTATCAACATAAGCTTTAACTGACTGCTGTGTAGGTACTTTAGTTGCACTATCTGATGACATATTATCTTCATCAATAACAAAACTCATTGAGGCAGTTGTATTATCGCTATTCATTACCGCACCAGCAGCATCTACATTAGTTGCATCAGTTACATCTGCACTAGCCTCTATTGCTGCAAGTTTTGATTTCTCAGTGTCCGTAAAAGCGTTAGTATCAGAATTGTTTTCGTAAGCTGTTTTAATTTCTGCATCTGTCTGATCTCCAGTTGCACCGTCCTCCACATTTATCATGGTGCGTAAATTAGCAGGTGTTATTTCTTCAACTACTCCCGCACCACTTGAATCTCTACCTAATACCCTATCTGTAGCTGACACATTCTGTATCTTTGAATAAGTTACTGCATCATCAGCAATAGTTAGTGCAGTAGAACCTGTTACATCACCTGTATGAGTAGCATTACTAACTTTTGCAGTATTGGCAGCTATTTCTGTATTTATAGAATTAGCAAGTTTATCCGCCGTAACTGCGTCATCAGCTATTTTTGAAGTTGTAATAGCATCATCATTGACAGCAAAAGTAGCTCCACTATTACTTACTGTAATAGCACCTTTATCGCCATCAGAAACAGATGGCCCCTGTGGTCCTGAAGCTCCCTGTGGTCCAGCTACAGTTACGGTAACAACAGAAGTCTCTCCATTGACTGTGACCGTATTCTTTTGAGTTGTAACATTTACAGAAGTCATGTTGCTGTATAACCTTCACTTACAAATATAGTACCTTCTAAATAATATTCTTTGTTACCCGATCCATCTACTATTAAAACATCATATTTTAAAACTTCTGGTGTGAAAGTAGCAGTCTGTACATCTGTCAAAGTTATACTCACTGATCCTGCTGTTCTATCTGTATAAGTAACACTAAAATCAGCATATTTTGTGGTTCGTGTTTCTTCCCAAACCTGTGCTACCACAGTGAATCCTGTTAAATTTATTGCATTATTATTGCCGTCTTTAAATAACAAAGGAATCGTATGATCTGATCTCCTCTGAACTGTAAAATTATACGTTCCAGGTTGAATAGCCATTAACCAGCCTCAAGTGCAGCAACTTTTGCCTCTAATGTTTCTATCTTAGCAACTGCTTCTTGTAATGCTTTCGTTAAAACAGAAGTTATTGCATCTATATTAAGTGATTGTATTTCATCACCATCCTTTGCACCATTTACAGCACTTGGAATAACTTCTTGTACCTCATGTGCAATAAATCCCTCTCTTGTTACTCCATCACCCTTAAAAACTTCGTAATCTGTAAATTTATAGGTTACAGGCTTTAATTGCTTAATTTTGTCGATTCCCGATTCAGTCTGTAAAGCAATATTCTCTTTAATTCTGTAATCTGAGCTCAGACCACTGACAGTTCCTACATTAGAAGTATCAACCCAACATTGCATAGTAGTGCCAGTCCAGTAAAAATTATATGGATTGGTTACACTAGCCCCAGGTAGCGTTCCTTGTCTGCTACGAATCCCACGACACAGAATTTCACCATTACCAACAGAACCAGCAGTAGAACCTGTATGTCCCTCCCACCTTAACCCTCCATCTGCTCCAATAGCCCACCTAGCCGTATCATTGGTTGCAAATTTAATTTTAGCACCTGCATCTTGGCAGATGAGTTGAAGCTGTCCTGCTCCTCTACTTACTATTTCTGAATTAAAAGTCGCAATATTATTTGTAAATACAGTATTTCTTCTAACTCGCAAACCAAAATCGGTATAAGTTGTATCAGCAGTCAAATCTATATAAGCTTGATTAGTACTTGCAGTGTTTAGTGCTGATAAATTTAAAACGGCATCTACATTTGTTGTATAAATTGTTTGATTTCCAAGAACTGTAAAATTATTACTTGGTGCAGTAGTACCTATTCCAACTTTTCCATCACTTAAAAGACTTATTTTCTCGGAACCATCCATAAAAAACCCCAACCTTCCATCATCAGGTAATCCCATACCACTTTGAGTTGCTGAACTTCCCGCATTGTTCATAAATCTATAACCAGGAATTACACTTGTACCTGCTCCTGCAATATGAGTTCCAGCAGACGTTCCAGAAGAAATATCTAAAATAGGGTGAAATGATGTGCCATTATGCACCATATATTGGTTATCACCTGTATTAGCCCAACTCATATAACTTGTTAAAGTATTTCCTGATGGAACTGTGCCAGTACTGTTATTACTTTTTAAAGCCTGTAAATTACTCTGTATATCTTCTCTTACAGTTTGACCCGTACCATTAGCAATTATCGCATCTGAATTAGCCATCTAATTAAACTTATAAGTTATTTCTATTATATTACACCTTTTTGCCAAAGCCACTAGCAACAAAATAAAACTGTTTATTAGTTAAAGTTGCTCCACTTGCATTTTTAAATACGACATTAAACCCAGATTTAGTTATATTACTGACTTCATAATATTCTCCTGTTCCTAGATTTTGAGGATTAATAGTCACAGATGGTGTTGCTCCTGTCAAACTTCCTGAACCTGTAAAGAATCCATTAGCAAACGTAAAGCTGGTTGTACTTGAAGTTTTTAAGTCGCTAGTTTCCGTTCTTCTATTCATTAAAATTTTACAACCTAATGTATTAACACTATTATCTCCAATAATGATTCTTGTATTTAAGTTTGTTGTTGTAGTTTTTAATTTTAAAGTAAATTTGAGATACCTAGCACTTACAACTGTTCCTACAAAATTATTCGCAGCACTAAAGTTTACATTATCGTCACTTGTCTGAACTTGTAAATCAGCACTAGCATTTTCTAGAACATCTCCATCAAAATTTATCAAAGTGTCTACACCACCCCTTATTTCTCCATTTGAAAGTACAGTAAGAAACGGTACATAATTATCAAATAGGTTGCTTTCAGAAAAACCTTCAAATCTTATAATACTTTCAAGTAAAACAGCAGCAAATTTATCTCCTAAATCAACTACGCTATTAAATTGGTACGAGCCTTCTAAAACTCCAGTATCTCCATCTAACGTATTAAAGTCACTAATTGTATCTATATTTGCTGTAATTGAATCAATTAATTTATTACTTGCACTTTGATTTATTTCAAGACCACCAGAGTTTGCGGTTAATGCAGTTTTTACTCCTGAAAAAGCTGTATTTTCTTTAAGCGTTCCAAGTTGTAACTGATCCACAAGATCAGGAGTAGATATTAATGCACTTACAGAATTAGTTGACTGTATTAAAGTTTGATCCTGATATTTTATTAAATACTCTCCTGTAATTGCAGGTACAGTAAAAGTTGTCTGAGAACCATGTACAATTGCTATTACCTGTGAATTACCCCAAATCGCATTTCCACTGGTATCAGGATTATATTTAATAATTACATGACCATTACTTGTAACATCAATATCTTGAGATAAAGGCCATGTTAACTTTAAATCACCTGATTCCGTAAGTTCAGCATTAAGACTTGTTGGTGATGCTGGTGGGGCTACTTTACCTAAATTCTGTACTTCTTTTATTAAAGGACTATTTGTTGTCTTACCTTTTGCATTAATTGAAAAAATCTCAATTTGATAAATACCAACACTTGCGTTTTCAATTTCAAATGATAAATCTTCAGTAATAAACTCTCTTAGATACGAGCCAAAATCACCAAGAGGATTTAAAGTTGCTGTAGGCTGCCCGTAAATATTTGTTCCCTGATTAGATATAGCCCCACGTTTAAATTTATATCTAACTAAATATTTTCGACACCCAAGAACATTTTCAAAACTTACAGCTACAACTGATATAACTTGACCTTCTTTAAGTCTTAAAAAAGTAACTGCACTTAATAAACTTGGACCTCCTCTATCTATGTCTAGAATACTTGTAGCTCTGTTGTCGTCTGGAAAAATTGGATTTTGTAGAGAGTCTGTTGATGAACCTATAGCACTACTTCCATCAACAAAAGCATATTTATTACAGTTATATGGAATACCCGTCATTTTATATAAAATTCCATCCTGTTCTTCTACATCAACGATTCTATAAAGTTGAGATTTAATGGCATCCTCGATTAACCAGACTGTGTTTATCTGGAAAGTACATCCTGCACTTGGTACGACAGGAGAGGACAAGGTTACAACCTTACCACTAATAGAACTGATAGTTCCTGATTTTGCCTGACCATTACTATCTACAATGAGAATTGTTCTATCGCCAGTGCTAGGTAAATCAGTTGAAGCACTGTCATCTACTGTTAAAGAAGTTAAATTGCCATCTGAATTTAAAGTAACAGCACTTACTCTACCTGCTCTTCTAATACCTGCTCTCACTGGATCGTTTATACCAACAACCGCACCAGGTCTAATGACGACTCCACTTTCTATTGATACATCAAAAGTAACAACATCTGTTTCGTGATTCTCAGACCAAATTATATTTCTGGCGTATCGTGCTGCTTGGAAAAATGAAGTACAACCAAATGCTTTTACCTTTTTAATATTATGGGTTTTATTAAAAACTTGTTGATTAGTTACTACAAAAGTATCAAGTTGTCTTGTATTCATATTAAAGTATTCAACTACAATTTTTCCATGTCTTGTTTTTAAACTGACTCCAGAATAAGAAAACCCATTCAAAGTATTAGCAAGAGAAAAAGTATAAGTAGGTATTTGATAAGTACAAGCATCTGCGTCATCTGGATTTATAGGTCTATCTTGAACTAAAGTAAGTTTCCCTCCTGACCAGATGGGATAACATCTCATCATTCCAGCTATTTGCTGTATTAATGTGTATGCTTCTGCTGATTGATTTATAACACCATTAAAGGCAAATCTAGGTTCTAGACCTTGAGAAGTCTGTATAAGTTGAGCACAATATTTACTTGCCTGATAAAACGAATATAAATCAACCTCCGATTCTTTTATATAGTTACCAAATCCATATCTAGTGTTTAAAAGTAAATCGAGCAAAATAAATGCTGGATCTGTTGTCCAAAACGGTGTTTCTGTAAGTACTCCTTGGAATACATAATCACTTGGATATTCTATTCTGCCATTTCCTGTTATATCTACAGTTGGGGTCAATCCACCAGAAGGGTGAGGTATTCTTACTTTTATTCCCCGATAACGAAATGATCTTTTTGGAATACTTTGAAATTGGTAAGCATCAAACTGTAAAAATGTATAAGCAGTCATAGGGTAACTAAACTGCCCATTTAATATTATTTCTTTTTCACCTCCTCCATTATCTATTTCTATATTTGTATTTAATGACTGACCTTGATAATCCGTATTAGGTCTTTGAATCTCTGTAATAGAAGAGAAAAATATGTCATCTTGTATCTGGTCATTATTTTCATTTAAGGGAGTAATTCGTTTTACTGTTACTTCTAGTGGATACCGTAAAAAACTTTCTCTATTAAAACTTTCTGTTGAAAACACATATTCCCTTCTATACATATCGCCAGTTCTTCCAATAAATTTATCGTCTTTCATTAAAGTTCGTACAGGATCTGCAACTTCTCCTTTGTATTGAAAAAATATTTGAAATCTAACTGTTCTACCTAATAGATCTCCTTTATCATTTGACTCCTGTAAATTATTTACATGAAGTGTTACTTTTACTCGTTCAGGAGCTAAAGATTCTGTTGACGCTAGAGACGGTCTGGCTACTGTAACTTGTCTGCTAATTTCAGTTTGAACTTTTTGATTGATAACAGTTATTTTTTCAGTTTGCAACGAACCATCGGTAGTTAAAACTTGTTGATTTAAAGAACCATGTCTTACGTCTAACGACCCATCACCAGGTTTATGGAAGCCATTAAAATTCGCTTTATGATAAGTTCCATCAGCTTTTTTCTGTCCTCTATCTTTACCTCTAATAGGAGTATCTTCTAAAAATATATCTTCATGGGCGTATGCAAGGTATTGATCTTGACTGGCTCCAGCAAGCTCATATATTTCCTCAACTTGAGCAAGCTCTGATGCCATTTTTTTAGATGGCGTTGCAAATCCTTCTGTAAGACCTTCAGAGATTATTTCTACAACCTTTCCTGTCTCAGTATTGTTTAAGGTATCGGGATCTCTTGTGGGCTGTCTACCACCGCCTCCGAAATTACCTGTAATGTTTTGTTTATTGTTAGAATCCATTATTACTGACCTCTTCTTTTTACAGTTCCTTTTATTAGTGCATAATAATATCCATTATCTGAACCAGCAGCAGGTCTACCTTCTTCGGTTGGAGTTCCTATTGTTTCTCTTAAAGTTCCAGGAAAATAACTTGCCGCACCCTTTCTCATACGAATATTATAATTACGTTGATTTTTATTCTGTGTTTTAAAAGAAGTTACAAGCTCGTCACCATTAATTGTAAAACCTGTTCCTTGAACAGTAGTGGTTCCATTAACTGCTTCAACTTTAACTCGATTAATAGTCTGATTTAATACAGTAACATTTACACTATAAACTCTTACATATCTTCGTAAAGATGTATCTGCATTAGTCCTGTCGTATGCTTCTTCGGCTTGTTCAGTATCTGGATCAATAGAAACTGAAGTATTACTGCCTCTATGACTTTGTACGATTTTGGAGCCTGATGTACTAGGTGAACCATCAGCAGTTTCTATACCACCACTAATAACTACCGATCCAACAAAATGTTCTCCATACAGAATGGGAATTGGAACTGTAGCTAAAGTGGTGTTAACACTGTTAGAAAAACTGGCTGATAATGGATCTTCTGCTTCTGGTTTAACTTGTGGTGTAAATAAATCAGAAACACCTGATAAAACTAAAGCTGCCCCTAGATAAGCAAGTCCTTTAGTTATAGCTGTTCCTCCAGTAAATAAAGCTCCACCACCAAATTTTAAAGGAGCATATGGTACAGTCGCAGGTATAAGAAAAGCTAATCCAATCAACGCTGCTCCTAATAATATTTTTCCAAGACCTCTTCCACTTCCAGCTACTACAGGTACTATCTTTATCTCGGAAATGCCTATTGGATTATATAGCTCAGTCTTATCTATATCTATGTTATTAACACTGACTCTATAATATTGATTAGCCATCTCATGTTCCAAAGTTGGAAAGTTAGATACTAAAAATCTGACTGCTTCAGCAGTATTGCTAACTTTTGCTTTAAAAGATGAACTGCCTGTCGCTTCTTTTAAATGACCATATAGTTTGATCTCAGTTAACATACCGATACCTCTTATGAGTACATCTTATATAAAATTCACTATAAGGTTCAATACAACTTAGTCTTTCATTGCAATGATGAGCAATATTTCCATGCCCCACATAAACAGCAACATGACTAGGTTTAGGGTGTAGCAATTTCATAAGGTAGACATCTCCTTTTTCGGGGGATTCATTATGTCTAAGTTCTCTAAATCCAGTTCTCCAAGCATAACTTTCAAATAAAGGATTTTCTAAAAACTCTTCTGCTGTAAGGGATCTTTCGTAATCTTTTAAAGTTATATTTTTTACGTCTTTATACCAATCTCTTATAAAGGTATAGCAGTCTGTTAATCCCCAAATCCAAGGTCTACCATATAATTTAGGTTTATATCCACTTGGTTTTAGTTCTGACCAAGTATTTTCTAACGGACTATAAATGTGCCATGGAAGTTTTGATGCTTCACAGCTAATCTTGTCTGCATCAGATGGTTCAGAAGATCCTTTTGGGTGGCTATGAAATATCCCTACGATCTGACCTTGTTCCTCACAAGCTGCATAACTATCAGGATCTATAATAAAATTATCTTCATCCCTGGAACGATTAGGACAAAAGAAAAAAACTTCTTTTCCTTTTACATTTACTATCAAACCACAAGTTTCTTTTGGGCTTTCAACCTTACTATCTCTCATAGCTATTTGTTGCCACTGCTTCATCCTTTAAAAGTTCCTGCTGATGGAAATTGATCCTTGGTTACAATTCTACGAGGAGCTTTTACTCCTGCTAAATCAAAGTTAGCAGCTAATTCAAATTGCACCACCTCTATATTTTCCTGGCTTTTTCTATCAATAAAATATACTTCCTGCGGAAACTCAGGGTAATTAGAATCAAAAGCATTGTAACTAGGTACTGCGTTTTCAGGGTAATTTGAAATGGGTAAAAATTTCTCTAATGTACGCCTTCTAGTAACTCTTGCACCTGTAAGATTATTGTTTATTAAGCCATTGCCAACACTACCTGCTGCTATACCGTCTGATACATCATTAACAGCAGTTAAAATATTACTAAATATACTTAAAGAATTAGAAAAAGTAAGAGTAGGTCTGGGAAGTTGTCCTCTACCAAACTTAAACCCTTCTGCTTTTACAGGTAAAGCCGAATATTCGACCACTGTATTATTTACATCACCCATGGTCCATTTAATACGACCAAAATTATTATTATTTGTTCCATCGTGAAAGAAATAGCTTGTATCATCTACTGAAGCTGTTCCATCAGCAAACCTTATATAATGCACATTTGGAATTAGATCAAGTTGGAAAAGCTCAATAATTGCAGACGGATTAGGTTGTTGTAGATCTTTAACAATTTTTGAACTAGGGGTATATGTCATGCTTCAAATACCTCCCTAAATGTTGCCTGTATCGTAGCTCTATTTAAAAATGGTATTGTTTTATTCCATCCTTCGCAGACAAATTTGGATGAACTAGCTTCTCCAGGAGGTGTAAATATAAAACTTTTATTATCTAAAGCTCTAGCGTCAAGGAATGTTTCTATAGTATCTGATTCTGTTTCTGATACTTCAAAAGTTAAATTAAATACTTTTGGATTTTGATGACTAGCCAAGCCAAATAATATTCGCTGTTCAAACCCGTCGGCAAAACGAATTGTACGAGTTAATGGTGCAGATGTTTTTCGTTGCCCATATTTAGGTTTTATATTTACATCGTTGTCAAAATTAGGTACTGTCATTATGCAAGTAATCCTCCTGGTCTTTTTTGTTGTATTATTTCAGATTGTACTGCTGCTGATATAACAAGTCCAAGTTGTCTACTTTGCTCTTCATCTCCTTCTACATTTGATCCAGAAGCATCTACGTTTACCACGATATTTGTTGAACCTCCTAAAGAACTGTTAGGAGATATCATTCCGCTTACTCCAGGAGTAAATAGTTCTGGACCTTTTTCTCCAACAATATAAGATTTTCCTGCTTTTGCTGGACCGCCTGTAGATAGAAAACCTCCAAATAAATTACCAAATAAACCTAATCCTTTAGTTAAAGTTCCTGACGCATTACCAAAGAAAGCCATGTTAAATGCAGCATCTATCATTTTATCGAGAACGCTACTAAATACATCATTCAAGGTTGACGTTCCACGGATAAGTCCTTTAATTCCATCTGACAGATCAGTTGCTATAGTTCCTACCATGTCTTTAAATGACTGTTCTATTTGTTCTGCTATAGCAGCTTGTTTTTCGAGTTCGTTTGTTTTCTTTATTTGATTTTCTATATCTTTTACATCTATCTCCATTATGGCGAATCCAGCGTCTAATCTGTTCTGTACTTCGGCAGCTATATCCTGAGATAATTGAACTTGCTCTTTATTTCCGTCTATTGTTGCTTGCAGTAATTCATTTTTCTGCCTGTTCTTTCTAGTTATATCGTTTTCTATTAATCTTAAATTATTTGCTCTTTCTATAGATTGTCCAAACAATGAAAGCTCTTCTTTTCTATCCGCTATCCGTGCTTTTATTCTGTTTCGTTTTGCTCTATTTTGTTTAGTGGATCGTATTCCACCTAACTCTTCTTCTAAATCTAATAAAGTTTCATCGGTTGCTGCTCCTCCAACTCCAGCTAATCTTTGTTGTTCTTTTTTACTTAATTGTCCTGTAAATGGTTTTGCAAGCATATTAAGTAACGGAGCTATAGCTGCTCGCATCTTAGTCATAGCTTGAGCAAATGCGTTACCTAGTAACCTTGCGTTATCTCCGAACTCTTTTAAGTCTTTAACCCCATCTTCCCCTATGAGTTCGTTCATTTTTTGAGTTACTTGACTTAAAGCCGCTTGTGCTCCTTGCTGCTTTTGTATTAATTGAAGTCGTTTTTCCTCTTCTGTTCCAGCTATACCGAGTGCTCCTGTTAATGCTTGGATGTTAGGTGTTACAGAGTTAAGAGATTGCCCTAATTCTGCAACTCCAGCTACAGCATTTTGTATGCCAGATACTACAGCCGTTCCAATTAGACCTCCTGCGAAGCCCCCCATCTGACCACCAAGACCTCCACCAATTCCGCCACCGATTGCACCACCAGCAGCAGCTAATGGACCTTGACCAAATAACAGAGGAAATGCACCACTTATTGCAGCACTTTGTAGTGCTGGACCTCTGTTTGCCTGTAATAATCTACCTAAATTACCTCTTCTAAATATAGATGTTCCTGCTGGCCCTCTTAATAATGTGTTACCACGGAAGTTTAAATCTTCCCTGGCCCCTATATTCATTGGAGGTGCTTGAGGTCCATATTGTGCTGCTGTAAATCCTGTAGGTCCTCCTGCTAGAAGTTTTTTCACTTCTTTAGCTTGATCCTTATAGTATTCGGGAGAACCTACTAGATGTTTAAAGCCTCTTACAGGAACCGCATTTTGTTTAGCTATTCTTAGTATTTCTTTATTCTGTGCTTCGTAGTATGCAGGAGATCCGACTAAAGATTCAAAACCCTTTACAGGCATTGCGTTTTGCTTACCTATGCTTAATAAGTTTGCTGGAGAACCTACTAAGTCTGCTCTACCACCTATGGGTACACGAGGAGCACCTACTCCTTGAGCAGCGTTAAAAGCAGGAGATCCAAACGTAAATCTTGAACCACCGATAGGAGATCTTTGTCCTCCTGCTCTGGCAGCAGCGTCAAAAAATGCAGGAGAACCAAATTGAAATCTGTTACCTCGCAATGAGGAACGACCCATTCCGCTTCCAGCAAAAGCTACTTGAGATGGAGAGCCAAACATGAATTTTGATCCACCTATAGGAGATGAACCAAACATTCCTGGTGCATAAGGTGGGGCGGCTGGACCCTGCATCATTCCTGCTCTACTTGCAATAAATCTCGGAGATCCTGCCTGTCCTACACTTCCAAATCTTGAAGATGCTATACCTGTGCTGATAAATGGTCCGCCAGCCATAGACTTAGCAGTTTTAGCAGTGAAAGCTGCTTGTTGTGCTTTTTCTTTACTTATTGATTTCTGTATTTTTAGTTCATCAAGAGCTAGTTTTAAGACTGCCTTAGACTCTTTAAATTCTTTTTTAGCGTTCAGTAAAGATGATTTATCTACTGCTTCTCTAGCTCTTGCTACTTTTAATCCTTGGTCTGCTGCCTTTTGTACTAGATCACCGACTCTTCTAGTCTCCGCCATTGCTACTCGCTGTGCGAGCTTACTCTTTGTTATTTGAGCTTCTGTTCTTTGTGTTTTCTGATTAGTTCCTAAATTTATTTTGCCGAGTTTATCTATTTCAGTCTTTATACTTTTAAGGTCTGTTTTTACCTGTTCTGTATTGAGTCTTATATTTACGCTATATTCGGATGCCACTGATTTTTGCAGAATACACGGATATTAGAAGTTTAGCGTACTTTACGAACTTGGGCTTGTCTTTTTGCTTTTTCGTAGGCTTCTTCTTCCCTTTCAGACTTGATTGTAAAGTAAGCGTTCCAGCCGTATAACTCCTGTACTGACATTCTTTCTCTAAGTTCTTTAAATGTGTAGCCTAGTTTTTCCGCTATAAAAAATTGTAAATATATGAAGTTATCCTCTTTAATCTTCGCTTTTTACGGCATCGGGGCTTTCCTCCTCGCCCATACTTTGCATCTTGGTCATAAGATCAATCAGCACTGCCATCGGTATTTCCCTTCTTAGTGCTGGTAAATCTCCTGCTGTAAACATTTTTGCACCTGATTCATCTTCGGCTTTTGTGACAATAACCTGTAATGCAAAGTCTAGACTTCCTTCGTCGTGACCCTTGTTCATAGCTATTAATGTACTGTTTATTGTATCTCTATCAGCTATTGTAAGAGGCGACCAGAATATTTTAAGTATTAGTTTTTCTCCTTTAAACATGGAGTAACTACTACGTTCTTGGACACTAAAGGCTTCCCTTAGTTTGTCGATTGCTCTTGTCGTTGGCATAAAAAGATGTATCTATTTCTGTAGTATAACTTAAACCCTGGAATGTGTCTTTAGTCTGGTACATATCGTAGACCTTGGGCTGTGAATCCCTGATCTATGTCTTTTGTAAGTTCTTCAGTTGCTATGTAATAGTAATACCACTCAGGACTATTTGGTATTGGACTTGTATCTGCGTTTATAGCAAATAAATCTTCATAAAATTCAATCGGAGCTACACCACGGGGATTTCCTTGTGAATTGTTACCAAATATTTGATCGCTGGTTAATCCTGCTGTTTCCAGACTTCTCATTCTATTTATTACAAATCCAGCGTATTCCGTTTCGTTGCCTACATATAAGGCTTCGGATAAAGATGTTTTGATTATTGGTCCTCTTTCTGGTGCTCGTACTCCACTTCTATACCCTTGATTTTCTTTTCGAGGTTTTACTGCATCTACAGGTGTGCCTTTTTGTACTTTCCAGGCAGCGTTAAATGTTCCTGTCCAGTAAGGACTTCGATACTGAAGTGAAAACTGTATGTTAGATGCTGCATTTGCTTTACCCTGTATTACTATATCTTCAATATCTTTTACCAGATGTTTTATATCTTTAGGCATTGGCAGTAAAGTTGCAGTTTACAACACTCATAAAATGACTTTGGTTGTCGGTTACAACAGATGTTGGACCGCTTATCTGACTGACTCTTGGAGTTACAGAAAAAGTATCGGTGTAAGTTGATTTATTTACAGAAGTAAGTCCTGTTATAAGTAGTTCGGATACCGCAGAGGCAGCAGCAGTTCCTTTGTTAGATGGAGTCATAACTGCACATCTTATAGTTCCTGCATAGTAAGATTTTGCTTCTCCCTGTGGCTGAGTGGTAGATTGCGTAAAGTCTAAGTTAACCATTATATATTTTTTGTTTTTACCTGGTTTTGCAAAAGGAGTGTTGTCAAAAACAATATCTACAGTTGGATCACCGTTATTTACAGCATCTTTAATTGCGGTTTCAAATGCTGCTCTTGCTTTTACTAAAGTCATCAGAAAATTACGTCAATGCGAAATAAATACTCTTGCCCACCTTTTAGTGTACGAATGTTTGTTATTTTAGCTCCTCTTGTTGATCCAGAAAATGTAAGAGTTATCTCATCTTGAAGTAGAGGTTGATTGTCACCTATCAAGTCTGGAGTTATGTAGAGTCTCGCAACATTCTCCTGAAACCCAGATTCTTCAGTAGATTGTACAAACTCGATAGGTACTTTAATTGTATAGTTTGTGTCTACTGTTATATACTCTCCTTTTTCAGCGTTATAGCTGGATACACCTTTGCGTGTATAAACAATGGAAGTGTCTAATGAGTTCCCAAGTTGAGACACAACTTGTTTTGCGATATTTTTAAATGCTGCATCTAACTGTCCTGCCATCAGCCTCTAACCACCCTCATTTGATAAGTTCCTGCTCCACCAAGTATATATGCACCTAAATAACTCTGTAACCAAGGGTAAACATCTAAAATATTGTTTATTGAGCCTGTTCCCTGACTTGCAGTATTATATTTGACCTCTATATCCCCCAACTTTACTTCAGAAAAATTACCGTCTGTTCCTGTACTGCCTGTAATAGCGTCTGTATCATTTGCCAAAGCTCTGGCTAATTCGTATTGTGCATACTTTATATTATTCGGAATACTTGTACAGGCTAGTTCTACATCATCAACTTTGTAATTATTTCTAGGAAACTTAAGTGCCTGTCCGTTATCGCATCTATCTCCATAAAATACAAAAC
>VTLG01013530.1_pt1 | contig 14183 bp, 10 predicted proteins | sample 4694571 | NCBI WGS metagenome assembly VTLG01 (sample SAMN12604809, study PRJNA352737) | marine metagenome | biome: ENVO:00000447; feature: ENVO:00000209|ENVO:00000569|ENVO:01000036; material: ENVO:00002151; isolation source: viral sequences binned using virsorter ...
GCATCACCCATATCACCACCACCCATTAACATATTCATTCCAAATAAACCACCTAAACCTCCAAGTAATCCCATTAAACCTCTACCTCTACCTCTAACTCTAGGTCTTCTTCCACGGTTAGCTTTATATCTCATATCAGGTCTACCTGATTTTGTTAATGGTCCTTTTGGTTTTCTATTACGACCAAAGAAGCCTCCACTACCAGAACCGCCCATTCCACCACCTCTCATTACGCCGACATTCATTACACCCACATTTTGAATTGGATTAAAGGCACCAAAAAGTTTAGCTACAGTAGAAAGACCTACAGCAGCTGCAGCTATTTCAGGAAGATATTTAATTACTCCTTGCATAAAATCTCCTGTTAAAAACTCACCAATTTTCTTGATTAGATTATCAATTTTATCAAAATTTTCTTTAGAAAATACTCTTTCAGCTAAACCTGTAAATGCTTCTTGGAATTTTCTTTGGGCTAATTTAAATCTATTTTGAAATGCTTCTTCTTGTTTAATAGCAGATGTTACTCCAGCAGCACCTTCTTTTCTTAATTTTGAAAGTGCTTCTTCTCTAGTTAAACCTGTTTTCATTAAAGCATTTATAGCTTCTTGAGTACCTTCAGCTTCAAATCCTAATTCTTTTTGAAGTTCCATTTGTTCAATAGAAGCTGTAAGTTGTTCTCTACTTATTCCTAATGCATCAGCAAATTTCTGTTGTGCTAAAGTATTACCCTTTAAAGCAGGACCATTTTCAGATATTAATCTTTGTAATTCTTCAGCTTGAGTAGCTGCATCACCTGTTAAAGCTGCAAATCTAAATCTATCTAAATTTAATTGTTTATTTAGGAATAATTCAGCTTCCATTTCTTTTTGAATAGAACTTTCAAAATCTAAAGTACTTTCAGATGCACTTCTAATGTCATCCATACTCATTCCCAAAAGAGCAGCAAAATTAGCAGCTTTAACTAATTCATTAGCACTTCCTTTCATATTAAATCTAATAGAAGCACTAGCACCCCCTAAAGCTTTCATTGCTTGTTGAAAGTCTACAGCATGTCCTGTAGATGCTTCTACTTCACCACCCATTCCTGCTATAGTTCCAGGAAGATCTTTTAATTGAACACCTAATTCTGAACTAACTTTAAATAAATTAGTAGCTTCAGATCCTGACATACCAAATCCATGAGTAAGAAGATGAACACTAGTTAATATTTTTTTATTCATATCAGGAACAAATCCTAATTCTGTTCTTAATGTATTAGCAGCAGCACCTAGTTCTTCAAATAAACCATAAACACTTTCCATGTTTTTAAGTTGGCCTTTTCCAAATGCCCCTGATGTAGCTAATAAAGCTTGTTTATTTTGAGTAATAAATTTTCCTGAAAGATTATATAATGCTTTTAAACCTTTAAATAAACCCCCTACTACTACTACGGGATCTGTTAAATTTTCTGCTATACCTTTTAAAGCTCCTCCAATACCTGTTAAAAGTACTCTAGTTCGACCAAACGCTTTATTTTGCTTTACTGCTGATTCTGCAGTTTCACGCATATTGTTGTTAACATCTTCAAAAAAATCTGTACTAAATCCTATTTTACTTAAAGCTCCTTCTATACCTTTCATAGCATTACCTGCTAGGCCTAGAGTTCTTACAATTTTCTTTTCTTCAACTAATCTTTTAGATGCAGCTTTTAAAGCAATTTCATTCTGAATATTTGTAGACTTAAGCTGCTTAAGCATATTCTTTTCATTATCTGTAAGCGCTATATTATTGTCTAGTTTTTGCTGTATAAGATCTGCTGCTTCTTGTTGTATAACAACTTCTTTTTTAATTGCTGTGATTTGACCTTTAATTTCTTTAGTGGTCATTTTTTGCAATCCTAAAGCATCTTCTGTAAATCTTTTACTTATATTTTGAAGTCTATTAAATGAATTTGCAGCTACTTTAAAACCATCAGTTGCTTTTCCGAATTCATTTTTAATATCTTCAATAATACCAGAAACGGTTCCCCAACTATCTTCAATTGCTTCAAGAGTATTTTTATACTCTAAAATTAAAGCATTTAATTCCTTTGCTTGTTCTGCAGGCTTCTTACCAACAAGTTCATATGGTTCTAATTCACCAAATTGATTTCTCAATCTCTGAAGTTCTTGTTGTAATTCTTTAATTTCTTGTTTTGTAGCCATTTATCAGAATAATTTTGTTATAAATATTGAAAGGCATCACTTTTGTGACGCCTTTCTAGTGGTTGTAACAAAGTCAGGAACTTTAACTTGTGGTTTAGATTGTTTAGGTTGAGGTGCACCTTGTGCCTGAGCTTGTTTAAGCATGCTTCTTATATCCTCAGCATTTTTAGCAGATGTTCCTGATTGCTGCTCGTTTATATCATCAAAATGTTTTTGAATTCTATTAAAGGTAAATCTTCTTAACCATAGGGGCATATTATATACTGTCATATAATCAAACCCTCCATTACCATGAAATACTATATCATGTATTTGGTTAAAAATAGCTATTCTATAATCCCTTGCCTCACTCGGGGTCAGGGAAAAAAAACCCTGAAGTTATAGGAATTTCCCTTTCAACAATTTCTCCATTGTAGTCTTCGTAATCAAACTTGATTTCGATGTCGGGTTGCATTTTAGCTATATAGTCTCTTAAGGATTTAGCATCTCTAGCCAATAAAGCTGTATCTACAAATTGTCTTACTGTTTTTCTATCTGAATCACCATTTACCGAAGCAATAAGATGTTTCATTCTAGTAGACATTTCAGCAGATTTAACTTTATTAATTTTAGCTAAACCTTTTAATTCTCCATCAATTTGTTTTTCAATTTTACCTGTTAAAAGTCTAAAAGTAATAGGTGTTTGAGTGTGAGGGAGAGTAAACTCGAATTCATTTGTTCTACCTTCAATTAAAGAATAATCTATTTCTTTATTCTCTAACTTAGATAAGTCTACTTCAACTTCATCACCTAAATAATCAAACTTGTAACTAGCACCATATCCTAAAATTCTAGCTGCAATTAAAATAGCATTTTTATCTCCAGTAACCAATTCATCTTGTTTTACTCCTGGAGTTACTATTAAAGCATTAAGTAAATGATCAATAGCTGTTCCTTTTTGAATATAATTTTGATTAGTAATAATGTCTTCTTCTTTAGCTGTCATGTATTTCATAGTAACTTTACCATCAGCTAATGGAGAATCTTCAGGATAAACTAATCCTTTAGAAGGTAATTCAACGACTTCAGTAGGAAAATTAAATTGAGGTTCCTCTTCGGGAGTTGTAACTGCCTTGTTTGTTGTAACTTTGCTCATATAAAATTTATTTAGTTATAACTTTGTTATCGTGTATACATATCTAATGTAAAAAAAAGCTTGACCGAAGCCAAGCTATTTTTAAAAATATATAATTTCTTTTTAGAAATTTAACACGCAGTAATCCATTCCGATTGTTAGATCGATGTTTTGAGCTTCATTATCGGTATCCCAGTTCATATCAGCAAATGACCCATCTTTGATGAATGCACCTTTGATTATCCATTCTGAAACTACATCCCCTACAGGACCTAATACATCAATAGTTAAATCTTTCTTATAGAAATCTGAATAACCATCTCTACCAGTTACAGATTCATGATGTAATCTTACCCACTCCATTACTGCTTGAGCACCTGAAGGAGTAATAGGATCAAATAACTGCATTGTAATGTCATTCCATCTTAATTTACCTTTTACTTTTCTATAAGTGTTAATATGATTTAATACGATTTCATCTTGTGAGAATCCAATTCCACTAATACCTTTAATTATATAAGATGGAAAACCATCAACATACATAATAAACCTATTGGCTACTTTTGGTTCAAAAGCTGTGAAAAATATTTCGTTTGGGTCTAATACTGCCATTTTATGTCTTGTTTAATTTTTTTTATTCAATTATAAATATTATACTTTTTAATTCTTATGCAGGAAATTCAGCTCCTGTTGGAAGAATATTAAAATCTAAGTAAATGAATTCAGCCGTTTTAGTTGGTTGGATGTATATCGCACCTCTTAATTCGTTTCTATCAATTACGTCAGGTCCATTATTTGAATCATTCATTACAACTTTAAACGCGTATAAACCTTGTCTTTGTTGTACTGATTCCAAATATGGGTTAACTTGGCTTAAGAATATATTTCTAGTAGCTGCTGTATTTTGTTCAAATACTAAATTATCAGATATTTGTGAAATGTAATTCTTAAGAGCAATTAACAATCTTCTAACATTTACTCTATCTAAAGCACTTGCTTGATTTTGTAATGTTTTCTGTCCAAATACTACAACTCCTCTTCCTGGGAATGTAGCTATTGGGTTAACTTTTCCTACATATAAAGTATCTCTATTTGCTTGGGTTAATTTTCTTTCTGCTTGAACAACTGTTCCTAATCCACCTCTATTAATACCTGCTGGAGCAAACCAAGCTTCTGCTGTTCTATCATTATTAGCGTATACTCCTGGAAGTAATGTTGAAGCTGGAACCCAAACTCTTTGTCCTGAATCTGGATCAGTTACCATACACCAAGGCCAATATGCTGCTGCATATGAAGTATCTAAACTAGCTGCTGTTGAAGTAATAGCTGTTATTGAAGAAGCATATGGTTCAAGATCTAATACTACTATATTATCACCTCTATTTTCAGTATTAGAAATTAAAGTGTTTAATACTGAAGTATATCCCGATTGATATAATCCTGGAGCTGAGATGATATTATATTTAAAGTCATCTTTATTAGCTAATATATTAAATGCTGTTGTATAGTTACCTTCTTTTAATCCTTGAGTATCAGCAGCTGATATTTTTTCATAATAATTACCAGTTCCTGTTAAAATACTACCTTGTGCATCTCCAAATGAACCTGAACCTGCTACTGGAATAGAAGCTGTGAATTCAGATTTTGCTGTTCCACTATTGTCTAAATAATCTGGTGTTTTTGCTTTTACTGAAGATACTCTTACATATCTTGAAGCATTAGCATAAGAACCACTTGTTTGTAAATAAACATCAGTTCCAGATCCTCTAACTACTTGTTTTTGATCACCAATTATTCTTGAAATATAATTTGGTGATTTAGGATCTAATGATACATTATTAAAACTTTCAAGAACTGATTTTGCTCTAGTTGTATCATTACCTTGTCTAATAATTACACTAAATGTACCAGAAGAAGTATTTGGTGAAGCAATTTCCCATCTTAAATTATCAGTTGTACCATTTGTTAAAGCACCTTGTGAATTTTCTGCACCTGCACTATTCATTATTTCACCCATACCAATTGTTTCTAAAGTAAAGGCATTATCATCTGTTATATTAGCATCAACTAATGTAATTACTATATTAGCTCCTGGGTTACCAATATCTGCTGCTGCAACTGTTATAGTATCACCAACTGCATATCCTGTACCAGATCCTGATATAGCTAATACTGTAGTTTCAACTGCTAAATCTGCAGCTGCTAATGTTATAATTGGATCAGTTCCACCAGCTCCTGAAGCACCTAATGATCCTGAAGGTATTGTAATTGTTTCTCCCTGTACATATCCTGAACCTGTATTTGTTAATGTGATATTAGAAATGTTAGTTGCAGAATCTAATGTAACAGTCGCAATTGCTCCTGTACCTGCAGTACCTCCTGTTAAAGGAATATTTGGGTAAGAAGCAGCTGCACATCCTGCAGGTTGAGTTGTAACACTAACTGCTAATCCCCCATCTTGTAATAATTTACCACTACCACTAGATCTAACAGCACCTACTGTTACTGCAGTACCAGCTCCACTTGTTGTGGTTGATACATTATTAAAATCTCCAACAACTCCATCAAATCCCGGGTTTGAAGCTTGACCTAAAACATTAGTACCATCAGGTAACTCACCACTTTCTACATCATTAAATACTCTAGAAGAAGTTGCTTCTGTAAATGAACCTGAAGCTACTCTAGTAACAATTAAAGATGTACCTCCATTTTGGAAGTAATTGTATGCTGAGATTGATGTTAAAAATGTAAATTCATCTGAACCACTATCAAAAGTAGTACCAAAGCACGCTTGATACTCACTGTATGTGGTAATAAGTTTTGGAATGTTTACTTGACCTTTTACTGTAGGTCCTACTATTGCTGCACCGGCTTGTATCGGTTGAGATGTGATTTGGGATTGATCATTTTCTCTCGCTAATACTCCTGGGGATATTAATGTTTCTGCCATGTTGTTTAGTTGTTATATTTTGATAATAAATATATGATTTTTTGTCAAAAAATTATTCAGTTGGAGAAAATTCGCCAGTTTCTAAAGAAATAGTTCCACTTCCGTATTTATTTTCTAATTCTTTACCTAAGCTAATTTCCTCTAACTTAATTTCTTGTAAATTCATTTTTAATTCTTCTTTTTGTAATCTTAAATTCATTATTTGAACTTCTATATTACCTACTTGTTGCACTAAATTGTTAAAATTTGATTTTAATTTTCCTAATTTTTCAATTTCTTGTGTTGTTAACTTTTTATTCATATTATACGTATTAAAAACTTTTATTAAATTAATTACTTATTATTCTGATGCAGCATAATAAATCCAATAGTCAACTTGACCATTATATGTTATACTTGTACCTGTTGAGCTTGCAACTCTAATTCTAATGTATGAATCATTTGGACCTGCTACATTTAAAGTTACAGTAATTGATCCAGGTACTGTACCTAACTGAGTACCTGATTCACCTATAGTACCAGATATTACAGGATCAGCTCCTACTTGTCCTGTAGCAGAAAACTTTCCATCCATAGTATAAGTAGCACATGATGAAAAATCACCAGTATTAATTAATACTTTAGCTTCAAGAAACATTACATATGCTAAATTACTTCCAAATAAATCAGTTGGAGAAAATTGTAGTAAATCAAGTGATGTTGCTGTTGAAGTTTGGGGTTGGATTTTAATAGTATCATGAAATGCTTGGGCTGTAGAACCAAATCTAGATAATAATACAGGTTCTGCTGATGATGAAGGAATCGCATCATGTGATGCTAATAATGCTCCTTTACTTAAAAGAACTGAGTTTCCATAATTATCATTTCCTGAAGATGAAATTATAAGATTAGCATTTGCTGATGTTGATGTTCCTATACCTAATTGTAATTTACCTCCTGAACCTACTTGGTGAATGTATGATGTGTTGTCTGCTCTATCAAACTTTATATCATTTGGACCTATTGTTAATGTTTGAGAAGCATTAGATGATGAAAATGCTGAAGAAGTTACTTTAGTAGATGCTTGAATAACAGATGAAGATACATTAACTGATGATGTTACATTTCCTACTGTAATTCCATTTGCAGCTGCACCACTATTAACCTCTATATTTCCTGCAGTATTAAGTGATCCTTGAGTAAAACTATATGTTCCCCCAGATGTTTTTAAATTAACATCTGTTGTATTAGGAAACTCAATAAATGTATTATTATCTATTCCTGTTTTTGTTCCAATTTTCCCATCAGTATCTAACCATGCTTGGCTCATTGAAGCTGGTAAAGAAGCAGTAATATAAGTTGTTTCATCCTTCCAAACATATCCCCCTCCACCAACACTATCAGCGGAAGTAGCTGTTAATGCATAAGAACTTGAAATTGACTGAGAGGCTTCATTTGCAAATCTTGATAATGAACCTGATATTGCATATGAAGATGAAATAGATTCTGAAGCTTCTAAAGCATATGAAGATGTTATTGATGTATCAGCCATAGAAGATGATACTGACTGAGAGGCTTCTAAAGCAAAATCTGAATAAGATCCCGTGCCTAAAAAGCTTCCTGTAAGACTTCCAGTAACTAAAGATCCTGTTAAATTTACTGAACCTGATAATGTTATGTTATAGGGTTCTGCTCCTGTTAAAGCATTTATAGATTGAGATACATGTTCAGCTTTAACTACTGATCCTGACGTAATTCCTGTTAATGAAAGATTTAAGTTTGACATTAGTTATTTTTTTATTATAAATATCAAGAATTTTTCTTTAATTGCCTATTTATTGCTTCTATTACAACTTCTGGTGTTATTGAAGTAGTGCATTCATAGTGTCTATCTGTATCTTTATGATCCGGACACCATTCCCAATCACCTGCATCTAATTGGCTTCTATTAAAACATCCTGTACATTTTTCTTTTGGAGTAGATATTCTTTCACAATCTTTAAATTCACTATAAGGTTCACTAAATCCTGAAATTAATACTGTAGGAGTGTTTAATGTCCAAGCCAACCAACTTAATCCACTACCTAATCCTACATAAGCTTTAGCGTTCATTAAATCATTTGCTCTATCTTCTAAAGATATATCTCCAGTTTTATCTATTACATTATATAATTTTCCTCCTAATTTAGAATCATGCCATTCATCATTTAATGGTTCTTTAGTAATCATAACTATTTTATATCCTTTATTAGTAAAATAATCTATTATTATTTGCCAACCATTAGGATAATTCCAATATTTAGCATGAGCTGAAGCATGAGGAGCTATACAAATATAATCTCCTTCTATTGTAGAACCTGTATTTTTAAAACTTACTTTAGGTTTAATTTCTTTTATTTCTAATCCTAAACTTTCTGCTGCAGTGTCCTGTAGTCCATATGTTTTAAAATCTGAAGGGTTTTTATTATAATCAATATTTCTATCTTCATCATAATGCCACCCTATTTCATACATAGCATATAAATTATATTGTGTTGTTCCTGGTTCTATAAATTCTATTTCAGGATATTTTGATTTAAAAAGATAATTATGAAAAGTAGATACTATTAATTCACATTTATGTTTTTTTCTAAATTCTTCAGCATAAGGAAACCATGCTATAGTATCCCCTAATGCTTTAGAAGCAAAATGAATATATACTCTCTTATCTTTAGCATTAAATTTATGTTCATAACATAATTCATTTGTATCCGTATTAATAACTTTTATATACCAATTTTTAAAATATTGTAAGTTAGTTTTAGTCCACATATTATTATGGATATTACTCTCATGTATTATCTCATTTGTAGATTGATCTATAAATTTAACATTATAATTTATTTCATCACGTCCCTTAGTTTCTAATTTAGCGCCATTACAAAAACTTATAAAAAAATCACTATTTTCTTTTTTTGGGGGTATTGATAATTTTACTAAATTATTATATTCTTTAATTAAAATTTTTTTCATATCATTTTTAGATAAACTTTTTATAAATGTCAATTAATTTTTTTGTTTGGTTTTTCCATGAAAATAATGTAGAGGTTTCAGTAGCTCTTTTTCTATAAGATTGCCAATTATCTAATATATCTTTTAATCCTCTATCCATTTCAAATACATTACGTGGGGCTCTCCAACATCCATGTAAATCAACTTCAAATTCCCAATTAGCTATAACAGGTAAACCTGCAGCTAAAGCTTCAAGCATAGTTAAATTAGGATGACCTGCTTCTAACATAGTAGGATGAATAAAAATATCATGATCGTGATATAAATCTAATAATTCACTATTAGGAGTATTAAATACTAAATTTAATTTAGGATAATTTAGCATCCAAAGATGATGATTAAAAAATTGTTTATTATTAGAAGGTCCTGCTATTGTTATTTCATAATTATTTAACATAGCTAATCCTAACCCATATTGAAATCCTTTTCTATCATAAGAAGTATCTCCTCCTAACCCATTATTTGCCAACATTAATAATTTTGGAGTGTGGGGACGAGGATTTGTTTTTGGATAAAAATCATCAATATTAACACCATGAGAGAAATAAATACATTTAGGATGATCAAAATATTTAACTAACCAATTGGCTGGCATTAATGAAATTAATGATCCTTTAATTGCTTTTAAATTTTTTTTATATACATCAGAATCCTTACCATAATATAAAACATGATGATCGTGTAATTGGTAAATATAGGGTATACCTTTTTCTTGTAAATTAATAGCTAAATTAGCTACATGACAATGTACTATATCAAATTCACCGGGTTCAATATGCCCAGCCATTTTATGTATAGATTCATGACCTAAAGCTCTTTGGTTTACTTCAAATTCCCATATAATTTTTTCTATAGCCCCCCAATCTTTAGGAGGTATATCTAAACCACAAGCAGGATCTACATGACATATTTTCATTTTTCAGCGTATATTAATGGACTATGATTATCTGTTGATTTATCTTCTTGTTCTATAATACTAAATCCTGGTAGGTGTTTAGTATAAATTTTTTCAGCTGTTCCTACTTTTAATTGTGCAACATTACACACCCACATATCAAAAGCATCCCATTTAGTATTTTTAACTTTATCTTGAATATATTTTATTTTATTATTATTTATTAAATAAGATTGAGCTGGAATAAAAGGTGATACATTAGTATAAATATCTTCTATTTTTGGACCATTTAAATTTCTATTTTGATAAGGATTACCAAAACCAATTAAATCTTGATCTTGTTCTTTAGCAATTTTACTAAAACGTATTAATGAATTATATAATTCATCATAATCAGAATCTATTATAACATCACCTTCAAATATTAAAATATAATCATAATTTAAATTATTCTCTTCTAATAAAGCATTTGTATGAGCTTTATAACAACCATAATGACCAGGAGCTAATTTATAATAACCTGGTTTGCTTTGTACATCATTTGGTCTATTGCAAGTATCTTTAGGGGGTATATCTTTCCAAATAGCATTAATACGCATTTCATATTCAATGTTTTTTATTTTACAAAAATCTTTAATATTTTTTACTGAACGTATTTCTTTAGGGTTAGTTTCAGGTTCAGTAACTAAATGCATTAATTTAATTTTTTTAGTTTCATAGTTACTTCTATCACCTTTCCAAGTAAACTTACCATTATTAGGCATTACATTTAAGAAGTAATCTTCATTTAGATTAAAAGTATGTGTAACAATATGTTCACCCGATTTTAAATCATTTACTTTAAATTTTATTTCGAATTTATCTTTTAAATTATATTTAATTAAATCCCAAAATGAATATTTTCCTTTAACTTCTAATTTTCTATCAATTATTAATTTATTGTTTTTTATAACTGTATAATGAATTAATTTACTTTCTTTAGAATTTGATATTGTTACCCAAGGACAAAAATGATTATCTACATCTGTAGGTAATATAGTATAATATTCAACCATTGAATAATCCTCAAAATCAAAATATTTTTTAGCATCAGATTCAAATTTTTCTTTTGGTTCAATATAATTATTTTTATTATTTTTAAATATATGATAATATAAGTTTTCTATACCATTAGATTCAGCTCCATGTTCATTCATAAGATTATTATATTGATCTTCTTTTTCTATAAAATGACAATGTTCTAAAATTGCTTCTGGTTTAGCCCCAAAAAAATATGTATAGTAACATTTACCTTCTTGTGCAGTATATTCACCAAAAAAGGTATCATGGTTATTTAATTTATTAGATATATAATCTATATAACTATTGTCTTTAAGAAGATAATCAAAATTTATATAATATAATTTTTTAATTCCAAAATTTTTAGCAAATGTAGCTGGGTTGTAAAATGAAGTATAACAAGAAGGACCATGATATCTATCATTATTTTCACCTTTTAAATTTATGTAAGTATCATATAAATTACCATAAGAATAATAATTAGAGTAAAATGTATGTTTTGTTAAAAGATTATTTTTTTCATAAAAAACATAGTCTACCATATCTTGTAATTCTTTAGAAACAGGACAATGTGCAGAAATAATAATTTTTCTATTACTATTTTTTCTTAAAGACTTTATACATTCAATTGTAGTATCTATTTTAGCTTGTGTATTAGGATAAGTACAAACTACATATGCTTCTTCTTCTTCAACAATTTCATTTAAATCATTAAAATGTTCTTTAATTTTTTTAATATTATTATCAAAACTATCAAAATCTAAATAATTAATAGAGTTATAATCATCAAAATAATTTTGATAAACTTCTAAATTATATAATAATTGTGGAATTTTATAAGATAAAGCTTCTCTAATAACTAAAGGCATTGTTTCCTTATCATTAACTGTACCTCTTGATGTAAATAAAAATAAATCCATGGATTGATAAAAATTTTCAACATCTGTTCTTTCATTCCACCAAGTTAAATTATCAGGTTTATCTTGCATTAAAGGTTCCCAATACCATTTAAAATTACTTGCTTGATTTCCTACACTATGAAATTGATATTCAGGTAAAGCTCTAGCATATTCAAAAAATTCTTTTTGATTTTTTCTTGAAGTAAATAAACCAATATGTAGAATATGTTTTTTGGAAGGATCTAAATTTAAACGTTTTAAAGCTACATTTCTATCAGGTCTATCAACATATTCAATAGGATATTCTACTAATATTTTAGGGACATCTATATTTTTATACTGTTCAATTTGCCAATTTGATACAAACATAAATTTATCTGGATAATAAACTTTATTATTTGTATTCATAGATGAATCATGAGAAGTTTCTACTAAAAAATAATCTCTATCTATTGAATATAATTTTCTAGCAATATCATCACCCATAAAATATTCAGGTATTTCTTCTAAATGAATTATATCTGGTTGAATATTATTTATAATATTAAATAATTCATATTTATCCTCTGAAAGGGTATAAAAATTATTTTTGTCTACTAAATCTAATACTTTATTTTTAGTTACTACTAACTTTCCTCCTGTATGGTCTGACCACTCAATAAGATAGATATCAAATTCCCCTTGAAGTAATTCTATTTTTTTAGTTAAATATTGAGGTAATCCTCCAGTAGATAGATGGGGAGCTATAAATAAGATTTTTTGCATATAACTATTAGAATTTTATAACGGTTTAATTAATATAAAAACAATTTATTACATATCCAAATTATATTAAGATACTGTGTTTAATTCACCTATATCAGCATTACCTACAGTATTAACTTCTTTAATATCAGCACCTAAAACTGTATTAACATCATAACTAAGTCCTGCTGCAGCATAAGTTACTGTCAGGGCGACTTTACTTGGGCTTCTGCTATCAATTGAATTTATTCCAGTAAATGAAAATGATGTACTTGGTTGAGAATTTAAAGAATCATAACTATAATTTAAATAAACCATACTTATTAAACCATTGGAATTTGCATCATTAACTGCCGATGTATTTAAGGTAGTTGATACAGTTAGGCCACTTGTAGCCCATGATAAACCAGTACTAGAATAATAAGTAGTAAAATATACACTATTAAAATCTCCAGATGCTAAAGTAGCAGATGTTGCTGATGAAAAGGCATTTACACTTTTGGCAATAACAAAATCTGTAGAAACACCACTTGTTCCCCCACTAGGAACATTATGTGTAAGAGCTGAAATGACATTACTTGAAGTACTACTAGCTAACGCTGATAAATCATACCATAAAAAACTTCTATGGATTGTATATTGATGCCCTCTTCCCTGTACATACGAAACTTCTATTGAATCTGGGGATTGGATTGTAGTTTGATCAACTGTTCCAGAAGAAGCTCCTCTTGCATTTGACCATGCAGTAGCTGCAGAGGAATTTGCAAAAAGAACACCTACATTACCTAATGCATAGTTGGTACCATCAAAATAAGGAGAGACACTTACACTAGGCATATTTAAAACTGTTTTTTAGGTAAATAATATTGGCTATTTTCAAAATATTGATTTTGTGAGGGTGAGACATTATGAACATCATAAGTAACTTCAAGTATATTGTAAGAATTATTTTCTGAATATTCATTATTCCACCATGTTGCCCTTCCACCTGATTTCATTAATGTTGCGAGAGATGAAGAGAAATTATTTCCATTCCAATCACAAAAAGTATCATAAAATAAACCATCATATGTACTTAATGTATCTTTTACACCATACCAATCTCCTTCAATTATAGTTACATTAGATTTATCTGCAGCCCACGATTGAGCTCTTGAAATTATATCAGGATGATTTTCAATAATTGTGTGAGAATTTATATTATGTGATTGAATATAATTAGCTGAAATTCCCATTCCAAATCCTATTTCTAATATATCACCTCCATTTTCACATATATAAGCTGCTGAACTTGACATTATAGAATCTA
>VTLG01005134.1_pt1 | contig 14180 bp, 21 predicted proteins | sample 4694571 | NCBI WGS metagenome assembly VTLG01 (sample SAMN12604809, study PRJNA352737) | marine metagenome | biome: ENVO:00000447; feature: ENVO:00000209|ENVO:00000569|ENVO:01000036; material: ENVO:00002151; isolation source: viral sequences binned using virsorter ...
GGAGCTCTTACGGTATTAGGAAGGGGAGAAGAGGTAGAAGGTGGGGATGAATACCCCTCACCAGCTGTAGAACCTGAAGAAACCCCTCCAAACGTGCCTAGCCCTGAAAAAAAATCTGGTGATCCGGATGAAATTGAGCCAGAAATTAGCCCAATAATTAATCCAGTTGAAGCCCCAATAGAATCCCCTTTAGAACCTCCAGGAACTTCACCAGTTGTAGAACCTGTAGAAACCCCAATAGAATCACCTTCAGATTTGCCAGCAACTTTACCAGCTGCTGAAAATATAGATAGCCCTACTACTATTTCTGATATTTCTTCACCAGCAGTTGGAATTTATGGGCAAGCATATGACCAAGCCGTAAACCAATTTGCCCCACAAAATTTTAACCCTCGTCCTAGAAATACTATTAATGATGCAAGGGTTACTGATTCTCAATCTAAAAGAATTACTGGAAGACCACGAAACAAATCAACAGAATTTAAAATGCCTGATGGGAAAAAAATGCCACCTGGGGTTTTTCCTGAAATTATTAGATTTGAATCAGGAATAGTAAATCAAAGAGTAAATCTTTTAACTGGTGAAAGAACTTTTGTAAAAAGAAAAAATCCTTCTACTAAAGATAGTGAAAATACATTTGAAGTTTTAACTACTACTACCAAAATGCCAAAATCAAGAACTTTATCCCAAGGTTTAATGAATATATTTGTAACAGAAAAAGGAATAGACATTAAAAGAAAACGTGGGGGTAAATTATGATGTATAAAGAGTCTTATTTAGTTTTGTTAATAGTTTTCTTTTGTGTATATTTAGCAGTATGGATACAAATAAACACCCCTTAAAAAAAGTAGCAATATGGATCAGGGTTTCTACTGATGAACAAAACACTGACAACCAGCTATTTCAACTCCAAGAATTTTGTAATCGTAGAAATTGGGAAATCGTTGAAGTTTATGATTTAACCGGAATTTCAGCATATCGTAATGCCCATGAAAAATATTTAAGAACTGCCCAAAAAGCTGGAAGAGGTAATCAGTTTGATACTTTAGTAGTATGGAGTCTAGATAGACTATCTAGGGGTGGGGCAGAAGCTATATTAAAAATAGTAAGGGAATTTGATCAGTATGGAGTATCAGTAGTATCTGTCCAGGAAGAATGGACTGAAACAACTGATCCCCTAATGAGAGAACTCATAATGGGGATAGTAGGTTGGGTTGCTAAATTTGAAAGTAAAAGAAGAAGTGAAAGAACCAAAGCTGGATTAGAAAGAGCAAAAAGAGAAGGAAGAAAATTAGGTAGGCCAAAAAAAAATAAGGTGTAAATATTTTATGATCAAAACAAAATGGGAAGGTAAAAAATTAGTAACATTTAAAAATAAAAAGCCTGACCAGCATATTTTAGAAGATTTTAAAATAGATTCAAAAAGAAAAGTTACTTTTACAGTTCTGGAAACTTCAAAATTATTAAGGGTTAGTAGAAGTGTTATAGATCAAGCAATCAGATTAAATGAAATGCCACACCTACACCTTAGAAACAGAATTTTAATTACATTGCCATTATTAAAAATGTTTATTGAGGGAAAATATAAAAAAGAAACTTCATGTGATGTTTGTGATGCTAAAACTTTAAGAATGGGGATGCATAGCGATTTTAAAAGAAGCAGCCAACAAAATAAAGAATTAGCAAAAGTTTATTAATAAAAAAAGGGGTTAAAATTAATTAACCCCCTTTAGCTATAAAAAAACTGTTTTTTTTACCCCTTAAAAAAGGATCGTTTTTTAAACAACTTTACCAAAAAGATCATTTGTAGCACCTGGTGAGAATTGATGCACATTTTCAGGAATCCAGGCATTAAGAATATTTTTAATCGTGTTGTAATCTTGGATAGAAAAATCCCCATACCCATGCCCCTTATGTCTAGTAAATATTAATAAGGATTCTTCATTTTGATCCATAGTGATCGGAAACCATAATGAAGAATTGTAATTTGAATATATATGTGTTTCGTCGTGGTGATTGATTTCAGTAAGAATTAGGTCTTGGTCACCCATAGCATCATTTTTATCAAATATTTTTAATAATTCTGAAGAATGAATCCCCTCAGTTCTATTTATTGATTCTTTATTATCCCAATGATTCCACCACACCATGTGGGTAGAAATAACTATAGATTCTGAATAAGCACCAGGTATATTAGGGTGACGCCTGGTTATTACTAATCGATCATAAGGAACTAATGCATTTAGATGATCTCTCATATGATTTAATAATTGTCTCATGGTAAAAGACCAGCCATATCTTCTAAATTGAGTAGTCAAGGCAGTGCTATGTTCCATGAATTGAAAACTACCACCCTTATCTAAATTAATAATATGTTTCAATGATGCGAAAATACTATCTTTACCATTTTCTGATAATCCAGGTAATTCAGCTTGCAAAGTATCTAAAATTTTCATTGAAGTAGTATCTAATGCAACTTCCTTATTAAAAACATGATTAGTTATGGTTTCTAAAGATAATCCCCAATCTTTTTTGATTTGTAGTTCTAGGTTTAGTTTCGGCAACCTTGATCCATTTTCTATATTGCTAATAGTGGGCTGAGATACTTTGAAATGTTTAGCACATTCAGCTTGACTGGTAAAACGTATTTCTCTAAATTCTCTGAATTTTTCAGCATAAATATTTGATATTTTTTTGATATCTTCAGGGGATAATTCATTTTCCAGATTTTTAATAGTTTTATTAAGCATATTCACATTAATCCTTGTCAGGTTGATATTTTTAATAATACTATCACTAGTTTTAATAAATCATCCTTTTTATTTTAATAAATAGGTTGGAATAATCGTAATTAAATTATTAATATATAAAAAACTTAATAAAAAATACACAATTATTAATATGGTATTTATATAAATAATTAAAGTTATTACAGGAATTTGATGTTGATCTATTAAATTTTTCTACATATATTTTTTTATGAATTGAAAAATAGTAAGGAAAATTTTAAGAATGATAGTCACAAATAGGAACAAAATAAAACAGATCTGGGGGGGATCAATTTTTCCAGGTCTTTTAATGCATTTTTCAAAATATTTTTGTAATAACGGTTTTGCTAAAAGTTCACAACAATTAAAGATATTTAAAAAAATAAATTTCTTTTATTACAAATTTTCAAGGAATTAAAAATTCAATGGAAAATGATATAAAAATTAAATTAAATGAATTAATTGAAAAATTTTTAATAGCAAAATCTATTGAAGGTTTATCAGACTACACAATTTATTGTTATAAAAGAAGATTAAACAAATTTAATAAATTATTTGATGATTTACCGGACACTATAGAAGATATAGAGGATTTTTTATCCAATAGAAAATGGTCGCAATATAACCGGGAAACCTATTGGAGATTACTCAAAAATTTTTATAATTTTCTCCAGCTAAGAGGGTATGTAGATCACAACATCATTAAATCTGTTCCAAGACCTAAATTACCCAATAAAAAAGCACGATCATTTACTAAGGATGAAATGCAATTAATATTTGATTTTATGCAAACAGATCAAGATTATGACGTGCAGCCTAAAATTTTATTATATTTCCTCATAGATACCGGAATTAGAATTTCTGAGGCCTTATCTATTACTGAAAATAGTTTTGATGGGTATGGTTTTGTAACAGTAAATGGAAAAACCGGAGATAGGATTTTACCAATATCAAAAGAGTGTGAAAATCTTGTCCGGAAACACTTGCCCTGGAAATGGAAAGCCAGGGGTACAGGATCAGAAGCAATAAGAAAATTACTATCTGAAATAGGTTTGACTGGTGAAAAGGCATCAGCCCACACTATTAGGCACACATTTTGTAGAGAATATGACGGTGATTTACAAATTTTAGTAGATATTATGGGCTGGACTTCCCCCAGGATGTTAAAAGTTTATAGACCATACAACATTAAAAAGGCAAAAATAGATCATGAAAAAAATAGATTTTCAAAAGACTTTAGATTCACCCCAGTTTATGACTAATAACCGTGTTTTCACTTGCAGCCCTGTCACGGCTGAGATCGACGGTTCGAATCCGTTCGGGGTCGCCAAAAGACAAGTTGAAACAAAAAAACTTGGAGTAATGGTGATGCTAGAAAAAATAATAGAAATACAAAAAAGAAGTGAAATTCCTACTCATATACTGGAAGGATTAATTTCGATTTCTAATACTCTGGAAGATTTACAAAATTACCTGGATGATTATTTGACTTTAGAATTAATTACCATGCAAGACGCATCAGAAGAATTTAATATTCCTTACAACACTATTACTTCTTGGGTAACTCAGGGAAAATTAAAAAAATATGCTTATACACCTTCTGAATATAAAGTAGGAAGACCATTTGTTTTAATATCTCTAGATGAACTAAAAGATTTAATAAATAACCCTCCAAAAATGGGTCGCCCTCGAAAAATAATTTCCTAATTTAATAATTTTATTTTAATTATTAAATTCATTTTTTTCTTTAATATCATTTATAAAAATATTATTTATTTTTTTCCATTGTAAATATTTTCCGTGTACTTTATACTCCCTTAAATTGTCCATTTTCTGTGGACTTTATAAACTAGACCTTCTTACAGCGTGAAGGATTCAGGGGAGTATTGGCAAGTTTAGTAATTATCATCTCGATCTAATCCCCAAGATTCGCTAACTTGGGGTATTTTCAGGATCAAACTTGCTACCAGCTATGTGTACTTCAATAGAACCAATGTGTAATGCAAAAATCGGTGAGGATTTCGACTGGCAGCCCATTAAAAGTTTAGATGCAAAAGTATCTATGATGGATGGGAAATTTACCCTAGAAACAGCTTGGAATGATAATCGAATTATCAATCTACAGGATGATCTAAAAGACCTGGATGCAAAATTAAATAGGGCATTAAGAGTTGAATTTAATCTTTTTGCATTAGCTGAAAAAGTCACCTGTTTAGAAGAATCAATTAAAGCCCTCAAATATCAATTAGAAAATTTAGAAAAAGATTTGAAATTAATTCAGTAAAAAAAATAACCCCCTAACGGCAATTAGGGGGTAAAGGGAGAAAAGAGTCTATGACTGCTCTTAGAACATATTCTATACAACTACCTACCAAACATCAATTAATTCATAGCTGGTATAGCCATGGGTTTTAAACTTCAAAATCTTATTGCCCCTATTTCTATTAATAACCGTGACAAACAAATATTAATGGAAATTGCCAGGAAATCCCCTGATGAAGATCGCATTTATGAAAATGGCGTGGTTTATAGGGGTTTAGCAAAATTGTCTATGGATCAAATTTCTACTGTTTTATGTATGCATCCGAAAACAGTTCAAAGGGGAATTAATCAATTAATTCAAGATAAATATATTTTAAAAAGAAAAATTTCTAAAAGGGGAAATCATAATTATTATTTAATAAATTTTGAAAATCCTGAGATTTCTAAAAGTAGCACAGAGTTACATTTAAACAATTCTAAAAGTAGCACAGAGTTACATTTAAAAAGTAGCACAGCGTTACCTTTAGACGACTTTAAAAGTAGCACAGAGTTACATTTCCGTAATATAGATATTATAGAAGATTATAAAACTAATAATTCTATAGATTCTAAATCGATCGATATATCTATAGAGAAAAATAATTTATTTGCAAATCCAATAGGGGAAATTCCCCCTGAAATAAAAGAATTAGAAGGGTTTGATTATATTCAAACCCAATTTGAAACTTGTACTGGGCAATTATTAACTGATAAATGTAAGGATGATGTTCTTTCGCTTTATCATGAATCCTCTTCATTTTTAGATGTTGTGAAATATAGCCATGATTTATCTACTGCCTGGAGACAATTAGAGAGTATTTATTCAGATACTTATTCACAATCCCATATAAAAGCTCAATTTCCTTATTTAATCACTGTTATTCAAAACAAAACTAAAGAAAAACAACTTAGACCACGAAAAACAAAAAGGTTCTAAAAAGGGGATTTAAAAAATGAAATTTTGTAATGTCAAAACTTTAACTGGAGAAACTTGTAGGTCATTTCTTACGGTAAATGGATTTAATGAAAAAGTTTGTATTAATGGGCATAGACCACAAGGTTTCCAGGAAACATCATTAGATTTTTTAGAGCGTGATCATTCTCATATGTCTTATGACATTACTAAAGGTTTTTTTGGCAATATGTGGAATAAAGAAAAAGGAACTCCACATTCAAATTACAACTCCAGCGTGTGGGCAAATAATTGGATTTTTGAAATAGATAAAGGGATGCAAACACTTACATATGATGAAATGTGTGATGTTTTGGATCTGGGTTTTCAAAATTGTGATATCAGAAAAAGGTGGACTAAAAAAAGTAGAGAAGATTTTAAAATAGTTCATGCTGGAATACCTGTCTTAAAAGAATTTTTTGAAAAAGCTACTGATAATGATGGTGACATTAGATCAAAAATAAATATTACCCCTGAACAAATTTACACAGATAAAGGTATTTCAGAAATTAATAGAAATTTAATAGTCAAATATTTATATGACAATATGGATGAAATTCAACCTGGTGATTTAAGAAAAGTACATAATGCCCATAAAAATAGACACTATTGGTTTGAACATAAAATAGTAAATAGAATTTTAAAAGTTTATGTAGTTTCTTATGCTAAAAATTATGTAAAACCTACATTACCGGATGATTTAGTATCTATCCCATTTGCTCAAACCTTTTTAAAAATTAATGATAATAAATTGATTCATAACTGGGCTAGTAAGGGAAAAATCTTTTCTACTTATGTTCATAAAAGTAAATTAAAAGAAAATTTATTTGATAAAGAAAATGAAATCATTTCAAAGATCAGATATTACAACCATCCTAGAGCAGTTTCTATTAAAGAAATAGCTGAGAAATATCAAACACATTGTGAAAAATTACAGGAAATGGTGGCTGTATGAAATCTCTCAGAAACACAGATTTAACTGAAGTAGCTGGATATTTTCTATTTAAAAATTTAAAAGATTTTATAAATGAAACTTTGCTGGATTCAGAAGAAAAAAAAATTATGGAAGTTTTAATAAATGAAACTGAAAAATTATTTGATCAACATATGGATAAATATGATTTTCTTCAATATTGGGAAGATCAAAAAAATTATGAACTAAATGGGGATATTAAAGAAAAAGATAAGGATGTTCCAAAATTTTTTGGTGGTTCTAAAGAATATGATCCCAAAATAATTTTTGATCCTGATTGTTTAGGAAATAGTTGAGAGTATTAATATGATTTTTGTTTCAAAAATAGGAAAAATCAAACTTATTATTTGGAGTTGACCTTGTGGATTTACATACCTACAAAAATATTAGCATCTGTTCCGGATATGGGGGAATTGAACTCGGAATCCGAAATATCATCCCAATTAGAACAATTTGCTACCTGGAACTTGAATTATATGCAGCGGCAATCCTGGCAAAAAATATGCAAAAGGGTTTCTTGGATTCAGCCCCTATTTGGACTGACCTTAAAACATTCAATCCCAACGAATGGGGATTGGCTGGAAAAGTGGATATCCTCACTGGAGGATTCCCCTGTACCCCATTCTCAAAAGCTGGAAAACTTCTCAGGGAAGATGATCCACGAAACTTATGGAAACCTACAAGAAAACTTATTGAAAACCTTGGGGTATCAATCATCTTTTTGGAAAATGTTTCAGGAATCCTTGAATATTACTTCCATACGATCCAACCCCAATTATCAGAAATGGGTTTTGAAATTGAAGAGGGATTATTTTCAGCGTCAGAAGAAGGTGCGTCGCATCTCAGAGAAAGGTTTTTCATTTTGGGAATCCATAAAACTTTTTCCAACGCCAGCAACAAGAGATTGGAAGGGATTCGATCCCCCAGGTATTCAAAGGCCACACAAACCATTGAAAATTTACCACAGTTTCCCCCAGCCCCCTCAGATCACAAACAGTGGGAAGGATTGTCTGAAATCGTGCAAAAGTTGGAAATTCAACCCACGATTTGTAGAACACATGATGGGGATTCCATTGGGGTGGACTCACGTTTACGAATATTAGGTAATGGAGTTGTTCCAGCTACAGCTGAAAAAGCCTTTAAAGTGTTATCAAATAGACTGGGATATGAAATTAATACTTCACCAGCTGTAGAATTGGTAAATATTTAACTATTTGTACCTGAAATTAATAATCTTTATTACTCCATTGGCAATAAAGTGAATAAAATGCCATTAAAATTCCAACAATTAATACCGGAAAAAAAATTAGTGGGTGATCAATTAATTCCATTATTTATCCTATATAACCTGGTAGTGCCTTTTTCATAGATCAAATTCAACCAGCTGGCTTGATTTGTAACTTCCCATTGGTTTGCTGGGGCTAAATAATTTCCTTCAACATTTTCTTTATAATATGGAAATCTAGTTTCCAGCAAAACATGAGATACATTTAAGTTTTCAATAGCTTTTTCATAATCACAATCTTTTATCCAATTTAAAACACAACGTGTCTTTTGATCTGTTTCTGTGTGGGCTGACGGTGGTTCACTTGTCCATATATGGGGGCTTTGAACCTTCATTAATGCACTAACCCACAAACTCATACTAAAAGAATTACTTATTACATTCTCATGTCCAGATCCTTCCATTATTTCTATGGCAATTTCAGAATTTTTTGTAATCATTTTTGAATATTCTGATTGAGTGTTAAATGTCCAGCCGTAAGTAAAAATAAGTAAATAAATAAAAAATGTTGAAATAAGTTTAGGAATAAAAGGTTTTATTAATTGTTTATTTTGTAAATATAAAAATACCCAAATTAAACTTGAATAAAAAAAGAATCTTACAAAATATCTTGATCTATAAAAAACATTAATTATTGTCTCATCATAAGATAAGAATAAAGATAATGTTCCCATCAAAATTAAATGAATAGCAAATATTCTTGGAACTAAATTACTGGATTTATTAAATATATAAATTCCTAAAAATCCACAAGTTAAAAAAGTAAACCATGCTACACCATCATGGGCTAAATAAACCCAGGGGCCTGGATAAGACATTAATTCCGATCCTGGTAAAACTTTTAGATAATAAGGTAATGAAAATAAAGAAATTAACCCCCCAATAAAAACAGTTGAAACTAAAGGGATATATTTTCTGAAATTAAATTTATTCCAGAAATTTAAATATTCTTCACAAAAAATCTGGAGAAAAACAAAAGGCAGAATAACAAAAATTATTCCAGCTGTAGTTTGGTTTATAAATGGGATCAAAGCCAAAGAAATTATAGTAATTGAAACATTTAAAATATTAACTTTTTTTTGAATAATATCTATGATGCCCCATAAACAAAAAAGATAAAGACTCATTGCTATAAGTGGTAAAGCCCCTGTAACTATCATTTCAGCTTGAAATGGATCAATAGCAATAAAAAGAGTAGCTAATAAAGAATTGGCTGCATTTAGTAGTTTTCTACTGAGTAAATATACAGCTGGTAAAACTAACAATGATGCAGCTATAGACCAAATTTTATATCCAATATCGAAACCCCAAATTTCAATAAATGGAAGTAATAAATAACCTGGTGCTAATGGGGGTTTAGGAAATCCAGCGTTAGTAGGTTCATCATTTAAAACATCATTTACATTTAATAAATATGCCCCACCATCAATTCCTAAAAAACCGGATTCAGAAAAAGTTAAGGCACTGCGATAAATTGCAGTGCCTGTAATTATAAGAAATAAAATATATGTATTTTTAGAAAATAATAGGTTGATCTGTTTCAGTACTTATCGTCCTTTACTAATGTTATATCCACCGAGAGCCATCATTCCTACTCCGATTAAGACGATTACAGCATAATAGACTAGTGGTACTAAATCATTTAAGCTGGATGCACCAGCAAATGATCCAATACTAGCTGGAACTGAAGCTGCTTGTGTGACTACGGTATTCGCCAACACCAAACCGACGACGATCGTTAAAACGCCTCCGATAATTGATGCGATTGATGCCTGAGTCCCACCACCATTGTTTATAAGTGTTTTCATATTGGTTTCCTCCTTTTTTTAGATTTAGCGTATTTTCGTTACGGCTATTACTGACGCTACACAGATTGCCCCACCCACAATTAATATTAGAAAAACTGGAGTGTCAAAAAAAACATTTAATCCACCAGTCACAGAACCTTTACCAGTTGTTTGAAGCAGATCAACCTGATTCATAACAAGCAATATAGCTACAAAAGATAAAAGTAATCCCATGCCAGTAGTAAATATTTTCATAAGTAAATTTTGAACAAGTTAAAAACTTTTTAAAATACTGACACGGTGGTGTCACTAACAAAATTAGGGTGTAGTAATTTAATATATATAAGACTTGCCACAGTTATGACTTTACAACCTATTCGAGAAATAGAATCAGAAATAGATATACCTGTGGATATGTTTATTTCACCTAATCCTAATCATCCTACTGTTCAAGGTATGTTTAAACCGGAAGCTGGGAAGATTACATTTAAAGCATTTGTTGCATTAATGGGATACCCATCACTTAGAAGATTAGCCAAACTATTGGGCTGCCCTGATTATGTTTATGTTTATCGCTGGAACTCCGGAACTTTTAGACCTTCGCAACTATACCTGGGAAGGATGATTTATTTAATTAAATTGAAATTTGTTGATGGAATTAAATTAGAAAACATCAATCATATTAACTGGACAACAGGAGTAAGCACCAATGATTACAGAAATAATAAGCCTACAGTCAGACCAAACCTACAAGGTTTCAGCATTGAGCAAAACAAAGAAAGCCAACCAATGGGCATTGCACGGCTTGGACAGCAAGAACAATCGTTCATTAAGCCTAGTGCAAAGCCCCCAGTTTTCGGTGAATCAACCGAAATATTTCAAAACAATTAAAGACTTATTAAATAGTGCAATAGATACACCGGAAAGAAGGGTAAAAAAAATGCAAATAATAACCGAAAGTGAAAGGTTTCACCCTTACAGCATCCATAACAAATCATTGTGTGGAGTTACCCAGGGTGATTTTAATAAGGAAATTAAGTATATCCATAACACTGCATTGCAATTAGCAAATGATGATGCTACGGCAAAAGATTTAGAACATAAATGGCAAACTGCCGGATTTATGCTTTTAACTGCTTTATGTGTGTTTATGGTGCTACTTATGGGATTAATAGCTATGACAACGGTTTATGGGGGCTAATATGGTCACTTTAACCCCTTCTTTACCTAAACTACCTAAACTTAAGTTTATAAGTAAAATTAAATCTTCTTATGAAGTAGCATCAAATTTAGAAACTGTATATGTATTTGATTGGGAATATGAAAATATATTTACAGCACAATTAGAGAGAAAAATTCTATTTAATTACTTTGATAAATCCTGTAGATATTTACCAGCTACTGATAATTCAAAACTTATTGCAAGTTTATTTGGGGCATTAGGTACAGCAACCTTAGGGTATGTCCTGGGTTACTTCTTAGGGAATCTCATCACTTCTGTTTTGTTTTCATTTTTATTTGTTTGGTTTGGGCTGCCTATTGGATATTTCTTAGTAGCCCCATTAATTGCCAGGAAACCAATTTGGATTGTTTCAAAAACAGAAGGATCACTTAAAGGGATAGTTCATTCAAGAATTGGAAATACTGATATTGATCCTAAATCTGTTACACCTGAAATTTTATATAACGTAATGATGGCAAAAGATGCCACAGAAATATTTAGATCAGGCCTTTCAAATTTTCAAAAACTTGCAGTAGGAAGTTTAGTAGTTTTAGCAGTCAGTTGTTTAATAGCGTTGTTCCTATTTGTAGGGGCATTTGGATCAGGAGGATAAAAAATGACACAAGAACAAATTAGACCTGGATATGAGGAAATTTTAGTAGAGCAAAATGGTAGAGGTATGTATAACGCTACCGAAGAAATGCTGACTAACCCACCTGATGCCCAGGATTTTTTACCTAAAGCTAGATTCAGCAAAAAACAATCAGCCCAATTTTTAAGGGTTCTTACACAAGCTAGATTTATAGAAACTGGTCAAATAGATATGTTAGAAGTGACATGGCTGGCATCCGGTTTTTCTATTGGTGAAGGTGGGCAAGGGAGAAAAGAAGCTATTCAAATTCTTACAAATAAAAAACCCAATAATGTGATGGATAGGCAAAGAGAACAAGGAAATAAAAAATTAGATGGCTAGTACATTAATAATTCCGGAAAAATTAAAAATACCCAGCACAAACTATTATGGGAAAACTTTCGGACCTGGAAAAGAAGGTGCTAAATTATATTCAGAAGTAGATGATTTAAAAGTAAAAAACCCTTTAGATATTAACGGTAGAAAAAATTTCCAACCCTTAGTTACATTCTTTTTTGGCAGAAGAGGGCAAGGTAAAACTTTGGCTATGACTGCATTAGCCTATTTAATGCATCAAAGATACCAGCAATCAGGATTAAAAAATCATAAAGTACTTACTAATTACGCTACAGATTTTTCTACTTTTACTCCATTTTTAATAGATGAAATGATCCAGTTTCCCAGCTGGTTGAGAGATGGCACAGTTTGTATTGATGAAGTAGGTTCAGCTTTTCCTTCTGTGAGGGCTATGTCAACTATTAATGTTTTGTTTACTAATATGTTGACCCAATTAAGAAAAAGAAAATTAGAAATTTCTTTTACTACTCAATTCCCTCAAATGATTTCCTATGGGGTACTCACCCAGGTAGATTTGTTTATTTTGTGTGAAAAAGTTGCTAACGGTAGAGCAGTAAAATTATATATTTTTGATCATTGGGGGCAATGGACTGGTAACACTTGGAAAAAGAATTTTCCTCAACCTAAATGGGAAGCTGATTGGGTTAAAACAATCCATAACACAGATAAATTGTGGGGAAAATACAACACTGAAGAAGTAATTGCATCACTTCAATCTGATGCTAGAAATGAAATTATTGATTCCCAATATGATTTTACAGAATCTTTTGGGGATAAAACAAAACCTATAAATCCTGAATCTGAAAATCCTGTTGAACAATTAATTGAAATAGTTTCCAGCAAAGAAGATCGCCTTGATCCTGTTGGTTTATTAAATCAAATTAAAGAAATGGATGAACCTTATAAATCAGAAATTACTAAACAATCTGATTTGATTCCTTATTTAAATAAATTTGGTTTTGAATTGAAAAGAATTGGAAATAAAACCTGGGGGGTAAGAAATGCCTAAAGTTTATGACGATAAAGGTAAACAAGTTGGTGAATATACATATAAACCTAAAGGAAGAATGATGGCTATTAATAAAGCAATTAAAACTAAAGGATCGATTCAATGGAGTAAGAACCCTAAAAGAATTGGATACCAAAAATATCAAAGGATGAAATGAATACATTAGCCCATATTTCAGCATTACCAGCCATTCTATGGCTAAGTGTCTATTGTTTTGACACCTTATCTAATACTGCATTAGGTACAGCTTGTTTAATTATTTTCCTTTTGTTAATCCCCAAAATTATTTTTGTAGCTTTTAATGAAATAAGTGATTTAAGGGGTAAAGATTGATTAAAAAATTATTACTTCTATTGATCATTTTACCAGGTGTTTTTTTTACAGCTGGTATTGTTCATGCAAGTTATTTAACAAACCCTACAAGTACAACCCAACCAGCTGTGTATGCATATGGTTCACTAATAGAAGCTGGGGATCTATTTCTTTTAAGCCACTACAATATTGATTATGGATCAAATCCTGTACCTTCTACTCCCAGCAGTGAATCTTTTATTACAGCGTATAAAGATTCATCCGGAAGTTTAATTTCTACTGGGGCAATAGTAGATCAGGTAAATAATGGATATGGTCAAGGGGCATTTGGAATATATTTATCAGCAGCAGAAGTAACTGCTGGGGCTATTACCTGGGGTGATTCAGACTTTGGATATTTATTAGGGAATCCCAGTTTTTTTAGCCCATTACCATCAGATTCAACTGCCATTACCTGGAGAAGTGAAACCGGTGGGGGAAATACTACTTTAGTAGCTGATATACAAACTATTTCAGCTACCTTGGATGCTTTGAGTTATTGGTCATCATGTACGTTAATTTCTTCAGGTACATTAGCAACTTG
>VTLG01011771.1_pt1 | contig 14176 bp, 20 predicted proteins | sample 4694571 | NCBI WGS metagenome assembly VTLG01 (sample SAMN12604809, study PRJNA352737) | marine metagenome | biome: ENVO:00000447; feature: ENVO:00000209|ENVO:00000569|ENVO:01000036; material: ENVO:00002151; isolation source: viral sequences binned using virsorter ...
CACGCAAGGTATATGGTGGTGTTAAATATGGACAATGCAGGGATTGTATATTGAAGAAGGTTCAAAAGCATAATGCTAAACGTAAGAAAGCATTAAAGAATAGTAAATGGTTTTGATGAAAGTTGATTTTCCTGAATATTTTAATGAGTTGGCATTTGATATTGGAAAGGCAAGAAGCATTATTAGTGGAAACATTTATAAAAAAGGCACAGAAAAATATAGAGGTGATAAAGAAGAAGAAATATCAACAAGAGGTGTATTAGGGGAATTGATTGTAAGGCATACATTTTATAAGAGAGGTATAGATAACAGGTTTAACCCTATAATAGATATAAAACCAGTTGTTGATTGGGACTGTATAACACATAATGGGAAATATGACATTAAAACAGTTAGAGAATCAGATAAATATTTAAGAATCAATAAAAATGCTCACGAAAATAAAAAAAAATATAATCTCATAACACACTACCTGTTTGTAATATTAAAAGGAAGAACAGAAGCAAATATATTTATATTCCCAAAAGAAGATATATGGAATTGGGAAATAGTTAAATCAAGATATACAGATGTATATAGAAAGAAATATAATTATGCAAAGTGATATAATAACACTACCTAACAAAATAGAATCAAGGAATGTATTAGATAGAAAGCATTGGGCAGTTAAAAGAAGATGTAAGCAGATATGGGCAGTATTTGTTAGAAACCAAATGAAACTCAGAAAGATTAGAGAAGCAGAAGTAGGTGAGAAGTTTACATTAACTATTATTAGTTATAGAAAGAAGTTACTGGATTATGATAATCTTATAGGTGGTTGTAAGCAGTTGTTAGATGCCTGTTCAGAAGAAAAACTAATATGGGACGATGCTCCTAAATATCTTGATCTGAAAGTAGAACAACATATTGGTAAGAAATATGAAACAATAATTATACGAGAAGAATCATAAAACATTTTTAAAATTCATATATTATATTATATTACAATACCTATATATGAGTAAAAATACACAAAATACACAAACTTCTACTAAAAAAGATAACTTCTTGGAAGCATTAAAGAATAATCTAGGGCATATTACAGAAGCCTGTAAATCAGCAAATATACACAGAAGAACTTATTACACTTGGATAGATAAAGATGAGAAGTTTAAGCAACAATGTGAAGATGTAGAAGAATCATTATTGGATCTAGCAGAAAGCAAACTACTAGAGAATATAAACAACAATGATAACACTTGCATTATATTCTATTTAAAAACAAAGGGTAAGAATAGAGGTTACGTTGAGAAGCAAGAGGTTGAAGTAACTAAACCATTTGATAGGATTGATCTTGAAGGTATCTGATAACCCATTATTAAAAAAGAAAGATTATTTCCCTCATCAATGGGACTTCCTTACTAAGGGTGGTAATTCTGATGTACGTGTTTCAGCACTTTGTGGAGGATACGGATCAGGAAAGACAATGGTGGGCCTAAGAAAAGTTCTAATATCATTAGTTAATCTTCAGAATCCTACATTAGGTAAATCAAATGGGTTAGTGTTATATCCAACATATTCATTGGCTGAAGAAGTATTTGTTGAACCATTTAGTGCATTGTTAGAGAAGTGTGGTATTCCATATGAATACAATATAGCACAGCATAAGTTTAAAACATTATATGGTAACATAAAATTGTATGTGACTAATCAAGCACAGAAGATAGTGGGTAGTAATTATACATTCTGTTATATAGATGAGATAGATGTAGAATCTAAGAAGAATGCAGAGATTGCTGTGAATAAAGCATTAGGTAGGCTAAGAGGTTGTGAAGATGCTGAACTATTTATAACAACAACACCTGAAGGGTTTAAATTCACACACGATTTCTTGGTTAATAAGGCATCACCCAGTAAGTATTTAGTACACGGTAGAACAGAAGATAATCCCTATCTACCTAAGTCATATATAGATTCATTAAAAGAGAACTATGATGAGAACCTATTAAAGGCTTACTTAGAAGGACAATTTGTTAATTTACAAAAAGGAACAACATATAATGGCTTCAATAGAGATAAAAACATTAAAGAATGTAAGTACAACCCCAATCTACCCATTCACATTGGAATTGACTTCAACGTCCAACCAATGGCTTGTTGCATCATACAAGAACAAGCACATAGTCCTCACATACAAGTAATTGATGAGATACTATTAACACAAGATGGTAGTGGTGATTTATTAACTGAACGAATGATGAACACTATAAAGCAGATGTATCCTAATAGAAGTTACAATGCTTATCCTGATGCTACTGGTGCAGCAAGGCATTCATCATCAAGATATAGTGATATACAGATTATACAGAAGGCTAACTTTCTAGTACACGTTAGGCATATCAACCCATTAGTTATTAATAGGGTTAATAGTATGAATAACAATCTAAGTAAGGGTAATATAGTTATTGATCCCAAGTGTAAGAATTTAATAAGAGATTTAGAACAGGTGGTAAACAAAGAGGGTACAAGAGATATAGATAAAACAAGCAATAGTGAACTCAGCCATATATCAGATGCTTTAGGTTATTATGTGGATTATAAGTGGCCCACAGTAAAGCCTGTATATGGAACAACAGACAGATAATAGGAGAAATCAATGGTTAGATCAATAGCAGAATTAAGTGTGCTTATGAGCAGGTGGGACGTATCACAGCAACGTAAGAACAAATGGAAACAATCAAGGTATGAAGCATTGGATTATTATAATGGTAATACAAATGATTACACATCTAAATACTTCAGTACATCTACATTAAGCAAGGTTGTTTCAGGTAATATCAATATCACTAAACGTGTTATAGATAGAATCAGTTTAGTATATATGAAACCACCTATTAGAACATACACTAATGAAGATGTTGTTGATTTCTTTGTTGAGAAGGATCAAAAGTTACAACGTTTAGAACGTATCACTAACTTGCTTGATGCTGTATTGCTTAAACCCTGTTGGAGAATAGACAAAGATAATAAAGGCACTATTGAGTATGATATTATATCTGATTATGAACCTATCTTTGGTGAAGATCCACTTAAACCTGATGCTATCATATATCCTATTACAAAGAAAGCAACTGTACTTGATAGTGAACCTGAGATGTTTGCATATTGGGATAGTGAGCATCACTTTATATTTGATAGGAATGGGAAGCAATATACACAGGAAGATAACCCTGATATGATTAATCCATATGGTGTGCTTCCCTTTATAGAATGTTTTAGAGAAGGTAAGCCTGAGTTTGATTACTTAGACACCAATGCTAGTAATGATTTAATTGCTACTAATCTATCTATCAATGTAGCAGAAACAAATAAGAATGCTAATGTAATGTTCCAATCATTTGGGTATATGTTTATAAATGGTAGTGGCATTGATAAAGATAAAATGGAAATAGGGCAGGACAAAATTTCTTATCTTGGTGTTGACGGAAGCATATCCATAGTATCACCACCTAATGCTATACCTGCACTAGATGAATCAATACAATCTTCATATAAGATGTTAGCACAGAATTATCATCTACCTATATCATTTGTTGAAGGAACATCTGCTGCAAGTGGTGTTGCTTTGAAGATGAGGAATATAGAATTAACTGATGATAGGAAATCAGATGTAACACGTTGGAGGGATATAGAATATAAGTTATTTGAATTAGAACGTTTGATGATAGCAGTTGAAGAAGGTAAAGATGCAGGTGATTTAGAAGATGTAGATTTTAGTGAATCAGTAGAAGTATTATCAGATGATGAACAACGTGCTAAGTGGGATTGGGAACTATCTAAAGGTATTATTGATTTAGCAGATATAGTAATGGCTAAGAATCCTGATTTAACTAGGGAAGAAGCAGAAGAACTATTAGCAGGTAAAAAATCAACATCACCTGAAGCAAAGCAATTCAAAGAAGAAGAAGAAGAAGAACCTGAAACACCTGAGAACACATTACTTGCAGCATTAGCCAAACCTGTTGAATAATGGCTAATCAAGAAAACATAGATACTGCTTCTGAGCAAATTGCAAGAATAGTTGATACAGCAAAAGAAGAACTTGTTGCATCTTTAGTTGGCATAGGCACACAAATAGATGATGTTAGTGCTTTTATTGATACATTACTTGCTATGGATATTGAAGGTACATTAAGATCAAAAGTAACAAAGGCTATATCAGTATATGCAGATGCACATAGAGGAGTATTAGAATCTACCATAGGGTTTGCTGATATAGATGGTAAAGGTTTGTCTGCTTTTGCTAAATTAAATGAAGAATTATTTGATAGTTCTATTCTTAGGAATATAGCAGGTAATATAAGAACACAGGTATCACAGGGAATACAAGCAGGATTAAGTGCTAAACAAATAATAGAAAAGGTAGGACAATCATCTATATCTACTGCACAAATGCAAACAGTAATTAACACAACACTAAACACTTATTCAAGAATGGTTACTAATCAGATGATGGGTGTTGCACCAAAGAATACTAAATATATATATATTGGGCCAGTAGATGATAGAACAAGAGATGAGTGTTTAGAACAAATAGCAGAAGGTGTAATGACACAATCAGAAATTATATCTAAATTTGGTGAAGCAGTATTAGTAGATGGTGGTGGTTTTAATTGTAGGCATAAATGGGAAATAGCATCTGAAGAAGGTATTAAATTATTCGAGGGAAGAAAGAAAGATGCTTGATACACAATTTTTCATAAAAATAGGTGCTAATGTAAGAGATAGATATAGAAAGCATATATTCCAAGATGCTAAAGATATTAATGATGATAATTTTGAACCTTATTCAAAAGGATATGGTGAAAGAAAAAGAGCAGATAAATTTAAAAGACAGGCATCACAATATGCTAATAGTAAAGCACCTGTATTAACATCAGATTTATTAAGGGATTATAGTTTAATTAAAACATCTAGCACAGGATTTCAAATTGGTTGGACTACATTTGGTGCAAGAGTAGAACATTTAAGAAAAATGGGTAGAGTATTAACAACATCTGATAAACCATTACCTACTAAGGTGTTTAAATATTTAACTACTGAAGCACATAAATATATTAAAAAAGGATCAGATAAATTGATACCTAAAAAGACAACAAGGCACAAGATTGGTAAATAATAATACTTTTATATTCTTTAAAATAAATTATATTATAAATAAGATTTTTCAATAAATATCCACATAAGGAGTTAAAATGTCAGAAGAAAAAGTAGAAACTCAAACTAACGTTGAACCAAACAACGATAACAAAGGCAACACAGAAGTTGAAAAAAATGTACCGTATGATAGATTCCAAGAAGTCGTATCCAGTAAGAATGAAATGGCTTCAGAAATTGGAAAACTACAAGCACAGATAGATAAGATGTCAGCAGACAATAAATCAAAAGCAGAAGCAAAGATGGTTGAAGATGGTAAACTTAAAGAAGCACTTGATATAGTAACTAAAGAAAGAGATGATTTTAAAGCATCATCTGATCAATGGACTACTTATCAAGCAGAAAAAAGGGAATCATTGATGTCTAAACTTACTACTGATGAAGATAAATCTATTGGTGAAGGTTTGAGTGATTTGAATAAACTAGAAACTTATGTTAACAAGGTTGTTACAGTTAATGCACCTTCAACATCAACTGCTAGAGCCACTACTGGTAAAGCAGGTGATTTTGGTGGTTATTCTTCCTATGTAGAATGGGCTGAAAAAGATCCAAAGGGTTATCAAGAAGCCAATAATACTGTTACAGGAAGTGGGATTAAAATAGGCTATGGGGAATAAGAAACATAGCATATTAGCAGGAGTTGATTTTGATCCTAACAATGATATGGAATTAAAACCTAAAAAAGATGGTGATGTTGATGTTAAATATAAGAATGGAAAGATGACTTATGATGAATACATTGATGAAATGGAATCAAGGACAACTAGACATTCTGAAGGTAAATCATTAACATCAAATACTATGGGTTGTTTCTCAGGATTTGGTGAAGGTACATTAAATAAAGCAATCAAAAACAAATTAAAAAGCACTCAAAATGAAGGCTAACAAGCAGTTGAAAGAGTGCATTATAAAGGGCTGAACAAATGGCTGAAACAGATACAAGTGTTGCCGCAGGTGGATTAGGAAGAATTATAGGAGATGCAGTTATTGCCTTTAATCATACTAATGTTATGCTACCTTTGGTAACATCAAAACAAGCAGTAAAGGGTGCTATCACAGTACAATTTCCTGACTATACAAAAGTTGCTTCAAGCAGTGTAGCAGAAGTAGCAGATGGAGTAGATGAAGCAGATGTAACATCAATTACAACTGCTGCAAGAAGTTGCACAGTGAGTGAACACGTTATTAGAGCAGATGTTACTGACTTAGCAAGAATGGGTAATGCTGAAGATTTAGTAGGTAATGTAGGCAATATCTTAGGTAATGCAGTAGCAGCAAAACTTGATGATGATTTAGTTGAACTTGGTAAAACATTCTCACAAACAGAATGTGGTGCTGCTACAACATTAGCATTATCACATATCTTTGGTTCAATGCGTCAATTAAGAGCAGCAGGTGCTCCATTTCCATATAATTTGGTATTATCACCAAAACAAGTATGGGGTGGTAAAGGATTGATTGCATTAACTCATAATTCTGCATTAGATACAGCAGGTTCATCTACTACTGATACTGCAACAGCAAGATCCATAGGATTACTTGGTAGCAAAGGTGAAGAAGCAATAAACACAGGGTTTGTTGGTAATTTTGCAGGATTCAATGTTTACTGGAGTGATCAGATTGATGAAGATGTTTCATCAGGTGGTGATGCAGCAGGATTTGCATTCAGTAAAGGTGCTGTTGGATTAGCAATAGGGCCTGAAGGACTGATTAGAATAGAAACAGAAAGAAATGCTTCATTCAGATCAACAGAATATGTTGCTGTTGGTTTTTGGGGACAAGTTGAGATAAAAGATGCCTTTGGTGTTTATATCTTATCAGACGTTTCTTAATAACTGATTAATAATCGTAAAGTGGGGTGGTATGTCGGATTACCACCCTGCTTTTTAACTGGAGAATTTATGAAATATTTTAAAAAAGCAAATGGAATGGTATATAAAGTAATGCCTAACCACGATATTGATAGTTTAAAATCAAGATTTGAAGAATGTGATGCTAAAGGTAATGCAATTAAAAAAGAAAAACCAAAAGCAAAACCAAAAGCAAAAAAGAAAGCAGGTAAATAATGGCAATAACAGCAAAAACATTTATACATAATGATGATAAGTTATTAGGTGCAGATGGTAGTGCAGATGGAATACTTCCTGAAGATGTGCAAGATTGGATTACTGCAAATGGTGGTACTATTGATGGCACATCTAACCTAAATATTACTTGCTGTCCTTATGGTAATAATCAAATATTCACATTAATAGTTTTAGATGATAATACTTAATAAATGGCTTTAATAGATGATATTAAGAAACACGAAGGATTCAGTCCTGTTGTATATCAATGTACAGCAGGGTATGACACCATTGGTTATGGACAACGTGTTAAGTATCTAAAGGTTACTCAGGAACAAGCAGAAGAATGGCTACTGGAAGAACTGCAAAACCTGAAATATATATTAGCAGATAAGTATGATTGGTTCTTACCTGCACCACAAGAAGTGCAAGATATAGTTATGAATATGAATTATCAGTTAGGTGTGTCAGCATTTAGTAAGTTCAAAAAGACAATTAAATATATAAAAGTGAAAGATTACAAATCTGCATCTACTGAAATGCTTGATAGCAAGTGGGCAAGAGATGATACCCCAAGACGTGCTAAAGAGTTAAGTGATAGAATGAAAAATATAGGATAATATGCCTAATCAAATAGTTTGCCCTAAGTGTTATAATCACGGAATGGCTAAATCAGGTTTAACTGATGGTAAGCAAAGGTATTTGTGTAAGGTGTGTAACTTCAGGACTATCAATGTTATAGAAGATTTTGATTTACTAAAAGAGAATGTGCGACTTAGTAAACAGAAGCAATCAGCACAGGATCTCAACAGGATAGAACGTAAATCATTCAGGGAACACGCAAGAGTTGAAAATGCTGTTTCTAAATATAGTAAGAAGTTATTAAAGATTTTTGAAAACAACACATTGTCTAAGTATGTTGTAAAACATAAAGGAGATAATAGTGCAGTTGGTGTTATACAATTTAGTGATGTTCATTTTAACGAACTTGTTAATTTAGAACATAACAAGTATGATTTTTCAGTTGCATCTGCAAGGTGTAAGTTGTTTGTAGATAAAACTACTACATATTTTAAAGCAATGGGCATCACTAATGTTTTAATGGTTCAATCAGGGGATTTGCTTAATTCAGATCGTAGATTAGATGAGTTATTACAAATGGCTACTAATAGAGCAAAGGCTACATTCCTTGCTGTTGATATACTACAACAAGTAATCCTTGATTTAAATAGCAATTTTAACGTTTCTGTGTGTATGGTAACAGGCAATGAGAGTAGAGTTAAGAAAGATTGGGGTTGGAGTACATTAATAGCAACTGATAACTATGATTATACAATATTTCAAACATTAAGATATTTGTTTAAAGATTCAGATATAAAGTTTATTGATGGTGATCCAACTGAAGTAGTAGTAGAGGTAGCAGGGCAGAATTTACTGGTATTGCACGGAAACGGTGCAGTAAAAAGAACAGGAATAGAATCTTCAATTAGTCAAATGGTTGGGAGATATAAGATGCGTGGTACATATATAGATTATGTTATATTTGGACACATTCATTCTGCAAGAGTGGGTGATAATTATAGTAGAAGTAGTAGTATGGTAGGTGCTAATGACTATTCAGAAAAAGCACTTAATCTATCAGGCAGGGCATCACAGAATTGTTATATCTTCTATGACAATGGTAATAGAGATGGTATTAAAATAGATTTACAGAATTATGGTGAGGGATATGATATAGATAATTCCCTTGCTGCTTACAATGCAAAGAGTAGTGCAAAGATTAATCAAGGAACAACAATATTCAAGGTAGTAGTATGAACATAGGTGATTATTTATTAAAAACAAATAAGATTACACAGAAGCAACGTGAGAAAGCAGAACTGGAACACGAAGTATCAGGTAATAAGTTTGGTAAGTGTTGTTTAGATTTAGGATTTATAACAAGAACAGAATTAAACCAAGCAATAAAAGCAGTACAAAAGAATCAAGGAGGAGGGAAGAAACCAATGGCAACAGAAATAGGTGAGAATAGTAAATTTACATTTGATCTGAAATTTATGGCTACAATAGGTGCAGTTATTATATCTGCTTGTACAACATATTTTAGTATTCAGGGTTCTATATCAGAATTAAAATCTGCTAATAGTCCTAATAGATTAGAGTATGAATATCTAGCAAACAAAGTAGAAAGCATTGAATCTAATGGTGATTTAAAACTTATTACATATCAATTAAATGAATTTAAAGAAACATTCACAGAAATTAAATCATTATCATCAACACTAAGTCCATTGGAATCAGATTTACAATATATTAAAACAGAATTAAATAAATTAAAAAACAAAGAGATAGATATACCTGATGTTGATTTATCAGGAATAGAATCTAAGTTAGATGCACTTAGTTTAAAATTAGATTCATTTGAAGAACGATTGGTTAAAGTAGAGAAGAAAGGAGGTGGAAGATTTTAATGAAAGGAGAATTATATGGAAGATTTACAAATTATATTTTATATGTGGTGTCGTTTGTTGGTTTGTGCTTTGGCAATTTTTTTAATAATGCGACTATGTATCTTTCTTTATCATCAAGTACACCTGTTTTAAATTCAGAATTTATTGAGAATGATTATAAATATTCAGCAGGATTAAGGAAGATGGCATTATTTGGTTATCAAGATAGGGAGAGATTTTACACAGGAAGTGAATCATCATTAACTGATAAAGCAACTATTGGTGCAGTTAATGGTTGGGAGTATCTATTTAATGTAGATGCTACAAGGAATAGAGGACTAGAGTTCTTAGATAGTCATCTATGGTTAAAGTGGAGTAATGAAAAGTTTATTACAAGATTTAAATATACACATAAGGAATCTAGGGATCTGCAATTTATAGAAGCAGATTTTAGATGGAGAAAAACTTTCTTATGGTTTGATTTTACATCAGGATATGCAATTAAGGGCCACCCAGTATATGGACACCCTGCCATACTAGATTATGATGGTGCTTGGTGGGAACTTGCTTATGATTATGGTTATACAGATTATATGATACCTGAAAATGATTTAAATGATAATGGAATTATAGATGATCCCTATTATGTATGGATTGAAACAGATGAAGAAACATTAGAGGGATATTGGATATTATTTAATGAAGGAATTAATTATTATTGGGAAGATTCAGATAGTAATTATGTAGCAGGTAGTGATCAAGAGTTTTATGATTACCACTACTCAAGTGTAGTTAATATGTATAATGAAGATAATAAAGATAAGAGTTGGCAAGTAGAAGGGTTTATTGTAGTTGGTTTAGATATGTATTTAGGTTCTGAGAACTTTTATACACATCTTTGGGTAAATTCATATCCAAAGTCGTTTGGTTTTACTGATAAGGCTTATGATGGAGATGATGTGCAATATGACGTTGGATTGCTATTAGGCACTAACCTAAGTGAGCATATTGGGGTATATATTGAGGGTAATAAACAAAACTTCTATGGTAAGGAAGAATATGACGTTAAACTTGGATTTAATTATAAATTCTAATGGATCAAGAAACAAAAGATGCTTTAAATGATATAAGGTTATCTATTCACGAATTATCAGCAAGAGTGGATAGATTAGAAAAAGATTCACACAAACCTGTATTTAAAGAAGATACATATGAAGAATTAAATACAAGATTAGAAGTTATAGAAGTATGGTTCAATGGAATAAAACTAATAACTACAAATAAAGAGGAGTTACAATAATATGGAAAATTGGATAGCAGACAACTGGGAATATGTTTTAATAGGATTTTTTGTAATAGAAAAAGTTGTTAAGTTAAGTCCTACTAAGGCTGATGATATTGCTTTTGATATGATATTAAAACCATTAATCAACAAGTTTAAACCTAAAAAATAGATAGTGAGATTATCTGATATTATAAGAGGATTGAGGGGTATTTTTGAAAGGAAACGTAAGAATCCTGTACTACTTAGCACAGATAGTAATTTAGAATCTAAACTTAAACCATTAAAAGTTGCTAACAAGAATACCCCTATTCAAATATCAGAAGATACAGTAGATGTTAAAGGAAATTTAAATGTAAATGGGCAAAAAGTAGTAACAGTTGGAACAGATGGAATTCATAGTCTTAATGATTTAAGTGATGTTACATATTCAGATGGAGATTTAACTATTGATTCATTGGATACTATAATTGCTTCAGGGGATTTGCTTGTTGATTCAGCAGGCGACATTAACCTTGATGCTGCGGGATTAGACATTAATTTTAAAGTAGGTGGCACAGCATATTTTAATTGGAATGCTTTAGGAACAGCATTTTACATGAATCCTGTAAGTCCAACAAAGGGCATAAGGATAGATGTTTCTGATACTGCCGATCTTACCATTGAATCTGTCGGAAGTTTAAATCTTTTTTTACAGGCGAATGGTGCTGGTAATATTTATTTAAACGCAGGTTTATCCTCTGTTTTTTTTCAAAATGATGGAACGAGTTTCCTTAGTATTGATATGTCTTCCGCAGGAACTGCGAATTTCGAAGCAACCAATAATTATCATTTAAAACTTACCTCTCAAGGAACAGGAGATATTAACCTTGATTCAAATGGTGATATTATATTAGATAGCGCTGATGGTAATTTTATTGCTAAAAAAGCAGGAACTGAATTTAGTGCAGCAAATTCTTCTTATGCAGGAATGATACTTGGATATACTGATATAGGATTAGATGAATCAAGGGCTGATTATAATTTAACTACTTCTTTTGCAGTACCAACTGATGAATTTAGTGTTTCATTTACTGCACCACCAAGTGGGAATGTAGAAATATCTATACAAATACAATTTGGTATGGGTTCTTCTGGTATAGGAGATTTATATGTAGGATTATCTACTGCTAATGCTACAAGTGGATATAGTGCTTTGCACGATTATCACGAAGAACTAAATCAGTATCGTGGTTGGAGAAGTGGTGTTTGTTTAGTCACACATTCTTGGACACTAACAGGATTAACAGCAGGAACATCTTATGAATATTGGGTAGGATTTAAATCATCAACTACAACAGGTACTCCTGTTTTACAATGGGGTGGAGATGGCTCACTCCATTTTCCAAGTTTTATAATGAAAGCAACAGCATTACCTGCTACAATAACAACTTAGTAATAAATATATGTTTTATAAAATTTATATTATGTTATATTATAATACAAATAATAGGAAAAATTTATGAGTTTAACAGGCAAAACACCAGCAGATACATATAAAGATATAACCTATGTTGATAATAATAATAGTGGTGTTGATAGCACAACAAGAGCAATTAAAACAGGCAATGGATCATCAACAGCATTAGGTGTATCTGATAGGGTATTACAAGTATTACCATCAACAGACAACACTACTACTTTTAGAGTTAGAAACGCAGCAGGAACATCAAAGTTAATTGTTGATACTACTAATAATACAGTTAAAGCATTAGGACATCACGTTAATACTCAGTATGCTTATTTTGGTATAGGTTCAACGGAAGCATCTTCATTTGCAACAAATACACATCAACCTGTTCCTTTTGTAACCAATGCTATTGGAGCATCAGTATTACAAGATAATATAGCATTTGGAACAGACACAGAACCTGCTACATCATTTACAACTGCAGATGGTGCAAACACAGATGCAAGTTTACTTGTTCCTGTAATGTGGTATGTTCCTGATGCAATATCAATAGATGGTATCACTTCATTAGAAGGAGCAACTGCAGCAACAGGTGATACTACACGTATGCACTTGTATAGTTATACATTTACATCAGGTTCAACATCAGCATTAACAAGTGGAACATTATTAGCACATAATTCAGATGTTACTAATGCAGGAAGTGAACAAGCATATTTATCAACGTGGACAGTAGATAGTGCAAGTGTATCAGCAGGTAAAGTTATACTAGCATTTTTTAGATGTGATTCTACTAATTCAGATTACTCATTAAACATTACAGTAAAATATCATTTAACTTAGGAGCAGATTTATGGCATATGGAAAGAAAAAAAAGAATAACGGTGGAACACTTGGTGGTATGGACCATTATAATCCAATTTTAGATTGGTGGTATAATGAAGGTTTTGTTCAGGGAAACGGAAACAGAAAACCAATAGGTGGTGATATGTCAACAAGAAGTGGTGGTGGAACAGCAGGAATACAATTAGCAGTTGGAACACCTGATGGTAATTATTTATGTCAATCTATAAAAACATACACAGATAAATCAAGTATTATACTAGATGTAAATAATACTGATTCTTTTATTACATTATCTTCATTTAGTAAAAATCTTGGTGCTTTAACTGTCCACAATGCAAAAGTAATAGTTATTAAAAATGTAGGTATAACAGCATTAGAACTATCAATAATGCACCCTGACTGGAGAGATGATAGTGGTGGAGCAGATACTGATGTTGTTAATAGTGTTGATATGAATGAAGAAAATTCAACAGGTGAAGAAACAAGATGGAGATGGGTTACTACATTATTGCCTGTTGGTGAATTTATTTATCTTCCAACAGCAAGAATTATAGGTTATTCGCCATTAAATGCAAGTAGTGATGAAACACACGAATCAGCAGGATATTCAGTATCAGGTGCAGTAGCAATAGAACCAAAAGATATAGCAAGTGGTGCTGAAATTATACCAATCCATTTATATTCAGGAACAACTTATGGTAGTGGTGCAGATTTACAAGTAACAGAAGATATGGCTATAGATGCAACTACTATTGCTACTGATGATGGTGATTGGTTTGAAGTAGGTGATTTAATTGCTATTGGTACTGAAATTATGGAAGTAGAATCTATATCAACAAATACATTAACTGTTAAAAGAGGTTTATTAGGTTCAGTACAAGCAGCA
>VTLG01015246.1_pt1 | contig 14176 bp, 15 predicted proteins | sample 4694571 | NCBI WGS metagenome assembly VTLG01 (sample SAMN12604809, study PRJNA352737) | marine metagenome | biome: ENVO:00000447; feature: ENVO:00000209|ENVO:00000569|ENVO:01000036; material: ENVO:00002151; isolation source: viral sequences binned using virsorter ...
ATAGCTACTTTGCTAGTATTAGACAAGAATCTTTACTTTTATGGCTGAAGAGAAAGAAGAAAAAGAAGGTATTGATTGGGGTGATCTCTTTGGTCACGCTATCAGATTTCTGATTTTGACCTGGAGTTTATCAATGATGACTCTTGGATATATGGGTCGGGTAAGAATTGATGGAGCGTTCACGGCTGGCCTCGTCAGTGGGGTGCTCGGAAGCTATGGGATCTCAGTTGGAAACAAGAAAAGTGGCACAGGTAACAGTAATGGTCCTAAAATAATAGATAATAGTAAAAACAAAGTAGGTATCAAATGAAAAAACTGTTTGCTTTACTTCTATTCGTACCATCTGCTGCATTTGCAGATATAAAACAAGAGTTTGTTACTTCTGCCCAGATCACAGTTGATATGCCATATGTTGTTACGAATAAAGTAGGAACTACATATAGTCTTAGCGGAAATAACATCACACCATCTGTAACTGTAGGAGATACCACAACATCAGGAAAGATTGGTGGAATCAATGTAGGCAGCCTCAGTAATGGAGTGCCAGCGATGGTGCAAACTGATACTACGGTGACAACATCAGGTTCAGCCTTTAGCAAAACAGAATCCGTAATAATGGGAGATGCTACACCATCTGCCGTAACTCCTAGTTCGGGGATTGCAGCATTACCAGTATTAGGTGGACAGACTACTATTGGATCAGGCGGTACTGCTGGATCTCTCGCTTTAACGTCATTGAGTTCTGGAGTCCATACCTGTACCGCAGGTGGATCGGGTACATCTTGTATAGGATCTACTAAAGTTACTATTACGATTGACTAGACTTTGGCTGCTGGTTTTATTAGCATTACCTATAAGAACACTTGCTGTTCCTATTGTGCCACAATTCCGCACGGGAACTTCTCAAACAACAAGTACATCTGAACAAGTAATAAATGAAACGATCACAAGCCATCAATATCGGACAGGATACTCTTATTCAGCATCAGGACATAATATCGAATCTGAAACGGGATATATCAACCCTACTCCTACGACTACGAATGAACAAACAGTCGGGGGAGTAAACTTTCATTGGACTTCACCAAATTTAGAAGCTATACCTCGTTGGGGGATCGTAAACAATGGAGCAGCATTTTCTCTTCAAGAGACATTAATAACTCCAGGGCTAGATACGACAACAACCATAACTCGTCAGATAAATACAAGCACAACCACAGAAACTACAACTACCTTTGGGCAGTAGCTTTACTTCTTTGCCCTACAAAAGTATTTGCCAATACCACGGTTGCCTCTCCATCTAGCAATGCACAAGGTGTCGTTAATAATAATGCCACCATGATAACCCCTTCTAGTATGCCAAGTTTTAGGATGAGTCAAGGCATAGTTTGTGCTTCGCCTAGCCTTACAATTACACCCTATGTAACTGACAGTTGGTCTTTTGCATTACCTAAAGAATCAATTACCAGAACACCAATATATGACGAAGATACAGGTGAAATTAAATATTATTCTGAAATACCTAGATTTGAAAAAGATACATTTAATTTAAATTACGGTATCTCTGCTCAACTAAACATACCATTAGGAAAATCACCTGCTCTTTGCCATGAAGCAACAGCAGTAAATATAGAAGCTCAAAAATTATTGATAAAGAAAACTAAGATGGAAATTAGTCTTTTTCGTTTAGAGCAATGTGCGAAGCAAGCGAAATTAGGTGTTACTTTTAAACCTAATACTCCTAGTGCTATTACCTGTGAAGATATTGTTGTTAATATTCCACCAAATCAAGTTACTCCACATACTCACAAATTAGAGTAGACAAGTCACGGGTATTAAACTTATCTACGGATTATTATTTTACATCTTTTTTTCTTTTGGTCAATTTAGAAACGGCTTGCTTGACTAGGGGTCGTACAAGTTGAAGAATAGCGGGAGCAGATGCCCCAACCAAAGCCAAGCTAAATACCCCAACAAACTGAGGGGCAGAAGGTATGTACTGATCTTTCCACTCAACTGCTTCATAGAGAGTTATACACTCACTCCCATCTTGCCCTCTTTCATGCCCAATAACACGTTCTAACTTTTTATCGTTACGAAAATCACCTACTCTCTGGTCATTTTTTCCAGGGCAGGGAGGAAAATCTGGTGGGGGTGGTTCAGGTAGATCAGGAATTTTTGGCTGCTCTGTTTCTGGTAAGGGCGGTGACTCATTACTAATAGGTGCTTCTTCTGTAATGACCATATTCTCAGGTGTATAGTCAAGAGGAACAAAGCTAGGGAACGGAAAATCACACGTTGTAAATACACCATTTGGATCTTCCAATAATAAATTACGATTACCAGTATTTTCTATATCACGATGTTGATAAGTACAACCAGGTACATCAATATCTGGTGGCTTTGTAATAGTTAAATAATGAGGAGTATATATTTCTGGAACGTCTGGTATGTATATTTCAGGAATACTTATATCAGGTATTTCAATCGAAGGCATCTCTTTTCTTTAATACTTCTACTTCTGAAAAGCATTTAGGACAGGATAGGTTAGTCATGACTGAAAACTCAGGGTAAGTTTGCATAGATTCATCTATATCAATATCACCACCCCAAATTAATTCAGTATCGCACCAGTAACAATTCATTTGATAATAGGCATTGATGGACCTGTCATCTTAGGTAAACCATTATCTAATAATTTAGGCATCATACCTTGTACATTACCTAATATTTCATTCATAACTCTTGATTTAAATTGTTCTGAAGTTACATACTTGTAACCAAAGTACGCTCCACCACTCATAGAAGCTACCATTACAAATGAGATGATACTCAAAACATTAGCTATTTTTTGAAACATGATAAGAGAAGCACTAATTAAAGCAAGCGTACCAATAACATTTATGGTACTTTTCCTGATTATAGGATTAGCACCACTTTATGTCATGTATGGAATTATTGATAGAAACATACCAGTTAAGACTAAATAAAATTAAAGTTAATAACTACTCTTCTTTTTTCATCTGTGCATGGTATTCCTGCATGACGCATTTGTGAATCAAAAATAACTACTCTATTTTCTTTACTTTCTATTTTCGTTCCATCTTCAAATAATGTATAGCCATTATTGTTATTCATATAAGCTATTGCTGTGGTGCATTTTACTTTGAAGTCTGTATGAAACTCTCTTGTTATATGTTCTGTTGTTGCTACATTTAAATTTGCTTTTATTCTCATTAAAGAAACTGCGTTCATCCTATCAGCATAAGGTTTTAAAATCTCTAACCATCTAGAGTAATTAGTAACAACACCTGACAATGGATCATAAAAGGAATGCACAAATTGAAATTCACTCGGATCGCTTTTACCTACTTCTTTAGTAACAGAGTCATTCCACATCCAAGGGAATCCATAATCCATTATTAGTAATTGTGCTAATTTAAAGTCGTCTTCTGGTAAAAAATTATCAACTACTTTCATCTGTAGTTTCTGCTGGTTCTAAAATATCTTGTATGGCATTAATAGCTCCTTTTAATTCAAATATTTTTTGTTTGCAATTTTCTGCAACTTTAGTAGCTTCATTATAATTATCTACTATCTGTTTTAATTCAGCGTTTAAAGCATCTAGTTTCTGTTTTGGGTCAACTGCCATTAGATTGATATTGTATTACTATAATAATAATACTAGCTTACCTTTAATGCTGCAACTTCGTCTGACATTTACTTTGCCTCCAATGCTTCTACTTTAGCTGTAAGTTCTTGTATCGCCTTAATTAATACAGGAACTAAATGTTCATATTGAATTGTCCACAAATTTTCAGAAGTATAATCAATTTCTTTACCCTCTGGTCTTGGTGCGTTCACTGCATGAGGAAATATATCAACTATTTCTTGTGCTATACAACCTGTCCATTTCCCCCTTGCATTTTTATTATTTATAGCTTTATCACTTGGGTCATTCCAATTAAAATCAACAACTTTAACTTTTTCAAGTTTTGATAAAGCATCAATTTCTGTATCAACAATATTTTGTTTTATACGTCTATCAGATGATGTCTGAATTGACTGATTTCCAATAAATAGAGTAGCTGATCCACCTCCAGCAGAACTTGATCTTATTTGATTATCTCCATTAAAAGTGCCTATGTAAATACCCTCATCTACAAGAATATTTCCGTCGTTAGTGTTTGAAGTTAATACACCACTACCTACATTAACACCTCCACCAGAGGTAATACGCATACGTTCTGTGGCACTAGTTCCTATAGTAAGAGCATCAACTGAATGTTTATATTGAAGAAAACCTCTATAAGCTTCAGTTCCAGTTGCTCCATCAGCAAAGAATACTGATGATTCTGTAGAAGAAGTAGCATCAATAGTTAGACTCGTATTACCTGTGCCTACTAATGTCAATTTGTCAGAAGAGTTATAACTATCCGTACCACCAACTCTGACAACTCCAGACGAATCTATACGCATACGTTCTGTGAGAGTTCCACCAGTAGAAGTTGCAAACATTAATGACGCAGCAGCAGTTCCTACTCCGTCATCGTGTAAAATATTAGCGACCTGTGCATTTATAGCACCTCTCTTATCTATAAACATCAGCCTAGTCTCATGACCACTAGCTGTGCCCGTATATTTCAATCTAATATCAGGATTAGAACCATCAACAATTTCAAGTTTTGCATCTGGAGCTGTGGTGTTAATACCAACTTTCCCATAACGGTCAATCGCCATCGCAGTAGACAATGTACCATTATGAGAAGTTGCAAATTCCAGATGAGCAGCACCAGTTCCTGATCCATCATTGTGTAAATTATTAGCAACCTGTGCGTTTATAAATCCTCTTTTATCTATAAATAAATATCTAGACTTGTGACCACCAGTTGTACCTTGGTACATTAAAGCTATATCTGGATTTGTTTGATCATTTACGGAGAATTTTGCTTCAGGTGCTGTTGTTCCAACTCCAACTTTTCCATCACTTGTTATACGCATACGTTCTGACGCATTTGTAAAAAATGCCATTGGTGAGTTTTCATTATTTACTAAAACTGCTTGTGCTGGATCACTGGCATTGATACCTATTTCAAAACCATCACTAGCACCTTCGCCTGTTGTGCTATTAGAAAATTTAACTCTTACGTTTGTTGTATTTGAAGACTTATGACAATGAATAGTTCTATCAGGACTTGTTGTGCCTATACCTAGATCTCCAGATGAAGTTATACGCAGACGTTCTGTATTATTTGTTCCAAACGCTATGTCTTTATTTTCCCTGTTATATAAATACGTTAAGCTACTATTAATTCCAAAAACAAACCCATCAGTATTAGTTGCACCTGTATGTGTATTTGATAATTGTATTAAGTTTCCACTAGAACCACCTTCAACGTGAAGAACTGCTTGTGGATTTGTTGTACCGATTCCAACCGAGCCATTATTTGTACCGTGAGTTTTAACTGCAAATTGAAAATTACCAGCACTATCTTTTATCCCTAACCAGTTTTCTGTACCACCAGAACCAGCAAGAGTACCTCCTACATTAGCTATTCCTAATACACTTGTTATCTCAATTCCCGAAGAGATTGTCTGAAACTTTTTAACGTTGTCGAAATATAGCTCTACTGTTCCGTTTGGTACAATCGCAATAGCATTGTCTGTGCCAGCCCTAATAAAGGTAGTGAATCCAGTAGCAGCGTCTATATAATTATTGTTAGAAGAATGATAAATTTCTAGGTCTGCCCCTGCACCACAAGCTAATTTTACATTGTCAGATAATCTTAAACGATTGCCTAAAACTTCAGCACCGTTTGCATCTGTCTCAAACTTTTTACTGTCATTGTAATATAACTCTACGGCTCCATTTTGTATAAAGTTTGCCATTGTTTCATTTGAAGCTGGATTATTAATCTGTACTTGACTAGACAAAAGAATTAACTTTCCAGTTCCAGTATCTTCTAGGTAACTATTACTTCCATCGTGATAAATTTGCAGATCATTTCCTGTACCAAGTCTTAGCTTTTGGTTATCAATCAGATCTACGTTGGTGGCAAGATCCGATCCAGTGATAGTACCGTTCTTTATACCGTCAGTGCTAACTTGTGTAAGTGCCATTTACTTTGCCTCCAATGCCTCTACTTTAGCTTCTAATGTTTCTATTCTAGTCATGGCCTCTTGTAATGCTTTTATTGCTTTCATATAAAGAACAGAATATTTTAAACCTTTTGTAGTTGTTCCTTTATCTTTTATTTCACCTGTCACTGCATCTTCTTCTTGATCTACTCTTTCATAAACTAAACCTGGACATACAATTTCTGCTTCTTGTGCGATTAATCCAATCTGTTTTAATTTTGTACTATCATTTTTAAAATTAAAATTTTTAACTTTTAATTGTTTTATATCATTCCATTGTGAATTTGCATCCACAACATTCTCTTTTAATTTTATGTCAGAAAGTTGTCCATAACTTTGATTTTGGTTTTCTACGTCACCATTTGCATAAACAATAAATCTTCTAGTTGAAGAACCTCCTTCTCTACAATCAATATAGTAATGTGAAGTATCGTTTTGTTCGTTAGAAGTTCTAATACTTATTCCATATTGAGTATTACCAACTCCAGTATGTAGAAATACGATATTAGCATTATTATTTGCGCTAGATCTAAATTCGTGAAAATTAGCTGTGCTATTAAAATAATTTCCAGAGGCACTTGTAAACTTTGTAAACCCACTTGATGTGATCATCCCACGTTCTGTATTATTAGTAGCAAATCTAACTTTGTTATTTTCTTGATTCCATAGAATTAAATTTTCAGTAGCATCTATACCAACGTAGGCACCATCATTAGCTCCAGCTCCAGTAGTACTATTAGTAAATTGATGATAATTTGCACCAGAATCACTAACGTGTGTATGTAAAGTTCTAAGTGGACTTGCTGTACCTATACCTACGTTTCCAATATCGTGGTCTATAACTAAATTATTAGAAGTATTACCAGCAAAAGTTAATGCTCCACTTGTTCCGAGACTTCGATCATTTTGTATAGTAAAAGTTCCATTTGTTGTTTTTATTTCTAACCTTGCGTCATCTGTAGCGTCAGTACCTTCTGATTGTATTCTTACTACAGCATCATCTGAGGAGGACACATCAAGCAATGTATCTGGAGTTGTTGTACCTATACCAACTTTCCCATTAACAAAAGTTGCAAAAATACCATTAAAGTCTGAAATATCTAATGTTCGTCTTGCATCATTAGCCTCATGAGCATGAATTAACATTGCATGATTAGAAGCACTGGTAGCGTGTCTAAACTCCGATCCATAGTTTCCAGAAAAACTACCAATAGAACTATGATTTTGAACTCTTAATTGTTGAACACCGCTTGTTCCTCCATCTAAATGTAAATGTGCTGCTGGACTTGTTGTACCTATACCTACGTTTCCACCATTAAAATATGAATTACCACTAGCATCAAAACTAACTCCAACTGTACCTTCATCTTGGACTAATTGAAGAAAACCATCACCATCACTTTGCTGTCCTACTCTGAAAACTTCATTTGTTGAATCATGGTCAACAAGAGTTATTTGATTAGTATTAGCTCCAGAAGATTTAACTGCGAGTGTTGTTGCTGGACTTGTTGTACCTATACCTACACGATCGTTAGAAGAGTCAACGTGTAAAGTATCAGTGTCAATGGTCATATCACCAGTTCCAGTAATAGCTCCATTAGCCATATTTACTAAAAATCTATTAGCAGCATTAGTCGTATCTCTTATAGCAAAAGAACCATCACGATTTTGAATTATAAAATCAGGATTTGCACCAGTATCTTCAAAAACCATTCCTGGCTGTGCATTAGTAATTTTAATTTCACCTGTAGTTTTTATGTTTTGCGATCCAAAGTTGGGAGAAATTTTTGTTCCTTGTATAGCAGCACTTGCATTTATATCAGCATTTACAATCGCTCCATCTACTATTTTTGCACTCGTAACGCTATTGTCTGCTGGTTCACTTACTCCAAGACTTTTAAATGTAAGTATAAAAAAATCACTACCTGTTGCTGGTGCGTCACCTAAAATAATATCCGTTCCATCAACACTGAATCCTTCACTTGGCTGACCTGTTCCTGCTACTGGCTTCTGTATAACACCATTGATACTTACTAATAACTGCTGTGCTGATACAGATGGTGGAGCAGATAAGGTAAACCTATAGGCAGATCCGTTAAATGTTGCACTACCACCGCCTGTTGCAGAAGATGAGCTAAGTGTATTTATTGCAATATCACTACCACCACCAGCTATTTCAGCAACAGATCCATTATCCATCTTGGTAAATAACTTACCAACATCAGTTCTTATCGCTACTTCTCCTACAACAAGATCACTTGCACTTGGATCGCTACCAGAACCTCTTTTATGTTTGATTACATTAGCCATTAGCTATAACCTCCTTCAGATTAATAGCTACCACCGTCTATGGTTATACCATCAAATGTTGTTAGGTTTGTGATCGAACCACCTGTTATTGAAACAGAGTTAGATGCTTGGGTAGCAATACTGCCAAGACCTAGTGTTGTACGGGCAGCAGCAGCATCCGCATCATCAATCAATGTCTTTGCATAGTTAGACAAACCAAGTGCTGTAAGGGCTGCTGTGGCTGTTGTAGCTCCTGTTCCACCATCTCCTATAGCAAGCGTTCCAGTAATTGAACTAGCGTCTAATTTAAGAGCAAGTTCTGTAGATTCAATAACAAGTCCACCGTTTGCCTTCAAGTCAGTAGATAATGTATTACCAGACTTTTCAAGACCATCACCAGCTATTATCTGACCAGCACCAGAGAATTGTGCAAAGGTTAGGTTATTAGTTCCAACAACAGCAGATCCAGTATCAGAAGTACAGGTAAAACCATTTTCTGCGTTAACTGTTCCTTGTTCTACAAAAACGAAAGCACCAGCAGCATTAGCACCTGTAGCCATATCAGTAGCTCTTGATGGTGCTCCAGATGCCTGTACATTATAAATACCGTTTTGTGATGCAGTGCTTTGGTTCTTAATTAAAATTCGATCACCAGTTTGGAGCGTTACACCATCAATAGATTGACCATTAGCAAACGCAGTAGATAGTGTGCCATTCGCAGTAGTTGTGGCGACTACAGAATCTTTTACATCTAATCCCTGTGCGACTCCATCTACATAACCTTTATTTGCAGCATCAGCATCAGCAGTAGGATCTGCTAGTCCTGTTATCTTCTGTGAGTTCAATGAAACCGCACCAGTTGGAGCAGCCATCTGATCTAATCTATTTGTTCTTACACCAGTATCAAAATCACTGATCTTTGTGTGGGCAATACTTGGAATATCAGCAGCTACTAATGCTCTAAATGTAGGTGCAGCATCACTTCCAGTTGTAGGACCAGATAAAACAGCATTAGCACTTCTTACTGTATCTTTATCAAAAAATCCTCCGATACCGCCAATTTTTATAACACTTGTAGCTGATCCACCAGCACCACCCGTTCCTTTTCCTATAAATAGGGTTTCATTACCTTCACTAAACGCTAGTTCTGCGTTGGCTAGTGAGGTGGGTGCTGACGATCCAGTAGATCTTTTAATTCTTAAGGTGTTTGCCATGTTAGAAGTTTCCTCCGTCTACAAGATTTTCAACGGTGCGAGTTTGATCTGCTTTAAATGTACCACTACTTTGGTCAAAATACACTACAGAGTTGTTTACTTTATTGTTATCAACTAGCAGTGAATTAGTGCTACTAAATTGAGGACCCTGCGGACCTCTTGTTGCTACCGTAACAACATTAGTATCACCATTAACCGTAACGGTGTTTCTTTCGGTTGTAATGTTAACTGAACTCATGTTGAAGTGTAGCCCTCGCTTACAAATATTGTACCTTCTAAATAATATTGTTTCGACCCTGCTCCATCAATTAATAAAACATCATATTTTAAAAGATCAGGAGTAAATGTAGCAGTTTGGGTATCAGTGAGAGTAATACTTACAGATCCAGCAGATCTATCAGTGTAGCTAACAGAAAAATCAGCATATTTTGTGGTGCGTGTTTCTTCCCAGACCTGTGCAGCTACAGTAAATCCAGTGAGATTTATTGCAGCATCATTAGAATCTTTAAAAATAAGCGGAATTGTGTGATCCGACCTTCTTTGAAGCGTAAAGTTGTATATACCAGGTTCGATTGCCATAATTAAAATTTTATTATGTATAGCATAACAACGTTACGTGGTCTTGTTTCGGAACTATTATCCGTACCACCTTGATTTCCAGTATTTCCACTTACACTACCAGTAACAGTGTGATCATGAGATGCGTCAATGTTAAGAGTACCAGTAGAAGAAGTATCAGGATTTCCTGGTGTTAACTGACCATTTTGATTTTGACCCCTAGAAAAAACTCCAGTTCCCGAACCTCCTGCTCCAAAAGTTTCAGATATTTGAAATGCCTGACCAGTTAACGATTTATGGCTTGTAGCACCATTCGATAAACTTGCGGAGAAACTATGGTTGTGCTGACCAAATTGACCACCTTGTGTACCATTAATATTTCTACCAGTATCAATGCCTCTACCATCATCAAAACCTCTAACAAATTCACCTCTTAAATCAGGTAAAGTATTTCCTATTAACTGGCGTAAAGCTGCAAGTTCACTTCTACTTACTCCTTGAACCGATCCTGATCCTGCTGCGATACTATCACCATTACATTTAATGTATCCATCGGGAACAGTACTATGAGCAATACAAAAAACAGATCCAACTGGAACTGCAATTGGACTTGCAAATGATAATACCCCAGAACCATTAGTTGTTAGTACTTGACCACTGCTGCCATCTACTGGTGCAGTGAAAGTTAGGTTAGTTGTTACTGTTGCAGGAGCTTGTATTCCTATGTAATGGCTACTATTAGCATCAAATAATCTTAGATCACCCTGTTCTCTAATTTTTAAACCATCAGAATCAACAATTAATCTTGCTGTTCCTCCTGTTGCAATACCCAGACTATTAGCAGCATTACGATATAAACCTAAATCTGGATCATTACTAAATTTTAAACCTAATGCGTTCACAGCACCAGGATGTATTGACAAACCTCCTGTCATAGCAGTTGCACCATCGATTGGAAGCAAACCTAAATTAGGACTATCTATTGAACCAACAGTTACAAAGCCATTATTTGCAGCATTTCTTATTTTTAAATTATTACTATCTCCTGTATCTACATAAGGCATAAAAGCCTCTGTATTTGCAGGGTCAGAACCGCCACTATTTAAAGTTTTTATTGCATCAAGAACAGCATTAATGTCACTACGGACACTCGCTCCTGAAGCATTTGCTATATTATAATCTCCTACTTGGCTCATTTAAAAAATACTTTCCTTCATATTACACCCCTTTACCATAACCGACAGCCTGAAACATAAACTGTTTAGCAATAAAACTTGTGCCATTTTTAATTTTTATATTAAATCCTGTTCCTGTTACGTTTGAAAGTACAAAATAATCTCCTGCATCAGCATTTAATATTGTTATGCCTACTGACGGTGGAAATGCAAGTGATTTACCGCCTAATTGTGCTGTACCTGTAAAAAATGGTGTTGCAAAAACAACATTAAGACCACTTGAATCATTTAGTACTGTGGACTGTGGTTCATTTGATATACCGCCTGTAATTTGATAACTAAGTTCTGTTCTTGCTTCAAATTCAGCAAGATAACCTGCTTGCTGTACGTTCATATTTTGCGAAACATTTGTTGTTTCTAAAACTAATTTAAATTTAAATCTACGCCCTTTAAAAGTTCCATTTGCAAAATTATTAAAAGGACCAAAACTCCCACTTGCAGTTTGACTTGATGCTACTAATACTTGACAGTTTGCTTCATCTGCTGCTTGACCATCAAAATTACCATCAGTAGCGTAATCATCCCAAAAAGATCCAGCAGGTATAATTTCATCAATACTATTAACAAATTGAAATATACAATTAGAAGTTCCTACTGTTTGAGAACTGTCAGCCGTAAATGTAAATGTGTTAGTAGTGACCGCAGTTATAACAAACGTACCGTCTACACCTGCTCCAGAGGTAGCATCAAAAATAATAGCATTACCTACAACTCTTCCATGCGATGTACTTGTTACTGTAACTGTAGTGCCTGATTGCGTATAAGTTGCTGATATAGGTGAACTGTCAACGACAAAACCGACAGAACGTATAATTCTTTTTAAATTAACTGAAAAAACACCGTTTAGATTTAATACATCTTTAAATTCATATTCACCCCTTAATCCCCTTCTTATGGTTACATTTCCAGTAGTAGTAGTACTCTTGCTTGATGTTACTGTCAAAGTATTTACATTTGGAACTGTAGCGATAGTGTATTCATCGTTTAAAGCGTCACCAGTACTAAAATTAAATCTTAAACGTTCACCTACACTTATACCATGAGATGTACTTGTCACTGTTATTGTTGTACCTGATTGACTATAAGTTCCTGTTTTAACTACTGATGGATCTGTTAATTGCAATGCGTCTGTACCGCCTTGTGCTGGATTACTAAAAGTAGTATTAAGGTCTTGACCTTGAAATTTTGGTGTATCTAAATCTTCTCTATCTTCAAGTACTATTTGTGTATCAATAAGATCAGGTAGATCCATAATAATACTTGTCTCGCCAAGACTAAAGTTTCCTTGGTCATCTTGAAACTTTAAAATATACTCACCTTCTAAAGATGGAACAATGACATCTGTAGTATTACCAGCTAGTGCAGTTACTAAATCAACAGAGTTTTGGAACGTACCAGTGCCGTCTGTTAAATTACTATGTCTTACATAAACACGACCACCATGTAAAACATCAGGGTCTACAGCTCTTGTCCATCTAAGTCTTACTAATTTATTAGTAATAGGCTCCATGGTTAGATTTTGTACGTTGCCTGGTGGTGTTGTCTTACCAATAGCAGCAAAAGTTAGATCAGAAGATGTAGGTGATAATACAAGTGCAGCATTATATGAATAAACTTTAAATTCGTAGTTACCAGCTTCGGTATTAAATATTTCAAAGTCTGGTCTAAAAACAACTTCACTTACCCAGTTTGTATTATTAAATCTATACTGAACGAGGTATTGACTTACGCCTGTTACCGATACCCAAGACAAAATTAATTTAGACACCGCAAGAGCATTTATTACAACAACTCTTTCCGATGCCTGTAAGTTTCCAGGTGGATTCCTAGGTTGATTCAGTAATGATATGTTCCTATCTGGCAAGGTAATACCCTGCATTGAATCGATGGCAGAATATTTTGGACTTACACCTGTGACATAATCATAGTTATATTTAAGTGCTGTAATTGCATAATTAATACCATCTTGTTCTTCTACTGTAATTACTCTAAATGTTTGAGATACTAAATCTGAACTTTGTAAAAGCCATACAGAATTTACATTTGGTGTTGCAGACAACGCAGAATTCAAAGTTATTACATTTGTAACTATGCCAAATACATCTTTAGTTTCTACTGATCCATCAGGTAATATTACGCTGCACTTTTTATTTGAACCAGAAAAAGTATTTAAATCTATTTCATTATCTACAGTTATTTGTGTAGTTGTGGCACTTTTTATTCTTCCTGCTCTTCTTTCTACACTACGAACAGGGTCATTTACAGAAATCACAGACCCAGGTCTTACTATCGCTCCAGCATCTATTGATGTTGTAAAACTAACTACCTCCGTTTCTGATTCTTCGCTTAGTAATACAGCTTTTCCTAATCTTCGTGCTTGACCTCTTGATGTACAAGCAAAAGCTTTAATATCTTTTTTTACAATTCCTAACTTGGCCTGTCTATCAATATCTTCTTGTAAAGCATCAGATCCACTTACATTATCTCCAACTACTTCATAATCGATTTCTCTACTATCCATATTAAAATAGCTTACTGAGATTATTGAATGTCTTTGTTTTAAACTGCTACCAGAATATGAGAAGCCGCCTTCACCAACATTTGCCAAACTAAATAAATAGCTTGGATCGGTTGGTTCATCTCTTGCAAGAGTTACAGAACCCTCAGACCATATAGGAAAACATCTCATGACACCAGCTAATTCATTTATTAACTGGTACGCTTCCATAGATCCTTGTAAAT
>VTLG01004759.1_pt1 | contig 14174 bp, 5 predicted proteins | sample 4694571 | NCBI WGS metagenome assembly VTLG01 (sample SAMN12604809, study PRJNA352737) | marine metagenome | biome: ENVO:00000447; feature: ENVO:00000209|ENVO:00000569|ENVO:01000036; material: ENVO:00002151; isolation source: viral sequences binned using virsorter ...
TAATAGTTGGTGTTGTAGTATATCCAGAACCACCAGCAGTAATAGTAACAATACCAATTACACCATTTTCCATCTTGGAAGTAGCAGCAACTCCTGTTCCATCACCAAAAACTTCAATTTGAGGATTATTAGTATATCCATAACCTGGATTTACAATATCAATACTCTGAACTACTTTCTTAGCTTTATCATCAATAGCACCAGAACAAACAGTAATATCACCAAGTAATTTCGCTGATGCAATACCAGTCATACCACCAGCTGGTGCAGAAGATATTGCTACTCTTGGTGCATATGTATAACTATTTCCTCTATTCGTAAGACTAATATATTGAATACCTCCATTAAGAATACCAGTTTCAGCAGTTGCCTGAACAGCAGTTCCAACTAGAGTTAATTTCTGAGTTCCACTAGCACCGATAAGAACATCTTCACCATCAGCACCTGGAATAGCCTCTAGAGTATCATCAATTTCCTCAACACCAGTATCAATAACTTCATCTTCATAACGAAAGAGTTCGCAACGTAATTCATAAACATAAGTATTTCTAAGTTGATAGAATGGTTTTTCATGCTCTACATATTTGATTTCAAATATACGATCCCCTAAAGGAAAATATATCAAATCACCTTCTTTAGGTCTTGTAGATAATTTTACATTCTCCTCATTCTTCATTAAAGGTGAAATATATGTTTCAAATCTTTCTTTAGAAATAATCAAAGTTACTTCATTGGTTGCCGTAATACCAAACTTAGACAACATTGTTGGATTATCTCCATACCCATCAAAATTATCAATATATGCTTCTATTGGATATGCATCATCAAACCTAGATGAAGTCACTTCCTTCATTATAGTTTTTTCATCTACATATTTTCTAGGCATATAATGAATATCAACACCGTACATTCTCAACTGCTCGTTAATCAAAGATTGAACGAGACTTTGTTCGCTAGATGAACCTTGTTGAAAAAACGGGTTAAGTGACATATTCTTAACCTATCATATCTAATGGTGGAAGCTCATACATATTAGACATTTGTTCTCTAATGACTTCTAAATCTTTTTGAGCATCATCATAGATTTGTCTTCCATTCAATTCTACACCACCAGGTAATTTAACTCCTTGGAATTTAATTAGATTTTGACCCCACTGCCTTTTAACAAGAGCAGTTGTATATCTCTTTAAGAATGAATCATTCCATACTCTCCCATAATCACTTGGATTTAATATTCTATAACAATCCATAATAATATAATCACCAGATGCGACATTTCCCCAATCAACATCTATATATAATCTATCTTGTCGTTGATTAAATCTTATTTGTTTTTGTGTAGTTAATAAGAAATTAATATCCTCAAGGTAGGTTTTAACCATTGCATAACTTAATATTTCAGTCTGACCCCAATAATAAATATCATTTAAAAATAACTGATATTTAACACTAAACATATTGTTAGTGATAGTATTAGATCCATCATAATGAAATATTTTATTTACACCAATAATTTCTGGTGGAACTTGTAGATAATTACTATTCTCTTCCCAATTAAATTCTACAGTAGATCCATCAATAGTTGCCTCTGCTGTGGTTGTTGTTATTCCTACATTACCACTATTACCACCTCTAGATCTTCCTCTTGAAACATCATTATCAGTCAACTTATATTTCATAAAGGTTGGATAAACACCATCAAAATGTCTTTCTTGAAAGAACTGAATAGCATCATCAAGAATATCCTCTATTTGTTCTTCAGCAACATTAATTTCAAGTACAGGAGCACCTAACTGCCTTTTACAGTAATCAACAAGTTCTGTTCGGGATGATGGTTGAGCCATTTACACATTACCTCTATTGATATTTAGGGTGCGGAAGAAATGCCACCTCTAACCAAAATAGTTCCATCAGCAATTCTATAGACTGTAGCACCTGAGCTTACTAAAACATCATATACATATTTTCCTTCTTTTAAAGTTCTTGTTGAAGTTGATCCTAAAGAAACAGTGACATTTCCTTTCGTAGAACCAGTAGTAGTATCAACACCAACAACAAAAGTAGCATCAGCAGTAGTACCAGATCCTACGGATACACTTTTTATCATCTGAGAAGATCCAGACCAACCAGTTGTTGTGGCAATACCAACTGAATTTGTTGTAGAAAAATTATAACCAGTATTAGAAGTATCTACAACTTCAAAAATTGTTTTAAAGTCTGCTCCCGTATTAAGAACTAAATTAGCACTAAATGCTACTCCAGAATCAGGATCAAAAGTAATCTTTTTAGTTGCCATTGACCAGTTCCTTTAGTAGAGATTTAATTTCACTAATTTCATTCTTTAGATTAGCAAGATCCTCTTCAACAGTCATTGCTTTCTGTTTAGCAGCTTGTCTTGCTTTTTTGCCAGCCATATACCGTTGATATGAATTTTCATCATTATCAATAATTTGACCAGTTCTAGAATCTTTAATAAGATTAGAATGTTCTTTTACTTTGACAAAACTCATATTATGCTAAGGTGAGAACTCTTAAATCAGAAACTCTAGGAACATAAGTTTGACTGTTTGAGGTAAGAACAAACTTAATTCTATAATTCTGGAAAACTGGTAAGTCATTTGCTGTGAAAGTATATTCTTTATAAATCAACTGACCTGCTTTGAATCCACTTGGGTCACTAAATGGAACCTTCTTATCAGATCTTCCATCACTTTCAGCCAAACTAATTATTTTACCATTATTATCTATATTTTTATATCCAGGGAATGGAATAAATATTGGATCAAAATTAGGAGTATCACTAATTGAATAGAATGCTCTAATATCACTGAAGCTATTCTGATGACCGTTCAAAATAATTTTAATTGAACTAGCAGAGTTTGCCAATGACATTTCTTTAGAAACATATTGACAAGAATGTGGATCCTCAAGTAAATCATTAACTCTACCATCAGTTTTATAATTCTTAACTGGATTATCAACCCTATTAGAAATAAAGATAGCACTCATTCTCTCCAAATCAATTACAGGACTTATATGAGGATCAATGGTTTCTAATGTAAGTGTCATACCAAATGACCTATCACCTGAGAAATTTTGAATTATAGAACTATTTGTTTCATTGATCCTAGATGCAATCATTCTAGGAGAATTTAGATAATTACTCTTATTCAAAGCAACTGGTTCATAACCTTTATCTAAGAATGGTAAATCAGTACCTTGACCCATACCATTACCAAGGTTAGATGCAGAAACTGTTCTCATAACAGCAGTTACATTAGTTCCTGGAACTGTTGTATTCTGAATCTGAGGAGAAATAATCTGGAATGGTATGTTCTGCGTTGCATGGATCTTATATCCACCAGTAGATTTAGTTTCATTAAAATGCAATACTGGCCAACTTGTTTTAGTTGCAGAAGTTCTATCAGTAGCATCTTTATTTCCATCTGCGGAAATTGATTCTCGCTTCAGTTTGAGAGTATACTTATCAAAAGTAACTGGATTTGGATCTCTATCTGTAACATCACTCATTAAATGAGTTTTATTAATACGTGCTAATGATACACCACCAACTTCATACTTATAAACTGGAGCACCCTTAAGATAATTATTCCTATCAGTTCCTCTTGTTATACCACTAATAGAACCACTACCAGCACCAGTATATTTAATAATTTCATTACCAATCTGCAATAATCCAGGATTAGTTGCACCAACACCAACTCCCTCAAATTGTTCAAAATCACTACTACTTTCAACTGAAATAGATCCACTTGCATTCGTATTATAAGGTAGCGATAACTTAGTTGGTGTTACATCAGATTCAACATCAGTAAGAGTTACCCTATTTTGTTCATGATGCATACCATGATTTCGATGATCAATAGTCATATGCAATCCATCATCTACAGTATTAACAGATTGAGCAAAACAACTTGCCAAACCACCATATCCTGTAGTATTCAATGATGTTGTTACTCCAGTTACTGGATGAGTATATGTTAATAATCCATTAAGTTCAAAATTACCTTGAACATTATCCAAAATGATTTCATCGGTTTTACCAAGACTAACAACAGAAAGTCTAGCATTTCTACCAGCAACACCATTTCCAATTGTGCTTATTCCTAAAACATCACCTACTTGATATCCACTACTAGAACTAGTTATTGTTGCAGATGTTACAGCTCCATCAGTAACTGCAACAGTTGCAGTCATAGACTCACCACCAGAAGTTATATTTGTCAGACCAACACCAGTAAATGAATAACTTCCAGATGCAGGAGTATACCCTAAACCAGCATTAACAATTCCTAATGCACCTGTTGCTTGACCAGCATTACTAATATAATTACCATATGCATTAGATGCTGCAGTATAGGTATTAGTTCCATCAGAGAATGCTCCCTGCTGAACAGTATTACCAAAAGTGAGAGCAGTATCTGCTAATGATGTTCCTATACCAACTCTAATCTTTCTAGAATTAATATTTAAAGAATTTGGTTGCAACTTAGCAACCTGACCATTACCTTCAGTAAGAATTGGATTGTAAATCTCCAAAGTTCCTTGAGGTTCAAACTCAGCACGATATATTTTAAACTTAAGATCTTCCCACTGACTTGGTTCCCATGTTGATGCGTTTTGAGATTTGAATAATGATCCCAAATAAGGCTGCTGAGAAATAAATTCATCAGTCAATATATCAGATTCTCCAATCCTAGAAATAAATACCTGATATTTTGTTGACCATGATGCTAAAGCAATAGAATATTCTGTTCCTGCTCCTTCCAAAAATACTGGTGCATGGAATTTAATATTAGTTGCAACAGATCCATCTGATGACAGATTAATCTTCTCTGGAGGTACAACAACCTCTGAGAATGGTAATATCTTTTGCGTCGGAAATCCACCTTGCATTGTTCGGATTTGGAATGTCATTGGAATATCCATATCATCCTTTGTTTTGAAATAGATATCACAACTAGTAATGAATATTCCACCTTTTTCCTGAACTTGGAAAGATTGTGCTAGAGGATCATACCAAATATTTTCTCTAGATTCATCTCCTTCAGAAGTTATTGCATGACTATCAATAACAGCAGAACCACTAAACTCTCTGGCAGGTTTTTGTTCATTATGATGTTTGGTTTGAAGTGTTGCATTTCTAGTAGAAATAATACTTTCCTGAACCGTCTCAAGAGTTCCTGTAGCACTATAATTAGCCTCACCAAAACTATCAGCATTATCCTTATCATTGGTATTATTATCAATCATATTTAAAGTCTTTATACCAGTTTCAAATCTTGGATGATTACCACTATTTGGATTTGGTATATAGAAACTTCCAATTAAATTAGCACCAAGATCTGAAATCAATCTTTGGTTGCTAATTTTTGCTTGAGCATTACTTGATTGACCTCTTAATGTCATTCCAGAATGAGCATATCCAAACCAATCACCTTGAGGTTGATCTGCTAAAGATTTGCAGTCAACATTTAATATTGTACTTGTTGCTGAATATACTGATGGCATCTTAGTGGTATCTCCACTTGCAGATGCAACCTGAACAACTCCTGGAGTTCCTAAGAATGTTTCAAGACCCGTAGCACCAACTTGAGAAATATATGGATTCTTATTAAAGAAATCTGTAGGAGCATTATATGGGCCTGCTCTATGATTTGCCTGTGCTACTCTAAATTTAATAAATGGATTATCAGTTCCTTCTGGTTGTATACCAACTCCAGGCATAGTACCAATAACAGTTTCACCTACTTGGAATGTTCCAGATTCCATAGTAATTTCCATTAATTTTGGAGTGCAATATCTGGTTACATTAACACCATCAAAGAAACCAAACATTTGAGTTAATGGTTTGCATTTAGTAACAACAAATTGAATATTTCTAGAACGCATTATTTGCACAACATCTCTACTTACAACTTTATCACCCAATGATTCATTATCCCATTGCTCAGTAACAACCTTTCTTGTACCACTTCGTTTAGATGTACCTGTCTTCCAAGTATCACGAACAGTATCAGTTGTTGTTGTTGTGGTAGTTACAGTCACCATCTGTGAATGGTTTACACCATTACCACCATTAATCCAACCTGCCTTAATAATCTCTTCATGAGTATCACTCTGGCTTTCTGACCTTGTTTCTGTGCGATCTGCAAAATCAGTTCCTGTCCAAGTTGTTTCCCATGCATTCCACATTATTGGACTCATTCCTGTTTGTGGATCAACTCCCCATTCCATTTGAGCCTGTGCCATAGTACCAGCAAAGTTACCTTCAGTCTTAATAATCTTTGCTTCTATCCTTGCAGTATCAACCCAAGTATCAGATGTTGGAGAAATTTCAAGAGTTGCTTGCCAGAAACTTACCAAGAAAGGAGTAACACTCTCTGTTCTAGTAGCAAATTGTTGACTTAACCACTCAACTTCTTCATAATCAAGAGTAATAATATCAGCTTGTTTTTTAATATTACTTCCTTCTGCCGCAGAAAATGCTACATCAGTTGTAGCATCAACATTATCAACAGGCCCAACCATCAAATCAATAGAAGTAGTATAATGTTGTGGTCTTACTTCTTTATTTGTAGGGTCTACACTGTTTTTAATTTGAATAGCAGTTTCTTGTGGTTCAAGACTTGTAAAATTATCAACAAAGAATCCAGATTTATATTGGTTCATACCATCAGAATCTGGAACAAACAGATTTGCTGTTTCCGATTCAAGTAAAGATAATGATGTATAATATTCAAGATTCTTGATTCTATCTTCAAGATCTTTAATATCTTTCATTCTATATCTTTTATGCTTTAAGAATCTAATATTTGCATGTTTAACATTAAACAAATATGGCCACAATTCACAACTACCAATTTCAATAGCATCATCAACTGCAATCGGAGACTCCATTTTTTCTGATGGATCTCCATATTGAACTTGGAATCTACCCTGTTTATCTAAGAAAATCCTATCCATTCTACCAACATAATGTTTAAAGTTGGTAATAATACTTTCATCAGATGCTAAAATATTCGCAGCAGAATTTCCTTCTCCAGTAAAACTTCTTCCAAAAAATTCAAATGGGGATCTTGAACTCTCAGTAACTGTATAATTAGACACTTTTGGTCTAATATCAATCATATCAGTAACTCTTTCACCATCAAGATATGGAATCTCCCTACTATAATCCCAAGTATCATAAGAATTCTTTGTAGTAATATCTCCTTCATCAGTAGATTCATAATATCCATTCATAAAGTATATCTTTAAACTCTTTGTTGGTGGTCTAGCATTATCTTTCCGTGTAATAAATGAATAATCATAGAAAGTAGGTCTCTGACCAGTGGTAAATTTAAAGTTTTTAGAAATATTTCTACTTGTATTATCTAAAGTTCTAATTATTCCTTGAACACTAGATTCTTTAAAGTTAACTATTTCACCCTCTTGAAATGGTGTTTCATTTTTCAGAATAAAAGAAATTTTAGTATCAGACTTATATTCCGCAACAATTGCTCTAGCACCACTATCAGCACCAACAATCATTTCACCAATAACTACATCTTCTGTTTTTGCACTAGGACCATTCAATGCCGTCAACACCATCGTTGGTGCTGATGGAACAGCTGCATTATTTGATTCAAATACAGCATGTATTTCAGCAACATCACCATGATTCAAAGATATAAATTTATCTTGAACTCTAGTTCCTAAAGGATAAGAACCATATACTAAACCATCATTTAAGGATGTAGATCCAGTTCCTGATTGTGGTGAATTTGATGCAGTAACAGTAATAGCATTTACTCTATTTTTTCTCTTAATCTTCGCAGATGGTTTTGCTTTAGTTATTGTTGTTACTAAAGTACATCCAGATTGTGCTGCTCCCAAAGATTGAATTTGTAAGACAGTATTACCAGCACTAAACTGGAACATATTATCAGTAAGTGCTATTGTATTACCATCAGCACCAACTAAAGCATACCTTTCCTCGTCATATGGTAAAAATGATTGATTATCTGTAAGGGTTATAGGAGTTGATAATTGACCACTTCCAGTATTAACATTAAGAGAAATATTAACACTATATTCTTTTCTAATTGTTAAAGTAGCATCTGTAAGATCAACATCAGAGATAAAGGATTTTGGCATTAATGTATATAATGCTGTTTCTTCTGATGCTTGGATTGGAGTTTGAACAAGTTTTAGATTTGAAACATCCAAATTAGTTCCAGCAGTTCCTTTGTATAATGCACCTTCAACAACTCCAGTAACAGTAGCAATACCTGTTACAATAACTTGACTGTGACCAGTATGGATACTAGTAACACCAACATAAGATGGTTCATTATTACCCAATCCACCAAATGATAAAATATTACCTATTTTTAAATTTCCAGGAAATAATGGATCTTCACTTGTTATAGTACTAATTGAGACTTCACCACTTCCAAGAGCAGAACTCATTCTTGCAGAACCATAAGTATACTTAGTTTCTTGTTTTACATTAGCAGCAAAACTTCCTATACCTTCAACAGCCGTATCACCCAATTCTGGACCACTATAAAGTTGCTTAACATCTTCCATTCCATAAGAAGTTACTGCAGATGCAACTCTAGATAGAGTAATTGGTTTACCTTCAGCATTTGTTGCAGCAGTTTCAAATATAAGTGGTTCTTGAACTAAAAATTCTCCTTTTTTCTCATAAACAACCATTGAAGTGCTACTACTAACAGCACTCATTAAATATCCAGTAGCATTACTATATTTTCCCTTTACGTAAGTTGGAATACTAAGACTTGTAGATTCATTTAAAGTGATATGTGAAGTAAGTTGAACATCATATAGAGAAATATCCCACTCATTTGTATCACCATTCGATGTTGAATAAGAACCTGATTCTAATGCGTGATCATAAACTCTAGCAACACCAATCTCTTTACCAGCCATTTTAAATGGAGATATTTGGGAACCCATTGTATCTCTTAAACTGACAATATAAGTATTACCTATTCCAATTACAGGATGACCTTTAACCTTATTAAGTCTTAAACTTTTTCCAGTATTATATGCAACACCTTGTGATTCTAATAATTTAGTTGTTCTTGGTTTAGGTGCATTTAAAAAAGTTGGAGAGATTGTCTCAATTTCATATCCTTTAACAAATGCTTTACCAGGACTAACTTGATATACAGCAAGATCATCAGATGCTAAAGATCCACCTTCAGTATATGTTCCTTCTTCATATACACCACCATTTCCAAGACCATCATTTAATGAATTCTTCAAAGTAACATCAAAAGGTTTGATAGTATAATCACCAGATTCCGCATATGTTCTACGAGCTAATTCATCAGCTATAAAATTATAACTTGTATTTTTCTTTTGAGATTTTAATAATCCATTTTTAACAACTGCTAATTCAATAAAATTAGAATCATTAAAATCATCTAATGGTTTAGCATATAAGGTAGCTGTGATCTTAAGGCGATCTGCACCTGGAGCCGCATAATTATTAAATCCTTTTGAGTTATCAGCAAGTGATGGATCTTCATCAGCATTAATAATATCTTCTTCAATTCTTAAACCAATTCTTGCATTAGGTTTATTGTTATACTGATCCAATATAATTGTTTCATCTTCAACATTAACAAAATTACCTCTTATAAAATAAATACCATTTGTTATTGAAAATGATGCTGCAGTAGAAGTCGCATTATTTGCTACACAAGAAGCAAATGATTCTCCAGAAGGAATAAATGCATTATTCTGTTCTCCCGAAACAATATCACTATCAGCAGTTAAAAGTTCACCATCATCAAAAACTTTAATGGCACTATCTTCAACACCAGAAGACATATATGAAACATAAATGGTAAGATTACCTCTTTCAGATGATGCTGCTTCAAGAACCTTATCAATTATTGCAGTTACACCAGTTGTTAATCCAATTATCTTTCTACCTACCAATTGATCAATATAATAATTGACTGGAACTCCTAAATGTGTATTATTTATTTCAACAGCATAATAATTTGGAGCATATGCAGTACTTCCTGGAATTACCCTTGCACCTTCTTTAAAAAAGTGCTGACCAAACTTTTCTATCTGATTCTGAAGAATTGACTGCAGACCAGTTAATTCTCTAGCTTGAACAGGATAACCTGGTTTAAAGAGAACTTTATGATAACCTTGTTTTGGATCAAAATCATCAAAATAAGGTGATACGTTTAAATTAGTTTGCTGAGCCATAGTATCTTAGAACTGTAATATGATCTTGATGTCTTCTTTTTGATTAGAAGAACGTGTAATAGCTGGTCGTTGGTCAACGTAAATCATACTTCCAGAATATTTTTTAATTTCTGGGTTTGCCACTCCTTTAGTGAATGACTGACCAAGGTAATATGTTCTATTATTTATTGATGTAGATAGACCTGTAAATGTTGTGCTAATTGATAAATTGGAACTACCGCCAACAATTATCCTATTACCACCGACAGTAGGGTCAGGAGTAAATCTATGTGTTTTATATCCATATATGGCGGCTGTAGCACTTTGTGCTGCACCAACTGTAGTAAAACCAGCAATGGTTCTATCTTGCCAATATTTCAAAACACCTGTTGTTTGATCATAACTAACAACTCTACCAATAGCCGTATTACCAGTTCCAATAGTTTGTTTAACTAAACTATCTGGAGTAAAGGTTACAGAACTATAACCAGTTCCTGTCAATCTTAATGCATAAGTAGCAGCTGCTTTATCTAAGTTAAGTAACTGAGTAGAACCCCAAGCATAAGGATTTTCAATAATGCCTATTCTGGCAAATTGGTTTCCTGTAATAAAGTCTGGGTTTTCTACATCATTCTCAATCCTTGCAAAAAGTAATGCATTAGTTGCACCCAATTCACGATAAACATCCTTACCATGACCTCCTGGTGGAGTAATAATCACATCAAGAGTTGGTGGAGAAGTAGGAGTTGGTATTGATCCTGCATCCAAATCAACATTACCATAAGTGTAACCATATCCTTCATTTGATATAGTTACACTTTCAATCTGAGCATCATTATTAACAACAACAGTGCATTCTGCATCAAAACCATCGCCATTAATCGGAACTCTTGTATAAGTTTGGTTAGCAGTTCCTATACCAGTTCCTCTGTTTTTAACAACAATTATTTTAATACTACCATCAACAGCATTATTTCTAATAGAACTATCTTCACTACTAGTATCCCAATTTGCAGGAACTGGCATAAAATCAGTAGAATCAAATTTAATCAAATCTGCTGGTTTAATTGTATATAAGTATTTCCAAATATAACCATCTCCAGAAGTACCAGCAATTCTTGGTTCTAAGTCAGTAAATGTTGGTTCATCAAGTGAGGGTTTTCCATCAGGAGTTTCAGGTGTAGTTCCGTTTTGTAAGCAAATATAAACACGATAGTCACTATTTACAACATAGAAATTTGCTGTATATAGTGTTGTTCCACCAGAGTTTGGAGGAGCATTGGATATACTATAATCATGCCTATAATAATCATATGTTGTACCAGAACTCCAAGTATTTTTCTTTACTATTTGCTTAACATCAGCTGGAGTTATTTTCTTAACAGCAATCATGTCATCCCAATAATTATTGGTGTCATTAAAACTGTCTACTGGAGCTGGTGGATTTGAATCCCAATCGGTGCGAATTCCTGTAGGATTAGGTAAACCCACAAAAGCATAGTAAGCATTCGTGTCAGTAGAAACACCAGCCACGAAGTTCTTCGCATTCAATATTCTGATTTGATCAGTTATAATAGCGGACATTGAACCTAATTTACTACTTTTTTTATTATTTAGACAACATAATTTGTAGATTTCAAGGGGAACTTCCTCTTGACTTGAGGGCCAGTTTTAATTCCAGTAATACCATCGTTTGTATTGATAGTATATGTTTGAACCTTCTGTCTATCTTTTAGTTGTAATCGACCCCAATTATAATCACCATAGTATTCTTTATAAGTACCATCACCATAGAATCCCTGACCTAGAGTAGAATATCCTACTTGATTTTGTAGACCATTCCAACCTAATACTCTACTAAAGACCCTTACTGCAGGTGTTACAGTATCGGAACCAAATCCAATAGTGTTTATTCCAACATAATGGGAAACTTCGTAGATATTATCCAGTGAAGTAGTTCCTACACCAACATAACTACCATCCATATTCAGAGATGTAACTCCACTACCAAGGTTAGAATTACTTACTATAAAGTAATATCCAGTTTGAATTCCACTCTTACTAATAGCATCTGGAGTAGTAATTAAATCATTTCTTAATGGAGAAAGTGGTGGAATCCAGAAATCAAATACCACAGCAGTTCCTATACCAGTTCCACCTGCAAAGGCTGTTCCTGCACCAATTACTGCTCCATTTGCGTCAGAAATATTTGAACATATACCAACACCATTGAGAATACCATAATCTCCTTGATATAGATCAATGCTATTTTCTTCTCTCACATATGTTGGAGGAGCAATTAATACTTGAGGAGGTCTTCCATGTGTATATGCATATCCAGCATTAGCAATAGAAATACCACTAACTACACCAGCAGTAATAGTTGCAGTTGCAGTTGCAATAGCAGTGGTTCCAATACCAGCAAGAGCAGAAGATGGAGTTACTCCATATCCTTGTCTACCATCAACAGGAGCCTGAATAGTGACCGTAGGAGCAGTCTCATATCCTCTACCACCAGTTGATATTGCCACAGATGTTAGATTACTCTCAGGACCAACAATTGCTGTTGCTGCAGCACCTGCAAGGTATTCGTAATTACTACTTGCATCAACTATCTGAATATCTTTCTGGAAATTTCTATCAACTGGGTTTTCATTCTCAGGGTCAAATTGTGGTTTACAATTATCAATCCAAAGAGTAGTTGATCCAACACCAACTGATTGAATTAGATATGCTGTTGGGAATAAATTTGGTTCATATAAAGGACGATCCTTACGAACAATTCTACCATCAATCCACTTATCTTCAAGCTGTCTAGACCACTTAACTGGTCTTAATTCAGTATCATCATCACCTAAACCAACCCCATAATATGCATTAGTATCAACTTGGTCAGACGATTTAACCTCAGAAACAGTTCTATCATTTTCTAAGAAATATCTGGTATTATAATAAGGATCAAATCCAACTTGTAAATCATCACCCATCTTAACAGTTTCTATAATATCTCTATCTTTTACGTCTTCACCACCAGTTCCTCTATAGAAGAACATGTTCATAACATCACCTGCATTAGGTGCTTCAGTTAATGTTATTGTTCCACCACCATTGAATGTAAATCCTTCTCCAGGAACCTGAAGAACATCATTAATCGTAAGAATGATAGTTTGATTTACAACAATATTTGAACCTGTTCTTGCTTGAATAGCATATGCTTCACCAGCCTTTGTAAGTGGGAATGCTTTTCTTGCTCCATCAAATAGATTTGAGAAATCATCAAGTCTCTCTAATTCACCAACAGTCCACATATTAAATTCATCATGATGAACTCTCTCTAAAGTTAATCTAAATTCATTTTGAGGACCATCTCCATCCCAAGTCTTTGCTGTAGGAATTCCTACTGTTGATCCAGCACCAGCACGAAGATCATTTGGTATTGTTAGAACATGACCAGCACCATAACCAGAACCTGTATTGGTTATTTCAAAATCAATAACACTACCAGCAGCACCAACTGTAATATTAGCTCTTGCTCCCGTTCCACCAACACCTGGAGAAGATGAATGATACCAAAGAGGAATATTTTCATATGGTAATGGTTTATCAATTATTGCATTGAATGTTGAAGCACCATATCCCAAATTAGTTCCTACTGATATTGGGTTCTGAGTTCCAATACCTGGAATTGGATCAGTATATGTAATAGCAATACTTACAATACTACCATTAACAACTGCTGCAGTTCCAATATATTGAATACTAGGTGTTCCTGTAGAAGATAATGCAACACCAACTTTAATTTCTGTCGCTATACCAACATATGCACTATCAATAGCTGTGATAGCAGCACCAGTTTGAGATATTGGGCCAGGGAATACTCTATAACCAGAACCAGTATTACCGATACTTATGTTAGTAATTACACCAACATTGTT
>VTLG01005478.1_pt1 | contig 14174 bp, 8 predicted proteins | sample 4694571 | NCBI WGS metagenome assembly VTLG01 (sample SAMN12604809, study PRJNA352737) | marine metagenome | biome: ENVO:00000447; feature: ENVO:00000209|ENVO:00000569|ENVO:01000036; material: ENVO:00002151; isolation source: viral sequences binned using virsorter ...
ACCAAGAGCAACTAAAGGTTCTAAACCTGCTAATGGAGTTTCATTTAGGAAGGTAGCGGAAACAGTCCAAGCTAATTTACGATGCCAGTCTTCTAAAGCAGGTTGAGATATATCATTCATATAGTAACCTATATCACCTAGTATACTTAGTATAGGATCTACACCAGGTATACCTTTGAAACTAACCCATTTATTAGTTCCTGGTAGTTTAATAGTTTTACTTTCATAATTAAATTGATCTCTTTCCTTCTTACGTTGAGAATGGTTATAATTACCATTACCACGTATATTACCAGTTGCAGCGTATCCCCATAAGGATCCGACTAGCATTGTAGACCAAACATGTCTAGCTCTGTATTCCTCTTGAAGCATCTTATAAATAAGCATAGCATCAGGAGTTGAATCCATATTAATGCCATGTAGTCCTAAAGCTTCAGATATTAATTTAGGATCATCGCCTGCACTAAGTATCTTATTATACTTACCGATACCAGGTATTACTTTATCTGTAAATGGTATATAAGAAGATGCATTCTTTACCCAGTTCATCCCTGTTCTAGGGAACATAAATAAACCAGTGGCTATAGGGAATTCAGTAGTAAACTTATTGATGCTTGTTGCTATTGAATCATCAAGGTTCAGCGCAACTTCACCAGACCATGCTTTTAAAGCGTCATCAGTGATAGTCCCATCAGCACCAACCATTGCTAAAGAGTGTTTCTTCTCTGCTTTTTTAAGTAAATCAGGACGTGTGAAACCATGCTTACTATAAACTTCATTTAAAGCTCTATAACGGCTGACATAAGTCTTACCCATAGTATTTGTATACTGGTCAATGCCCGTCATAGCTGTCATACCATAACGCATCCACCTAGCCTTACTCATGTCATGTAAGTTTTTAGCAATGTTATATTGCGTAAGCATTCCTGTATTACCTTCCTTCTCCCATACCTTAGCTAAAGCATCTAAACTAGTCCAAGATTTATCATCTTTAATTATATAATCTTTACGGAAAGCTTTGATCATAGACTCTGGATCATGATTGACTTTTTTAATCATGTTCCAACCATCAACCATAGCACGCCTATTAGTTTCATAGACTCCACTATAGTAATAGAGAGTTTTTCTAATAGGTTCTACATCCATTCTAAGTATAGATTGTAAACCAGTAGCAGCTATTGCTGACATAGGTTTAACTATCATCTGTCCTGCAGCACCTTTTAAGGCATTTAAAGCTGCTAATCCAGATAGAACATTATTAAATCTAACTGCTTTCATCCCTTTCATCATGAAATTTAATTCAGTCTTGTCAGGGCTCTTGATTAAACCTTTCCATGTAACTTTCTTCCTACCCCATTCATGTAGAGCAGCGAGTGTAGCTACATCACCATTGCTTAATGAGAATACTTCGACAAAAGGTTTTAATAAAGAAGGTTCTACTCTTTGGATTTCTTCTAAAGTTTGGCGATATTGTCTAGCTTCCATGGCCTTTTTGGTCATCCCAGCTTCAAAATCATCAGTATATTTTGCAATGATTTCAGCAGGATTAGGGCTATCTGCTATTTGTTTTATCCAGTTTTCGTTTTGAAGTTGCCAACCAGAGATGTATTTGTTAAGTCCATACTCTTGCATCAAGAACTCCATCTTATCAAGGATAAGAGTCATGTTGCGTGTAGGATCTACAGCTTCTTCTCCATGTTTTAGCATAGCTTCAGCTGCAGTAGTAACTTCTCTACCAAGAGTGTCCATTACTCTAGCAGATGAGAGAGCGATATCTCTACCTAAAAACTTATCAACTAAATCTCTAAGTGCAAAAGCCATAGCTCTTTGCTCAACTGCTGTCCTTTTAGCTGCTTCTATTTTCGAACCTGATTTAGCAGCACCTTTAACAAGTTTAGCAAAGTCTTCATTATTTAAGAATAATTTCTTAGTATCTGCTACACTACCAGCTAAAATAATATCACGGTAGACTCGCCAGGCAGCTTCATCCATATTGGCTTTAGTATACCTAAAACCTTTCATAACACCCTTCCAGTCACCAGCTTCTTCAGCCTGAGCTGCAACACCCATTACAGCATTACGAGACGATCCTCCAGCTCTATAACCTTTATGGAGCATATTATCTGATATAAGGTGTGCATTATCACCTGCAGAATGTCCTGCTTTATTAGATGCTACATCCAGCATGTTCTTTTGAACATTTGCTGTTTCAATACTTTGACGAGCATATTGAGACTCATCTGCTGCTTTGATATGTACATCAGGATCATAAGCAATATTACCACCAGATTCCTCTAACTTACGTGCTGCTATTTGTTCTGTTTGAATTTCACGTGAAAGTTGGTTATTTTCAACATGAGAATTTAAAGCATTCTCAGTAGCATCAGTAGCACCAGTATCTTCTAATTGTTTTACTAGTTTCTCTTTCTCAGCTTTTAAAACTTTAATCTCAGCTTTAGAAGGATTTTTAGCTAGTGCTTCATCAATCTTTGCAAGAGACACATAGGTTTCATTGTCTGCACTGTCTATAATTTTATTAGCTTTGAAGTTCTTAGCTTGATCATTTAATGGTTGGAACCATTTCATGACTGGCTTACCAGCTAATATTGCGAAACCGAGTACGTCACCTACTATGGAGAATAGACCATTCTCCCACATATTCATCTCTCTCTTTTGCTCAGGCGTCATACCTTCCATAGTTTTCCATTTCTCTGGAATAGGTATACGACCTGTTGGTCCCCATGTATTAGGGAAAGAGTCAGCTAGGGTACGCATTAAATTATCTTCTTCACCTTCATCACTTATACCTATAATTGCTGTATCAATAGCAGCGTTACCACCAATTGTAGCTAAGCCTTTAGTTAAACCAGTTAACCTAGCGCCTTGTATTTTAGTTTGAACTCCAGCAAATCCAAATAAACTTGGTATAATAACTGATAGGGCACCTCTAGCTTTCTGTAAATGAGGGTTTTGAAATTTAGTTGTTTCATCCCATTTATCATCTAAATAATCACCCATAGGACCGATCATACCGACTGCATCCATAGCAAAATCTGGCAACGCCATAATTGGTGCCATCATTGCTTCACTAGCATTACGACGGTCTTCGGCTGTCATCTGACCAAAAGGATCTACAATATCTGTAATAGCGTTTTGGAAATGAGTCATATCAGGATCACGTTCTGACGGCATTGCCATCAATCCTTTCTGATATTGAGGTACTTCCTCTGGTTGTTGAGGTGTTTCTGTTTGTACAGGTTGTTGAGGTTGAGCAGATGGTTGAGGTTGAGAAGGTTGAGCCTCTGTCTCTGGCTGAGGTTGCTCACTTATCGGTGCAAGTAATTCCTGCCAACGCTGCTGTTTAGCTTCGTCTACCGGATTAACTTCTAATTCTTCATCATTCATTTGTCATCCTCTTCTGTTTTAACAGGTGGTACAAAAACTCGTTCATCTGGGTGCTTATCAGGATCATTATAATCATGGACCTTACCAACACGTTTATTACCAGTTGTATCTGTTACACGCCATGATTCTTTATCCATCATCTGAAATAAAGCAGGAATACCTGGGAATTTTTTAGTGTTCTTATCATAGCTACCTGGATCTAGGAAATAGATACGTCTTTGATTCTTCTTATCAGTCCAAACTATAGTAACGCTTCCATCATTTTTTGCATTCACAGCTCTGATATTTGCAGCTGCAACTAAGCTGCCATCTGCTTTAAAATTTCTTTGTACGTCTGGGTTTGTGGCAATCAGCGCGGCGAGTCTTGGCGAATCATTTCTAAGTAAATCTGAATAGTTTTGCTCAACTTCCTCTTGAATCTCAATTGCGTTGGCGAGTGATTCAGAGGTGTATAGCATAGCATCAGGCCCACTTATACTTCCACTAGTAATACCAGTTGCTGCCATACCCTTGATTGCTGTAGAAATTCTATTTAGGCTGCTATTGAATCTATGCAAACTATAAGATTTTACACCAGCATTTTTAGCTTCTTGACGTATCAATTCCACAGCATTGGGAGCGAACTGATATTTATCTGTGATGTTCGGATTTCTACTCACCCATTCTGTTAATAAACGACTTGGTAATACTCCAGCGGCGTTAGCTACTTTATAAATAGTTGGGCTATATCTTACCATACCACCAGAAGCTGCTATGTTGATTAATTCTTGAAGTTTATGATCTGGTATAACTTGATCAAGAAAAGGATTTCTTTTTCCAGCAGTAATTTCAGTAAGATATTCAGGAGTTACTTCCTCCAGATCTAGTTGTTTTACTGCATAAGCTTTGTGAGTTGGATCAAATTGTGGAAATGTCGCAATGTTTCCTGAAGAATCTTTCTGAAATCCAGGTAGTGTTCCGGCTTCCAGTTGAGAATAAATTTTATCTTCTGAAGCTTTATATTGATCTATGGGCGAAAGGCCTGTCTCAGGATTGTAATTAGATATGAAATCTTTTCTAACTGCTCGTACAAAAGCTGTAGTAGCTTCAGGAATTGCTGGATGATTTCTAGGTATATTATCAGCTGTAATTTCTTGGCCTAAATTAGTGAATAATAGTCCCTCAACTCTTTTCTCTATTTTGTCTCCAAATGGTTCTAATTCACTAAAAACAACACTGCCTTCAGCTTTACGTTTATAACTCTTATCAATTAGTAAATTACCCGGTATATCATATATACTTGTTACAAGGCCGTTATCTATATCTGTCTGGAATTGTTGAGTTTGCACAGGGATATCATGCCTTTCTCCAGAAGTATTTATAAACATCGCTTCAGCAGCTGCTATAGTTTGTTTATTAGCTTTGTTTTTTCTAAGACCGGTGACCAAACTTTGCTGATGAGCTTCCAGTTCTGGAGAGCCGGGCATTAGTCTAAGGTAGTCAATACTTTCTACTTCACTTTTAAATCTTTTTAATAATGCTGATTGCACCTGCTTTGTGTCTTCAGCAGCTTCATCTGCATCTTTATTAATGTTTTCAACATACGCCTTATTTATATCTTCTTCTCGGAATTTCATCAATTCCTCATAAGTTATTGGTTTTTTACTGTCAGAGGGGTGGCCAAATAACCACTTTTTCTCTTTCAATATATGCCAATTTCTAGCCCAATATGATTGAGGCTTTTTAAGCTCCTCTTCAATATGGTTCCTAAGATCAGCTGGTGTCTGAACAGCAGGTATTCCATTTCGGTTAGGGGTATCTGAACGCCAATTTAAAAACGAAGTTGCCCATGAATTAAGATCATTAGTTGTCAAGGTACTCGGATCTTTTTTTTCAAAATTCGAGTTAATTGTGTTCCAATTCCTTTTAGTTTTTTGTTTTAAATATTCATTCCTAGATGTTTTTAATATAAGTTCTTCAACTTGAAGTTGTTTTCTGTATACCGATTGTAATCGGCCATTAGCAGCATTACCTAATCCATATTGATTTTGTAAACTCATTGAAATCAAAGGCAAAAGCTCTGCTATACGTTCTGAGTCAGTTTGATCTAATATCGGCTTGCCTTCATCGTCAAGAGTAGTGTATAACTTATCAAGAGTTGCTTGTACTAAGTGTGGGTAATCTCTTGCTAATCTTTCTGCAGCCTCTCTATAACTATAAGCATTAGCAATGTCTTTAGACATTGAAGACTTATGAATCGCGCTGAGGTTAGTTAGAGGATCTTTAGAGTCAGAATCAATAGCATCTAGATTAGCATTTACCTGGTTATTAGTTGCTATTATTTCAGAAACTGAATCATTTACTGTTTGACTTGGCTTACGAAGATCTGCTATGTTAGCTCTTGCTTGGTTATACCTAATTGATTCAACAACCGAAGCAGCAGCAGGTATACCCTTCATTGCTGCTTTAGTTATAGTTTCGCTGATATCTTTATATTGATCAGCTTTTGTTAAGTGGTTATTAATGACAGTCTTAGCATCTTGTGCGCGTCTTTTGTCATTACGCTCCATTGCCAGCTTTTGTGTTTTATAGATTTTATCTTCTAATGCTGGCTGTACCTTTCTGTTTTTTTCCTCTGTGGTTTGCTTGCGTTTTAAATCGTTAATTGCCTCTTTACCAGCTTCTAAAGCTGAGCGGCGAAGGTTTTCCATACCACGTATGATATTTTCATCCCTTTCTTTTAGCTGATGTAAAGACGCAATCCCCGCATCGATACTTTTGAATCCACGTGTGGATGTCGTACCTCTTTTATAACGAGATTGTCCCATTGTTTAAATTTGTGACATGTTTTTTATATAAGCGATGGTATGATTTAGAATCGAGTATTCCCAAAAGAATCCCAACCACCAGCTGGTGTATAACCACTACCACCGCTACTTGTTTTTGACGCTGTCGCTGCAGCCATTGCTCCTAATCCAGCAGCAGCTGCGCTACCTACTCCAGCCCATACTTGACCAGAACTAATACTTGATACAGCCCTTGCACCCATAATAGGTTGTGGACCAAAATCAAATCGTTGTAGTTCTCGTGGTAATTGGAACTCAGAACGTACAGTTCTATAAGGTACAATAGGCATTGGCAGTTCACCAGGATCTAGCATTTTCTGTGCATAAGCAGCTAAATCAGCGCCTTTCCTATCTCTAATAATATCTTTTAAAACTGCTCTAGTATTCCGTCTGGAACTAGTCATAGATTCTGACAGTTGGGCATCGACCCTAGCATCTGCTGCATTCATAGCCTGAGCTTGTTTAGCAGCACTACGTCCAAACCCTCCTTTAGCTCTTGCTTGACCTTCAAGAACTATCGATTCTATATAAGCTTCATTTCGTTCAAAAGCGTCTTCAGTATAAATATCTTTTAATTTTCTGTACTCACCACCCATGGCAGCGCGTTCAGATAAATAATTAAATTTTAACTGTTCATTATATAACTGATCTGATCTTATATACTGCTCGTTTAATGATTTCTGCTCAGCATTCCTTATCTGTAAATCATAATTATATCTAGCTGCTCGTTCAGCATCAGAGAAATTACCTAAACGTTGATCATTACGTTGAGCAATTAAAACTCCTTCAACTGCCGTCGCATGGTCTGACTGAAGCTTAGAACGATCCATAAAGTATCGTTCAAGATCATAACCATACTGAGCTGCTCTGGCTTCATTAGCTGCTTTGGCTGCTTTATCAGCTTGCTTCTTAGCGGCTCTTCCTCCAAAAAAAGAGGAAGCTATACCTACTACCGCACTACCTGCGGCCCAGGCTGCTGGTGCCATAATTATCTCCTCCTATAGAATTGTGGTGAATAATTTCCTTCCCACATCATGGAGTTTAAAGATACCGGAAATGGTGAATCATTAAACACTCTCAGTTGAAAGTTAGTATTTTTTTGATGTATTGGTATAGTAAATACTGATTGCTCAGCAAGTGCTATATCACTAGCTAAGTAAGTATTAGCTATAGCTGTGGGATTTAAGTTATACCACTCATCAATATATATTAATAAGGTTTCCCCATCTTTTGGAGCTGTACCCATTCTAATTGATGTATCATTTAAGAATGTAAAATCAGTTGATTGTTTTACAACGTTATTTACCTTTACTTTTATTTGATCTCTATCTACATATGATATATCTTCTTCTATCCAGCTAAAGTCTGTAGTTGAGCCATCACCTCTATACGATTTAGAGCCTTGTAGTCTACCTGTAGACTTAAGTTTAAAACCCATTACACCAGACAAGCCGCAAGCAAATTTCATCCTTGATACAGTTAATGCAGCGGTGAAATCTGTACGTTTCATATTTTCATCACCTCTGAAGTATGTTCTAGGTAAAATTATATCAAGATCATACTTCCATCCAGTGTACACATTAGCAGCAACACTAGAAAAATCATTACTAGGTACTTTTAAATAAGAACCTGCTCCGTCTGAACTTATCTCAGGAGTAATAGTAAAACCTGATTCAACGTAACTTCCACCTGAAACGTCACCAGCAATTAATATAACTGGTGTTAATGATGTATCATTTTCATATTCTATATAGCACTTTGAACCTTCAAATACAGAAGCTGTAGCAGTTGCACTACTACCTCCTCCTCCACTGAAAGAAACAACTGCACCATTCTCATAACCACTTCCACCTGCAGTCAACGTGAGAGCTGTGACAGCGCCTCCTGAGACTGTAGCAGTTGCTGTTGCACCACTTCCTGGTGTACCAGCTCCTGGTCCAGTACCAGATCCAGTAATAGTTACGGTAGGTGCAGATGAATATCCACTTCCTCCTGCTGTTACTTTAAGAGTTTCTACACCTTGATATTTAACAGAAGCAGCTGGTGCATATAAATCTATACAAGGATTGACCTTTTGACCATCATTATTTACAATGATAGCGTCAAGAGGACTTTGACTCATACTTGCTTTACTTAATGTAAATTGGTTCCCTTGTTTTGTAACTGCAAAGAACGAATCCTGATCAACAGCAATCGTTTGTACAGTACCGGGGAGTTCCCAATTAAACCATGCTTCCACAATATTTTTTTCTCCATCATTATATAAACGATAGAAATATATTTTTCTGGAAGTCTGGTCAGACATTGCTAAGAATTGATTTTGTGGAGAAGCAACGAACGTATCCACTGTTTCTGGTATCCACTCATTAATCACTCTTCCAATGTCTAAAACCTGAGGGTTCTCGTCTTGGCCACGTGTGACCATTCCGAATATTCTAGTATAGCTAGGAGTCTTGCTTAAGAAATTAAGATTATTACCCATATCAACAGGGCTAATTTCTGTATCTACTTCATAGTTAGAGATAGTTTGGATAGTAGTTGTAGTTGGTGTTAAAATTCCATTAGCAGATGTAAGCATAAACTGCTGATTCTTACTGAAGAGTACTAAACCCTGAGTCGTAGGAATCACAGCGTGTAAAGCTGCTGGTCGAATTGTTGAACAACTTAAATCAACTGGATCAGAATCCGTTATTGTCTGTGCAGAAGTATGATAAAAATTATAAAAATCTTTGGACTGACTCATTGATACATTATCTTCTGATAAGAATCCGAGTCTATTATTATAAAAAAATGCGTGTTGTATTGGGAAACCGACAAAGCTTGGATGTGAGTTAGTATCATCATCACCTACTTTACGTGCTACCCAAGTAACTTCACGAAATATAAAAGTATTTAAAGCTGGGTTAACCAACTCATGCGGCATAGTATTAGCCTCTAAGCCGGTTGATTTACTAGGATCTAAAGTTTCTTGCCAGAAACCTGTACCTGATACACCATCATCTGCTACAAATTTAGCGAAATATGTATCATCAGTAGATGATGTATTGATAACTTTAACTATATGGTCATGGAATGACTGGGTTGGTAGTTGAGATACGTTATCAACTTGATCTTGGAAGACCTTTAATTTACTATTATCAGGACCACCTTTAGCACTTATAGTGAAGGCTGTTCTAGTACCACTTACTACACGTGATAGTTCAATCGTATCATTATATATCTCTGCAGTAAGACCTGTGACACTCAGCGCAAGGATTTGAGTTTTTAAATCTCCAAGAATATCATCGTAATCATCATTAGTTTGTACAGTAACTGGGGTAATGGTGGTACCATTAATTGTAACTGAATAAGTTTCAGTTGCAATAGCAGCTCCGCTTAATACTAAAGTAGCTCTAGTTTTACTGACAAAAGAAGGATCAGCTATAGTAGCGGTTGATACTAATTTATTTGTTATTATAGTGGTATCTTGTACAGTAAGTACATCGTAATTTTTACGAGCTGCTGTTAAGTATCTTTGGTGTGCAGCTGATCCATAAGTAACAGTACAAGCTACACCTGTTAGAGCATTCCATATATCTATATCTCCTAAAGTAACTGCACTTGATAATGTGCCAGTAACATTTGCTCCTGTACCTGCAGTTGCAGCGGCAATAGTAATAGTATCATTTGCTGCATAACCTGTGCCTGGTAAGTTCATTGCTATTGCAGTGACTACACCACCAACAGCAGTAAGGTTCACGGTCATACCTGAACCTGAACCACTAGTTGTAGTAGCAAGGTTATATTTATTTTCAGCACCACTCGTACCGTTTCCAGTAACAGTTATAGTTGGTCTAGTTGCAGGAGTAATACATCCTACATATTTCTCATCATCATCTCTGGCTATATAAAACCATTTAGATGAATCATATGTGGTTCCAGTACCTAAATTTTTAATCCATTTAAAACCAGGTCGTTTTGTTAATCCAAATGTTGGATCAGGATAAGCATTGAGACACTCACGTACTTGCCCTGGTAGTTTCTTATCGTCTGATTGTTTAGATACTCCACCAAGATAGTTGTCAATTCGTTGAGTTACTGCTGGCATTATCTTTGAAGAACTTGGTAAGGTTTATAGCTAGTGTAAGAATCTAATTGCCCTGGGGGTGTTCCAAAGAATGTATACTCACCTTGGTTAGTCTCATACTCTACAGCTATAGTACGAGTATAAGCTTCATGTTGTTGTAAAGCTTGGTATTGATTTGGATCACCTACGATTCTACTAGACACAAGAGCCGCTGCCCTTGCTGTGATAAAATCTTGAATAGGTCCAGGTATATCTACCCAGTCATACAACCAAGTAATATCTACATCAATACTATCAGTACCCCATTTATATGTATGGTTGTATCTGTCATATAACATTGGTGCTGTTACAGGACTAGTTTCTGATATCGTAGCAACTACGTTAACAGTAGTTCCAGATAGCGCTTTATCGATAGTAATGATATCACCTTTTACATAATTTAATCCAACAACATCTGGTTGTATTTTAGTGACGACATTATTTTTAATTGTTAGGATAACTGTAAGACCACTACCAGCATTATTATTTGAAGTAGCGATACCAGTTAGTGTGCCGTCGGTACCTCCACCTCCTCCATTATTAGTGATATTAAAACTCTTAGCCTTACGAGTGTATTGACCAGATCTACGTACTCCATCGTGATCATGGTTTGCTGAATTATCTGTAAGTGTTATTTGTAGTATATTATTTGGTATTAAAATATATTCATCTATATTAGGTTTTAGTGAATAGTGAGCTTCTTTATTGAAAGTCCATCCTTCACCCTGTACTTCTCGTGAAACTTGGAGCAAGGTTTCATAAGCAATCGCAACTTCCGGGTTGGTTTGATCGAGGGTGGTAACAGGGGCCTGACCACATGACGCCAAGATCTGGTTTATGGCAGGTAGCTCCTGTGTAGCGTTAGTGGTTGGAAAAGGCATAGGTATAAATTTTTGTGAATAAAAAAAAGGGGGTCGTGAGAACCCCCCTTATGTGAATAAATATATAGTTAGAATGCAGCGTTGTTGCCGGATAGGGCAGCCTTACCACAAACTAATTCTACAGCAGCAGCTGGGTTAAGAGGTTTTGCTCCCATAGCCAAGCGTCCTAGAATGACATCTCCCTGATAAATCACGGATACATCACCTGAAGTTACTTGAACTTGAGGTCCGATTGCCTCTACACAACCAACGGCTTCTTTCTGGAAGATCAAACCACAGCTATGGTCAAACTTGGACTCTTCACCGTAATCGTTAACGGTTCTTTGGCCTTCGTTTGCACTTGCATTAGCTGTTGGCTTATCAATTTCTTGCTGGTCTCCCATTGATTCGCCAACGAATGATCCAGAGTTACCAGGATCAGTTGTGCCAGGAGCAGTAGCAGATGCAGCACCATACTTAGTACCAAACTTACCAAAGAACGGAATGTTCATTGATTTGTAAACTTTGATACCAGCAATTTCTACAACTCCCTGACCTGACTGCAAGGCTGTACCTTGTACGTCACGGTTAATAAGTCCGTTAGAAATTACACCAGCCGATACATCATTAATCAATGAGTAGTACTGTCTTGGGTTTAGTACAGCTACACGGCCGTCATTTCCAACTCCCTTTTCATCGAGAGCTGCAGCGGCATCGTAGAATGCTGTCACGAGCTTGCCTGCATCGTAAGCTTCGGCACCACTGTTGGTAGCAGATCCGACTTGAATCTGTGTTCCGCCTGGCTCAACGAAGTTTGCCTTCGTGATTGGGCCGGCTGAACGAGCTGCCTTTGTGATCGCACGGAAGATACGACGGTCATAGTTCTCTGCTAGAGCATAACCAATCTTACGGGAAATTTCTCCCCTCAAATCATAGTGCGCAAGTGTCTCATCTAAATCGTAAACGAACGCTGAGGAGATCAAGAGGTCATCACACTCGATGGTAACCTCTGCTACTGGGGGCGCACCGTCAGTGTTACCCAGTATACTGTTTCCTGGAACATGGAACTCACTCTTCGTACGACCTGTGAAGATGAACTGCAATGAGCGTCCATTAGTTAGGGTACGTTTTGTGATTAGATCCCTGGCAATTGTATTGCGTTGGAATCCTTTAAACAATTCTCCAGAAAATAGCTTCAAATATAATTTACGGCGAGCATCAGTTGTTGTTGCTGCGCCATTATCGGCACCACTCCAGGTAAGATTGGTAGTGGTGGTTGAATTCTGTTGTGAAACAGCCATTTTCTATAATTAGTTTTTTATATGTACGTTCTCAGCTGAAATTTTTTGCGCTATTTGTAATCGTTGTGGTCTTTCCCACCGTCTAGACGGCTAAGGGTATCCGACGTATCGGGCCAAAGCCAATGAAAGAGAGGTCCGACTCTGAGGTGCCTCTCTCCCGACTCAACCTGTTAGAGCTTCCTCTAATGATTGGGGTTCTTTTTCTTCATCAACTCCAGGTGGTTGTAGATCACTTGGGCTGGTATCGACATGCCTGTCGTCTCTGCTATCTAGTGAATAAGCAGATGGACCGGCTCTCATTCCGGCGGTACTTTGTTGTGCCATTAGTATTCCTCCAATTGGCATGGTGGACATGATCTACAATGCTGATGTTCAGTCATATGCAGACCCTCTATAAAAATAAAGAACCCAAGGAGTAGAAATGCTAACATCCATGGGCTCTCTAAGTACTTCATTTAGAAGTTATACTTGACACCTAGTTTGGTGCCGTATGCGTTATCAGCATCTTCATCAGTAATGAATGATACTTCACCATACACATCGAGTTTCTCATTAGCAGCTACGTTAGCTCCGAGCTTGCCTGAGAATTCATTGGTACCATCTACGCCGTCTGCTCCGGTGATGGCAGGTCCACCTTGGATGTAGTATCCTAAGTCACCTACGTCTCCTTCGTATCCAACGTGAAAGTCAGTCGTACGGGAAGTATAATCAGTGCCTGTGTAAGATGCGTTGGACTCAACGTTTACATAAACGCCAGCCATTGCAGGAGCAGAAGCGATAGATGCCGCTAGAGCAAGTGCAAGTTTTTTCATGTTAAGTTTTTACTTAGTAGTTTTAGTGTACTCAACACCACGATACCTTAGTTTAACAGTCATTGTTAATACTCCAGTACCACATCCCCGTTCCATGATGTGGTTTCATGCGCTCTCATAAGAGAGAGTGAACGGACGTGGTGTGAGGTGGCTTCTACTGTATCGATCTACGAGCCGCCGTTGTAATGTGTTTTCTTAGGCTTATCTTTCTTAGCCTTTTTCTTTTTCTTTTTTTTGTTCCCGCTTAAGAATCTATAACGGGGTGCCATTAGTTAAAACCTTCTTCCATTAATCTCTGAAGCTCAGCGTTTCTTTTTTGTTTAGCTCTAATTATATTAGAGACTGGGCTTACATTCTTTTTATCAGAGAGTTTTTTCTCAATAGCTTTGAGTACTTTCTTTGAGGTTTTACTCATCTTTCTTTTTCTTTGCTGGGGCTGATGCCTCAGCTGGGGTCTGCCCATAGCGAGCTTTGAACTGTTCATCAGAGAGACCATCGATCCCACCTGAGTTTACGATTACAGCAAGGTCTTCAGCCTTCTGTTGTTCTACTGATCTAGTCATTATACTTTAAGGTTTGATCGTTCTAGTTTTCTCATCACATCAAAGCGATAAGCTTCATCTTTCTCATACTGTGGGCTCTCCATATCACGGACAACCTCAGCCATACTACGGTAGGTAGTACCAGCTCTGGCATTCTTACCAGTCACTAGTTCAGGTGTCTTACCTTGAGCATCCTCGAACTGTCCCATCAATGCTTTAACAGCAAAGCGTACAGCTGCTTTGTTACCAGTGTTGGTAACTTCATCGAATGCTTTAATGTCCTCTTGAGATAGGTTAGTTGCAGCCCACTCAGTCATAGAATCA
>VTLG01001304.1_pt1 | contig 14170 bp, 17 predicted proteins | sample 4694571 | NCBI WGS metagenome assembly VTLG01 (sample SAMN12604809, study PRJNA352737) | marine metagenome | biome: ENVO:00000447; feature: ENVO:00000209|ENVO:00000569|ENVO:01000036; material: ENVO:00002151; isolation source: viral sequences binned using virsorter ...
ATAAGCTTGCTAACCACATCAAGATTTATAGTGCCGCCATATTTTTCTACTGCTTTAAAAAGGGATGTCATCGTCGATGGTCTCCTCTTCTTCTTTCATTATACTTTCTTGCAGTTCTGCGGCATCTTCCTGATGCTTATTTAACCAACTATCAGGGTCATCTATTTTATCTTTTAAATAGTTAATAGAATATTCGCTGTGATCGCTTAAAACGATGCCATAGCTATATCTGTCGTTCTTTTTTTGATTTAACCAAACTGTTCCTTCAAACAATTCAGAGTAGGGTATCCACTTTCCTTTAGCGGTGTTATTCTTAAACACCTCAGCTATCTTTTTTAATATAACCTTATCATCTATAGCGTTCTTTAAATCTTCAAATGTGCTTGCGGCATCTAATTTATAATCAGTACATAACTTATCGCCATCTATAAAATTATCCTGACCTATAGGTTTACCGCCTGTAGCCTCCCAAGGCGGCTTGTCTATATAGAACTTTAAATAAGTGTTAACCGGTCTACCTTTTTTATATCTATCTATAACTGCTTTTACTTTGTTTGGATTAGGCATAATTAAACCTCAAAATCCGGTGGGTTAGGAGTAGAAGAGTCTATTTGGGGTTCATTAACAGGGTCTTCCGATGAAGTGCCGGTAGTGCCTTCTCCATCAGGGTCCTCCTCTACTCCAATAGCAAGACAAGTTCCTATAATATACCTACGGAGATAGGTAATGCTAGAACCTAGACCTTGCCAATAATTTTGACCTTTTATTTTATCGTTATCTAAATGTATTTTAGATGCTCTGCCATAAGGTCCAAATGTTTTATGAATTAATTGAAAGTTTATTATTTGAGTAGGGTTAACACCTATCGCATGAGGTTCCTCATAACTAAACCACATCTCAAATATAAAATTATGTTCTTCCATCGTTTCTTTTACTCGGAGAACTGATTGCAGGTCTGCATATTTATAAGGTTTATTTGGTGTGCGCGTTAAAAAGGTGTTCTCGCGATTAAGCTCCGCATTCTTTAATGCGTGCATCATATTAAAATAATCTTCATGCGGAGGCTCATTAACAACTATATCCGCGTCAAATTCTACTATATTGTCTACCATACTATATTATCCTCATTAATTTTTAATCCAATCGCCTTAAATTGTTTGATATTACGAGGCGCAGGTTTAAATAGTCTTGTTTCATTCATGATTGCAGGTATATAACTTCTCCACCATCCTTCCGGTTTAAGTTGATCTAAAATATCTATTTTACCTCTCGTTAATACAAAGCCTTTGTTTAAGCCTGTCCAACTTAGTCTTAAAATTAGATCATCCTTCTTATTAGAGGGTATCTTTATTTGTTTGATTGGTCTGTCTGTGAAACTATCCATCTATCTACCTACAATTATTAAGTTAGGTGTTCTGATGTTTAAGTGCAAGACCTGATGTTTAGGATCGGTTAATTGCTTTTAATTAAAAGCGATTAATTAAGTCGGTTTAACTTGATAAAATATCTATTATTTTGTCTTTATCGGAACGCGGAAGCAATTTTAAAACATTAGTAATAGCAGTCATATATAAATTAAAAGGCACAGCATTACTTGGTGTGGTTAAAGCACCGTCAGTTATATAACCTTTATCATCTATGTGATTTTTTAGAAATAGTTGTAACTCCGGATTAATATGATAGACGAAACGAGTTCTGCTATCTCCACTAACATAATCTATGTCATTCTTGTGTAAATCTTTATAGTGAGTTTTAATTAAAAAGCCTTGATCAATATTTTTCTGCAAACGATTATATAAAGTGACATGATCTAATTCTATTCTATAGGCTCTAAGATAAGTGTCATAATCTAATTGCGATAAATATTTTTCACCATCTAAATCTGCACGCATAGCTATTAGATGTATCATACTGTCTATCCCATCACGCTCTCCTGAATTTTCAGGAGGATTTAATCCTTGAGGTCCTTCTAATACCAATCCTTTGCTCATAGCATAAGCTTGAATGTTATGTAATTGCCATATATGACCTAACTGCATCGATATATCTACACTATTACTAAAGCCTAACTCTTCCCACTCGTGAAGACACTTATTCTTCATATCTCTTTCTATTTTTTCTTTTGCTGTTCTGCTAAATAATCCCATTATAAAACCCTCATTCGATAACGCTATAATTACCTAATAAAATGCCGGTAATTAGCTGAATATAGGCAACATCTGCCATTAATATACTTTGTTGAAATAGCTTATTATTATGCGACTGATCAGTGCAGGCGACAATATTAAACTCGGTTAATTTTAATTCATTATCTAGCCTATCTATATTGCCGGCTATTAAAGGCCTTCTCGTTAAATCTTTAAAATGAATAATGCATTGAGCATTAATAACCTGCCTACTATCAGGCATTAACTTAGTTCTATTATTAACTATTATATAAGCATTTGAGTCCGCGTTTAGTTTCATAATATAAGCATTATGACCACCGCTAATTTGCCAAGGCGGCACTATTTTAAAATGATCTAATAGCGGATTAATTTCATTACCATTCACGACACCTACGACTAATAACTCGTTCATGAAATATAGATTATCTTCAACTAAATCTGTTTCTGTTATTTTTCTATGCGTTATCCATTCATTAAATGTATCGACTAAATCTGGTAATCGCTCCATTCTAAATCTTAATTGAGGATTGCCATCATCTTTAAGCCGAGACCATCGAGTGACAGTATCAACATCGACACCAACCGCCTCAGCTAAATCTTTTCTTTTCTTATTAGCCTCTTCTAAGAGACCTCCTAGCTTAGTTTTTTGATGCATATTGTTTACTACCTGTAAATCCATATTATGCTCCTGTTATCGTTATTTCTATAAATAATTTTATTAAATAAACCCTATATCGCCAATATTTGTGAAACCGACTGATAATGTCAAGCGGTGATGTTGCGCGCCTGTGGATAAAATAGTATAATTATAATTATGGTGGAAGCGTTTGATATATATGATTTTTATAAAAAAAGGCAGATGACTAATACTGAAATATTAAGTTATCTCGATATACCTCACGGCTATCCTAGAAAACGCACTGATATATTCGGTAAATCAACTGAGGATTGTCCTGAAGGCATTTGCATATCTATCCTAAACGACCACCTAAATAACCTTGTGGATAAGTAGATGGATAAATATGAAATGGCACGCTTAATGCTAACTAAAAATATCTCTATAAATGATTTAGTAATTAAATCAGGTACTAAGAAGGCTAACCTAAACAATATGCTTAAAGGTTATCTACCTATTACCGATAGCGTTAAAAAGGTATTAAATGGCTAGAGGATATAGAGATGGTCGATGGCATCCGATGTGGTCCTATGAAGACTTTAAAAAATACGCTGAGAGTCCGGAAGGTAGATCTGTCTTAAAGGCTAAGGCGGAGCGATATGATAATGAAAGAAAGAAAGAAGAGGATAAGTTAGACCCTGTTAACCATAGGATAGATTATATAGCGATAGTAGAAGACCCGGATTTATGGCGGCAAGTTCCATATAATGCTCGCGCTAAATATAAGGAATTTGCTGAGGCTCAGAGGGTTAGTAAGCTAACTAATGAAGAAACAATAAATAAAAAGAAAATCAATTAGGAGGAGTCTTAACCGATAAAGGTACATTAATATCTGTTTTTTTTTGATGTCAAGATATTTATGAATAAGACTATTAAACGCACTTAATGAACTTAGAGACTAAAGAAGATTATTATAAGCTCGCTGACGAGCTATATGAATTAAGAGATGACCTAACACACAACACTTATCTTATCTTTAGAGAAGAAGGACTATTTATTCAGATAGGATCAGGTGACTATGCACTGCAAGTATTAGTGCATAAGAATTTAAAAGAACTAAAGGTCTTATCTAAGAGTATAAGTGATCTCGTTTATTATTTAGATAGTAAGAAGGACAATCTAAATGGAAAGGGTTGAGATAGATAGACGCGTAAGATGGTTAGATAAATTATTTAAGGAAGCGATGCGAACTGACAGATTTATTCCTAGCGATAAGCCTAAATCACTGCAGGCCTTTTGGGTAGAGATTAAGAAAGATTGGATGGCGTATGGATGGGACACTACATCTAAGGTAAGGATTAAGCCAAGCCAAAAGCAACAGGATAGATATGATCTCGCGTGGCGATTAGGACTAATGCTACCTGAAGATGAACGCTATTTAGTATGGCGAGTAGCGCTAACGAATAGGCAGAGTAATAGAGGACCGCAATGGTCTAAGATAGGTAGAGAGCTAAGGAAAGACCGACGAACTATTAAGAACGAATATTATGCAGCACTAAGTTTATTAGCTAAAAAAGTAGAGGCGCTTGACTAAGGGTACTGAAATCGGTTAATAATTTTATATAGTGGAATATCTATGACCTACTACCTAGACACAATCCACATAGACTTACTACTATATATAGGCGCTATTAAAACCCTCCCTACCTAAGACAACTAACAGACGCATTATATTAATGCGCATCTAATAGCGCCTATTACCAAGGAGAATTAAGTGGCAGACCCTAACCCACGAAATATAAAAATAAATATTAAAACGAATATTAATCAGGTGCTAAAAGAGTTCCAAGACATTAGATCAAGAGACCTACCACGGCAGTATGGGTTCGCATTAAATGACACAGCAAGAAGTCTTATGAGAATACTCAATGCACGCACCTCGAAGTTCTTTCACAAACCTATCTTCGCATTTACTAAACAGGCGTTTGGCTATGTGCGATCCACAAGCAAACAGAAAACAATAAATCAAAAGAAAGCGTGGGTAGGAGTGAAAGGCGCATACGGAGTTCCGGCTAATGCGGAAGGACCTAAGAAAGAGATAGCATTTAATAAAGCGGCTAGCGATAGAGCTAAGGCTCTGTTCGAACTACAGATATATGGTGGACAGCGACAGGCTACCGATGGCAGTAACTATTTAGTTAAGCCATCAGGTCACACTAAAGAGGTAGGAGGGATGACAGCCGCCGGAGGATTAGATAAAAGGAAGTGGTTACCATCAGTAACTAATAATAAAGCGCAATACTTTAGTGGTATACCCAAAGGAGGCGCACAAGGTGAGAACTTTAGAGGATTATGGGAAAGATATGCGGATAATACCCGGATAAGAATGGTAGCAAAGTATGATAAGACTGCCAACTATCAGCCATTATTTCCCTACGATGAGATATTAAACGCTAATTACGGCAAAATAATAACGGCTAATTGGCGCAAACAGCTAAGTTTTTTACGCAGAAAGGCTAAAACACCGAAGTACTCCTAGATATTTGCGGGTCCTGTTTGGCATAGTTATCAGTGGGTCATTCTTCGCGGCAGGTTTCTGCTAGCGACAGAAAATAATTTGTGGGGTTCGTTTCACTTTAAAAAGGAAAATGAAATGGACATAGAAAATATATCGATAAAAAAATTAATACCTTATGCGCGAAACCCTAGGTATAACGCGGACTCTGTGGATAAGGTTGCAGGCAGTTTAGCAGAGTATGGATGGCAACAACCAATAGTGGTTGATAGCGAAATGGTTATTATAGCCGGACATACAAGAATGGAAGCGGCAAAGCAATTAGGGTTAAAAGAAGTGCCGGTCCATATTGCAAAAGATTTAACTGATGAACAGGTTAAAGCTTACCGATTAGCCGACAACAGAATAGCGCAAGATAGCGAATGGAATGAAGAGCTGTTAGCGTTAGAGTTAAAAGAATTAAATAACTTATCATTTGATTTAGATAAGACAGGCTTTAATGCAGATGAACTAAATGATTTATTAGCTGATAAGTTAGAAGAAGGATTAACCGACAAAGATTATGCGCCACAATTACCTGAAGATAACACAGTTCAAGAAGGTGATAAATATAAGTTAGGCGAACATATTGTGATGTGCGGCGATGCGACTAGCGCAGATGATGTATCAAAGTTATTAGATAATCAATTAATTGATCTAGTTGTTACAGATCCACCATATAATGTTGATTACCAGTCCGGACAAAAGACTCCGCGAGGAGCAAGAGTTAAAGGTTGGGATAAGATAGAGAATGATAATTTAACTGAAGATGAGTTTGAAGAGTTTGTTGATGCGTTTATGAAAGTGTATCACGATAATATGAAACCACTAGCTTGCATTTATTTATTCCATCCCGACTCCAAATTTAAACCTAAGCTAGCGTTCCTTAAAAGCTTTAATGAACATTTTATATTATCCGCAACACTACAATGGGTTAAGAATTTTGGCGGCATAGGTTTCCAAGACTACAGATCACAACATGAACCTATCTTATATGGATGGAAGAAAGGTGAAGGCAAACATTTTTATATTGGCGATAGAACTAAGACAACTGTTTGGTCGTTTAGCAAAGGTAACACGCAAGAGTATGTACATCCAACGCAGAAGCCTGTTGATTTATTAGAAGAGGCTATAAATAACAGCACAAGAGGACAAGATATAGTCGCTGACTTCTTTGGTGGCTCAGGTTCTACTCTAATAGCGTGTGAAATGACCGGTAGAAAGGCACGAATAATAGAGAAGAGCGCAGGATATTGCGATGTTATTATAGAAAGATGGCAACAAATAACCGGTAAAGACGCGATTAATATGGAAAGTGGTGAGTCATATAATGGCAAAAAAGGATAACGAAGGAACAGTCGGTGTCGAAGTGATAGCTAACCTGCTTAAAATCACACCGAGAAGAGTCCAACAACTTAGCAATGAAGGTATAATACCTCGCGCATCGCGAGGTAAATACAAGCTAATAACAGCAGTTTGGGGTTATATTGATTATTTAAAACAGCTTAATTTAGACAATAATCAACCGGATGACCTAAAAGAAGTTAACTTAAGAATAGCAAAGCATAAAGCCGCACTAATGGAATTAGAAGTGTCAGAGAAATCAGGCGAGCTAGTTAAGGTGGAGCAGGTTATATCAACCTGGTCTCGCATATTTACTTTAATAAAACAGTCAGCAATGGCTATGCCGACAAGATTAGTGCCGGAGCTGTTAAGAGCAGAGAATGTAAATAAGGCAACGCAAATTGCTAAAGAACACATAGAAAATTTTTTAAACGAACATAGTGATATAGAACTAATTATAGATGATGCAGATACAAGTTCCGACAGAGGCAATACAGAACGCCTCGAAGATAGCGCTGAACAGTCTACGACCACCACCTAAACTAACAATAGATGAATGGGCTGACACTTATAGAATACTATCAAGTGAAGCAAGTGCTGAAGCAGGTAAATTTAACACAAGTCGCGCAGAATATCAGCGCGAGATAATGCGATGCTTTACAGATTACGATACTGAAAAGATAGTTATTAAAAGTTCGTCGCAGATAGGTAAGACAGAGATACTATTAAATATCATTGGTTATTTTATACACTTAGACCCTGCTCCGATAATGTGTATTCAACCAAGCTTACAGATGGCATCCACATTCTCGCGGAATAGAGTAGCTCCGATGATAAGAGATACAGATGTCCTTAAAGATAAAGTAGCTGACTCTCGTTCACGCGATAGCGGAAACACAATATTCAGCAAATCTTTTAGAGGCGGTAGTTTAGACTTAATTGGTTCTAATAGTGCCGCATCAATATCATCTAGACCTGTTCGCGTCTTATTATGCGATGAGGTTGATAGATATGGACTAACAACTACAGAAGGTGACGCAGTTGCACTAGCAGAAAGACGATGCGCTACCTTTCATAATAAGAAAATGGCGTATGTTTCAACGCCAACTGTTAAAGGTAATAGCCGAATAGAAGCGTTATATGAGCAAGGAGATCAGCGAAAGTTCTATGTTCCTTGTCCTGCTTGCGGCGATTATCAAACTTTGGAGTGGAAGAATGTTAAATGGAATAAAAATGATCATCAAAATGCTTCGTATGTTATGGAGTGTTGCGGCACAATTTTGGATGATATGCAACGCTATAAGGCCATATCTAATGGCAAGTGGCAAGCGAGTGCTGACTTTAATGGCACAGCTAGTTTCTTTATTAACGCGTTATATAGTCCTTGGCTTACAGTCAGCGAAATTGCAACTAACTTTATTAATAGCAAGCCTTACCCGGAGACGCTCCGCATCTTCGTCAACCAAATCCTCGGCGAAGTCTGGGATGAAGACCAAGGTGAAAAAATAGACGAAGATAAATTGATGGACCGCGCAGAAGATTATGGACCTGATGATTTTAACGAGAATATAATATTAATAACTGCAGGTGTAGATGTTCAAGACGATAGATTAGAATGTACTACTGTAGGTTGGGAGAAGGACCAAACTTGTTATGTATTAGAGCATAAGATACTGCAAGGCGATCCGTCATCTCCTCAAGTGTGGCAAGATTTAGACGAGTTCTTATTAAAAACTTACGCTCACCCAAGAGGAGTAGAGCTACCAATAAGATGCACAGCAATTGATAGCGGTGGTCATCATACTCAATCGGTATATAACTTCTGCAAGCTAAGAGAAGGCAGACGCGTATATGCTGTTAAAGGTAAAGGTGGAGAAGGTTATCCGGTAGTATCAAGACCGAGTAAGAATAATATTGCTAAGGTTAAACTGTTTAGCCTAGGCAGTAATACACTTAAATCACTAGTGTATGGCAGATTAAAAATAGAAGAGGGACCAGGTATGGTCCACTTTCCAAATAATTTAGATGAAGAATACTTTAAACAAGTATCAAGTGAGACCCTAGTAGAGAAATTTCACAAGGGTCAAAGAAAGACAGAATGGTTACCATTAAGAAGAAGGAATGAAGCGTGGGATTGTTTAAACTACTGTTTCGCCGCATACCACTTATTAAATGTAAATATGAAGTTATTACATAAAAGAGTAACCACACCTGAAGAAGACAAACCAACTAAACCTAAAAGGGTTAGAAAGCCTTTATATAAGAAAAAAGGTAAATGGATGGATATTTAAATGACAATAGTAGTTAAAGACCGCGTTAAAGTAACAACAGCAACTACCGGAACAGGAACACTAACATTAGGAAGTGCAGAGACAGACTTCCAATCATTTAGCGTTATTGGTAATGGCAACCAAACTTATTACGCAATAAAGTCCGATGCAGGATGGGAAGTTGGCATTGGTACATATACGCATAGTGGAACGACACTAAGCAGAGATACTATTCTTGAAAGTTCTAATTCAGGATCAGCAGTATCACTAACAGGAACATCAACAGTCTTTACGACTTACCCTGCTGAACGAGCAAGCTTTAGCGATCAAGGTATATCTAAAACTTATGTAGCAGATGGCGCAATAACCGCAGGCAAGCCATGTCAGTTTACTTCCGCAGGCAAAGCAGTTCAAATTGCAACAACAACATCAAGCACAACCAACTCAGGAACATATAGTCAAGGCAGTATTAGTAAAATAGATGATCTTGTTAATGATAAATGGACAATGGATGTTGCTTCGGATGGCACAACTTATGGTTATGCATATCGAGAAACAGCAGGACAGACAAACTTTATATTAGGAACAAGGTCAGGTGAAACTATTACTTGGGGAACACCAATAACATTAGCAAGTTTTAATTCACTAGCGCAAGTTGTTAAATACAACCCAGAGCAAGATGTCTTTATTGTTACTTATGCAAATCAAACAACACATAAACATTTAGCAACAGCAGTTTCTTATTCTGGAACAACTGCTACAGCAGGATCAGAGATTGAATTACTAGCTTCAGCATGGACAAGTGGTGGAGTGGATCAAAATTATACACAAGTTTATGACAGTAATAGCAAAAACAATGTTTTTATATGTCATGGAGCGAATGATACTTTAGGCAATAAATCAACAGCAATAGTTATAACAGCATCAGGTACAACTTTAACAGCAGGAAGTGAAAATGCTAACACAAGCGCAGGTGGCACTTATTATAATGGTTGTGATATTGGTGGTGGAAAGTTAGTTTTATATTTTAGAGATGCAAGTGTATATTATCCAAATGTGATGGTGTTAGAAGTTAGCGGTGATACTGTTACCTTTGGAACAACAGTTGTTGTAAATTCAGGAAATTATGGTGGTTTCTGCACACCAGTTTATAATCCTAACTATACAAATAAAGCTATTTTATTTGGTAAAATTTACACAACTGATAATAAATATTCTTATGCAAGTTTAGCTATTAGCGGAACAACCATAACTGTAAGCAATTATAGTGATGGCAATATTTCACCAGATAATTGCTATGTTGAATCTTGGGGTAAGGTTGCAGACTACTCAGATTACACAGGAAATTACATTGCGGTGTATGGTGATAGTGATGATAGCTACAAACAATGTAACAGATTTTGCACAACAACAGATGGCGCAACATTAACAGTAGGAAGTGAAAACAAAGACTCAGCAGGAGCTTCTTTATTTTATACAGGCGTAATTAGTAATGATGTTAATGATAAATCTGTTGCTTACTTTGGTGATTATACAAATGATGACTATGAATATTATGTTGTAAACCCAACTTTCTCAAAAACAACAACAACATCATCATCCAACTTTGATGCTACTAAATATCTCGGAGTAGCTTCAACAACTGCAAGTGATACAGAAGAAGTTAAAATCAACTTACCAGAGGGAAGTATTAATAACTCACAGAGTGGATTAGAAATAGGTGAAGATTATTTCTGTAATACTTCAGGTGATATTGCCAAGTTTGTTGTTAGTTCTACGACTACTAATTCAGCTCCAAGTTTTTACACATCAACAGATAGTAGTATTAATCCTTATTCAAGTGAATTAACTATGACTTATGACACAACTAACGATAAACTTTTTGCTACTACAAGAGATGCTAATAATAGTAATTACCCAACTGCCATTGTGGGTGATGTTTCAACAGGCACAAGCATTACTTGGGGAACGCCTGTTGTTATCGTTTCTACAAATTTTGGTATGGGAAAAGTAAATACAAGGAGTGCGTGTTTTGGTAATGGTAAAGTTTTTGTTGCATATAAAAACAATGCAGATGACAGCGTAAAAGGTAGAATATTAGAATATTCTGGTACGAATAGTTGCACAGTTGGTAGTCAATATTCAATAACAAGCAATGCTGCTGATAATTTCTCTGTTTGTTATGAAAGTGATGAAGACAAATTTATTTTAGTTAATGATGGTATGAGCGGAGCTTACATATATGCAAGTATTATTTCTTATTCTGGAACAACAATATCATCTTCAGATACAACACAAATAGATGCGGTTACTGATACTTTACTTGGCGATATACAATTTATGGACGGCAAAATTATCGTTTCATATTGTAGTACAAGTGATGTTGCAAGTTTTAGAGCTTGTGAAGTGTCAGGAACAACTTGGACAAATGGTACTGCTCAAACTATTAGCAGTACAGCTAGAGCTGAAAGTGATGGTTCAACTGCTATTATTCTTGATAATGAAAACAACAAATTATTATTTTTAAATTCAAATAATAACAGCACTACTAAAGTAATGGAAGCTACAGTTATTACTTTATCAGGTACGACATTTACCTTTGGTACAAAAGTTACTATGAATGATGAAAAAACAAGATACATTCAAGGGTATTGGGATTCTTATCGAGATAGATTTGTTATTGGTTATCAAGTTTATGCTAGCCCTTATGGAGCTAAAAATTCAACAATAACAGTATCAGGTACAGTTCCAACATTTGTTGCAGGCGTAGATATGCCAGACACAGCAGGATATACTTATTTATCTAATGCTATTTATATTGCAGATATTCAAAAAGGTATTATTTCTGCGCAAGCTTCAGGCGCAGAGTATTATATTAACTATTATGGAACAACAACAACCCACACCCAAACAGATAGCCAATTTATCGGTAAAGCGATAGCTGCTGATAAACTGTTATTAGAAGAACAAGACCCTAATATTATTTATGGTCGTGCTGGTAATGCAATTACAGCAGGTAAACCTATTATTGTTCAAACTGATGGTGAGTTGGCACAAGTTGACAATAATTCACAAACTACATCTTATACTTATTCAAAAGGCACAGAAACAGAATTAATTGCAGGAAATATGATTGATACTGTTCAGTCTTGTTATGCTGCAAATGCTAGTAGGTTTGTTGTTACTTATTTAGATAACAATGTTTCTAATTATGGCAGAGCTACTGTTGTTTCAACTTCAGGTACAACACCAACTGTAACAAATACATCAACATTTGTTTCAGCTAGTTATGGTGCAGAAAATGCTAGACCTGTGTATGATTCAACAAATGAAAAAGTTGTTATTGTTTATCAAAAAGGTAATGATAGTAATAAAGGTGGGTCTGTAGTTGCTACTGTAGGTGCAAGTTCAATAAGTTTTGGAACTGAGGCTATATATAACAGCTCTAGTCAAGGCGGTTCAGGTGACAGAATGGTATATTTTGATGAAGAAAATGCAAAAATAGTTTTATATGGGCGTGACCAATCAAACAGCAATTATCCGACAGTATGGATAGGTACAGTAAGTGATACAAGTATTACATGGGGTAGTGGAGTTGTTATTGAATCATCAGGGATAACAGCAGCTTTAGCAGCTCAATATAGTCCTACTGATAAAAAAGGTTTATTTATATGGGAAGATTCTTCTTATTATGGTCAAGCAATAGTAGGAACAGTAAGTGGTACAAGCATGACTTTTGGTTCTAAATTACAATTTACAACAGAAAATATAAGTGGTACTTGGACAAGTAAAGGTAATTCGCTGTGTTATGATACAGGAGTAGATAAATTTTTATTTTTATATCAAATTTCATCAGGTGATGATGGAGAGGGTATTGTTTTTACAATAAGTGGTACAAGTGTAACTGCTGGTTCAGAAACAAATTTACATGATAATTGGACTAATGTTAATACTATAAATAAATCTGATTTTGGTAAAATACCTATAATTTATAGAGATGCGTCTAATAATCTTTATTATGGTGAAGTAACAATAACAGGAACAACACCAGCTTTGGCTGCAACAGCAGCAGTAAGTAGCACTACAACAACTTTTAATGGTATAAGCCTTGATACTACGCAAGGAGATATTAAAGTATTAACTACATACGAAGATACTTCTAATGATTTAGCTTCTACAGTTATTATTCCAAATGGAACAAGGACAATTTCAACTCCAAATTTGACAACAGAAAATTTTGTTGGAATAGCAAATGAAACTGCCACAGAAAATACTGCAGTAAAAGTAAGAGTTGGTGGTGCAGATGCTAACCAATCAAATTTAACTGCAGGACAATTATATTATGTTAAAAATGATGGCACATTATCAACAACAGCAGAAACTGGTAAAACAGTAGAAGCTGGTAAAGCACTTTCAGCAACAAAACTATTAGTTAACACATCATAAGGAGAAAAAAATGCAAACAATAGTAAGAAATGGAACAAATGTTAGTCTATATTATCTAGCAGATAGTAAGACTGTAGATATTGGTTCTGACCAAACAACAATAAGTGATGGTGGTACACCTGAATTAATTATTGCAGATTGCAATTCAAGCAACGCAACATTACATCAAGGCGTAGACGCTAAATCAGATTATTGGGGTTGGAAATACAAACATGATGGTTCTGCATGGTCAGCTAATACAGATTTTAAAGGTAGTAATAACCTTTCATCTGACATTAATGACTCTGTAACAACTATTCCTGTTCATAATACCAATCCATTTACTACATCAGGTACTGTGCAAATAGGTGATGAAAAAATCGCTTACACAGGCGTTGATGGTACAAATCTAACTGGTTGTACTAGAGCTTCAGCATCAACAAGTGCTGCAAGTCATGCTGCTGACGCACAAGTCACACAAGTCTAATGTCAAAGCCTACTGTTGCTAGTGTAAAGCAACGCATTGACGACCATGTTGACTCTTGTGCAGCAAGATATGAAGCAATAGAAAGACGATTAAATCGCATTGAAGCAATAATGATAGGTGCAAGTGCGTCTATTATTATGTTGTTGTTAAAAATAATATTCTTTTAAAATGTCCACAAGAATAGGCTTACAAGGAGAATTAATAGCAAGTTCTCTTTTGTTAAGCTATGGCATTGACAACGACCTTGTATCTAAAGATGGTTATGACATTATTGCATGGATTAACGCTAAACCTTTTCGTGTGCAG
>VTLG01003002.1_pt1 | contig 14170 bp, 28 predicted proteins | sample 4694571 | NCBI WGS metagenome assembly VTLG01 (sample SAMN12604809, study PRJNA352737) | marine metagenome | biome: ENVO:00000447; feature: ENVO:00000209|ENVO:00000569|ENVO:01000036; material: ENVO:00002151; isolation source: viral sequences binned using virsorter ...
TATTCCAAGAAAAACTTGATACTAAAGCATCACCGACGTTTAACCCTCGGTTCCATCCTTCTCTAATTTGTATCGTAGTAGATGCTGTAGCTGAAACTCCAGTTGGAGATGCAGTTATATCTAATATCAGACCTACGTCATTGACACTGGATGTGAGGGTAACACCTGTTGCGTCAACAGTACCACCTTGGTTCCAGGTTGCATTGTTCCAGGTTGACCGCCCCCATCCTACTAGTGGGGTAGTCATATCTTATCTCCTTATGCGATCCTTAAAATTGCAGCAGTCGCTTCAGCAGCAGGGAACGTAATTGTAAATGTTCCTGAAGTTGAAGATTTAACTGCACCAAAATCAAGCACACAAACAGATGCGTTTGTAGTTAAACCAGATACGGTGCTACTATTATAAATAACAGCAGCTTGTGCTGAAATAGTTGCACTTGTAAATGATATATCACCAAAATCACAAACAGCAGTGTCACCTGATAGTGCTGGTGTAACAGATGTTAATGCTCCTCCACCTTCAGAATATGTCCCTGAGTTACCGACTTCATCGGTTTGTTGAAATGCAGTTGTCGACTTGCTCAACGTTGCTTCATTGTCGTATAATGCTAGTTTAAAAGCGTTCCCTGTCGTTGCCGTAAAATTGTGTAGGCCTTTCAGGATCTCCACTTTAAAACTGTTACATACAGCTTGAGTAATTGCCATAATAATCTCCTATGGGTTCCTTGATTCGAGAGGGATACGAATAACGCCGTCCCGAAATTCGTCTCTACGATCACGCCCCATCTCATATGTGGCTAATGCTTGTACAGACTGATTATACATTTTATCGTAGTATTGTATCATATCTGCTGGACCTTTCAAGTATCCAAGTGCTTCTAAAATACAACCATACAACAGCACGTTTGGAGCATTTTGACTTAACCAAGTTGATGTATTTGAACTGGTTAAACCAGGAGGCTTATACGTGTATGCGAGCTCTACAGTTAATGCAGCGTTCGGGGTTGGCGCTAGATAGTGTGTGTCTTGGTCCCAGTCAGCATAATATTTAGGCGTTCCAGCACCTGCAGATGTTCTATCTGGTGCGTATTCATTCATAAACGAAATATCTTTCTGTATCAAGAAAGTTCTGTCGTCATTAGTGTCAATTAATTGAATATATCTTGTTGCTTCCCAATCTGCGGGAAGTGGTAAAAAGGCATTATTTATTGTAAGTGTTGCTGTATCATATTTCCTATAATAATTTAAATCTACTGTTCTTCTTATTTTGTCTTCAACTGATTCAATAAAAGGTTGAATAACTGCATTAGAAAGCACGTTTGTGCTTGTTTCTGTGTAATTTCTTACGTTATCTGTTAAATCTGAATAATCGGTCATGACACGCTCACTGTAACATTACCTACGGCAGAATTCAACTGTGTAGGTTTATTTGGTTGTTGTACACTTAAAGGCATCATGCTTTTTTGTGTAGAAGCATAAGATACTCCATTTGCATAAAAATTAGTTACTGGCATGTCAAGTGTTTGAAATTCATTTACTTGTAATCCAAAACCAGCACCATCATACGCAGCATCATCTCCTGTAGCTGGTCTAGCTACAGTTCTACCTGCATTAATAGGACCTAATGCACCACCAACAAAAACTCTTGAATTAGCTATTTGAGATCTAGGATACTGTAAGGATTGAGGATCTGTTACAATTGGTAAAGGCTCTAATTGCGGTTGTTTTGGTTCAAACTCACTAATATGAACCCAAGCACCTGTCCATTCTTGAACCATTTCATTATACGGAAAAGCCATACCGGATCTATCCGATATGCGTTTCGCAAACTTACCAGATGCGTACTTTCCCATTTATGCTCCAGGTAAATAAGTTTTGGGAGTAAGAAATAAACTTGTTCTTTCACCATCTTGATCAGCAGCTCTTTGAAATTCATCTTCATAAATTTGTTTTAATAATTGAATTCGATCTGGCGCTTTTTTCATAGCAATGTAATAAGCTAATCCAGCAGTTAAACATGGAAGAAATCGAAAAGGAATCTCATTATTATTTGTGTAAGCGCCCGAATCCTTCATACGAAGAAGAGCGTAATATTTTAGAGTGTACGTTGTATCTGCTGCAGGATATAGATATAGTCTTGGGTTTATCGTACGTTCAAAATAGTATTGACTTGGTCGTCCGCTGGTCGTTTTAACAGTATAATTAAAATAAGTTGATCTACTAATTGACGTTGCAGAATAATCATTATTACTACTATCTGTAATAACAACATCTGTAATATCAATTATCTCTTGAGCAGCATTAGCACCAGAGCCAAATAAATTTGTACCACTTAAATCTGTTGTGCCTTGAGCTAATGATTTTTCTTGTAATTGTATTGTCCATAAATTTAATCCTCTGTTAGCCCATTCAGCCAACATAAGATTTAAAGAACGTCGTGCGGTTTTCAAGTCATATCCACTACGTACTTGTAAACCGCATCGTTCATAAGCTTCTTCTGCTATATCATCTATAGACAGATTAAAGTCTGCTGTTGAAGCATAAGTAGGCATCTACTTTTTCTTGCCTTTTTTCTTAACCTTTTTCTTTTTACCTTTCATGACCTTGCCGCCACCACGCATTTTTAGAGGAGCCATTCCTCCACCTCTCATTTTAGATACGTTTTTTTTAACTCTCATATTTACCTCCGAATATTCGTTTATAAGTTTTTTGTCGAGACACCACAACGTCTTGATAATATCCTTTAGGCCACATTTTATAGTAACCTTGACGATGCAGTTTATCAGAAGCTTCTTGTAATTGCGAGAACTTTTGTATTAGCATCATTGAATATTCTAAGTCGCTTTCTACAATAGGGGTGCTCCCATTTGGAGTGACCAAAAACTCTTGTTCTTCTTCGTTTGCTGGGTTGAGGGGATGAAAACCCATAAAAAATATATTCTTTTTATTATACCAATCATTATAGTCATCTATAATGTCTTGGAACTCATCTAATGTATAGTTAAAATATGGATCACAAAATATCAATATTTCATGAACACTAAAATCTAATTGTTTTAAATGTGTATTTAATTCTGATTTATATTGTTTAAATTTTCTTTTTATTTCAACAATTACTTTATTGTCATTCCAAGATTTTTTTGCAAAGGGACAAGCAGGTATGCCTCCTAAATGTTTATTAGGAATTTCTAAAAATTCTTGAGACCACTTACGTACGTCTTTTTTTATTTCTTTTTGTAAATGTTGCGACATTAGTTGGTTTACCACCAGGATTACCGGCAGCTCTCTTTCTGCTGACAGCACTCGCCTTTTGCGACTTTGTCATCCGTGTGGCTTTTGCAAGTGGAACGCACTTTGGATATTTTCTTTTGCTCCCCTTTTTTCTTCCACAAGGTTGATATTTTCCGTTCTTCTTCGGAGCTCCAATATCTACCCATTTCTCTTTTACCCATGCTCTTAATCCTTTCTTAGCCATTATCTAAATTTTGTTTTTTTGCGTTTTTTTTCTTTTATTGCTCCGCATCCTCTCGCTATTCCGCCTTTGTTAAATTGTGAAACTTTTTTTCTTTCTTGTGAAATTTTATTTGATTCTATCATACCACCATCAGCTTTTTTCTTTGGTTTCTTTTTTCCACCAGGTGTAACTTTTCCAGAACAAACAGCACTTGCATACATATTTGCATAAGCAGAAGGATATACTTTAAATTTTCTTTTTGCTGCTGCTTTTCCTCTTGGACACAATTTACCCATGACCTTGACCTCTATATTTGACGAACTGTCGTCGTTTGTTTTTATTCTTCGGCCTACTGCGTGAAGAATTCCCTATACTAGTTCTTTTTTTAACGGGTGTAAAGTATTGGTTATTTGGTAGTTTTGCTGCCATTAATTTTTATTCCATTTTTCTTTTGCTCTAAGAGTCCAGGCTTTCATTGCTTCCTTAGATATTTTTTCATTAACCAATGTAGCCCCCTCTGGTATTTCATTATATAATTTTAAAACTTCTCCACTCTGACTTATTTCTACATAAGCAGGACCACAAAAAGCATCTTTAGGAAAATCTTTATTTTTCTTTAACATACGTTTTTCGTATAAACATTCACCTGCATTAGCCATTGGAATATATTGTGTCATTTGTGTTTCCTGGTCATCCATATTTCCAAATACAAATAAAATTATAACTGCAACAATTTTCATTTTGGTGTTCCGTTCTGTCTAACCTTGTCCTTTAGCAATTCCACGTCTTTTTGCATCTGTGTTACCTGCTCTTTTAGGAACTCGATATTCACTTTATTATGCATCATCGACTCAAGTTCTGCTTCCATCGTAGCATTCTTAGTGCCCAGCCATTCCAAAATCATCGACTGCTCCATATCCACAGGCGTTTGTTCAGCTTTTTTTAATAAATCAGCTTCCATTAATTGTTTAGCAGTTTCTAATTCTGTAATACGCTGAATAAGACCAAAATATGCCCAAGTGCCAACCACAACAAGCGTGACCAAACTAGCAACCGTTTTAAGAGGCATTTGTACATTAGTGCTATCAGAAATTTTCATTATTTATTCATTTGTGCTAATGGGTTGGCAAGAGTTAGTTTGATTTGTTTATCAATACTCTCTTGTAATTCTTTCATCTTTTCTTCTAAGTCTATTTTTAATTTTGTCATATCTTCTTCAACGGTATCTATGGCAATCTTTAAATCTTTTGAGTTATCTCTAGCATCTTCTTTAACTTGTTGTTCTACATCATTGACAATTTTTTCTACTCTTCTTACATCTTGCCGAAGATCATTTTTAAGTTCGTTGGCTACATCACTTACCAAACGAATTTCCGACATCATCATTTCCATTTCACTCATAAGCATTTCTATTTCTGTTTGTAATAGATCTGTTTTGCTTTTCATTTCTTCTTTAGTCAAAGCAATAGTCTTATCAAACTCTGATAGGTCCGGTGCAACATAAGACTCAATCTGCGCAGACATGTCTTGAAATTTCTTGTAGGCTTCAAAACCGCCATACAAAACACCGATACTACTTCCTAAAGCTAATATCACTGCGAGCATTTTTCCGCCCTTAAAAGTTATGCCTCCTATATTTACTTCTGCCATTGTTGCATTATCATTTCATCCATAAGCACGTCGTTTCCTCCAAATAGAAAATATTGTGCTATGTTATTAGTTGTTAATTCAGCATCAGGTATTGCATTATCTGTAAAAAATCCTTCTATGTCATTTAAACTTTGTTGACCTTCAAAGAATGATTTAGAGTTACCTAATACTTGCATCACAATTAATGTTTTTAACTGATTTGCAGAGTCATATCTACCCTTATCACCCATCTTCTTTAATATTTTTTTTGCAGCTTTTTCTTTTTTAGATTCTGGTTTTTTTACAGGTTTCTCTTTGGCCTCACCCTTATCTTCTGGTTCTTCCATATCTTCTGGTTGCTCCTCATCTGCCTCAGTCTCTTGAACGCTCTTTTCCGATTCAGACTCCTCTTTTGCATCAGTTTTAGCTTCCGTAGAATCTTCTTCAGTAGACTCATCCACGGATTCTGACTCAGTCTTAGCCTCGGGTTGAGATTCTGGTTCTGGTTCTGGCTCATTTACTGGCTCCTCCATTTCAGGTTCTGGCTCCATTGTATCTGGTTCTGGAGCAACTTCAATCTCTTCTGTCATTTCTGGCTCTGGTGCTGGCATTTCTAACTCAAGCTCCATTTCCATTTCTATCTCTGTCTCAACATTTGCCATTTCTATCTCCGGCATTTCTATTTCCATTTCTGGTATTTCTATCTCCATAACAGGCATTTCCATCTCCATTTCTATCTCAACCATTTCATAGGAAACTTCTGTATCTGGTTCTTGTATTGGCTCTATTTCTATTTCTCCGTTTGGTTGCTCAACAAAATCATTGTGATCAATAATATTTTCTACAATATCTATTACTTCTGTTTCTGTGCTACCTCCATAAGCAACCCACATTTCTACTGTTGTAATTTGTTGTTGCACTATTGTTGATATTACATTGTAAAGTACGTTTATGGTGATATCATCAAAGAGCGGGCCGATTGCCATATTGATATCACGCCCACCAATTTCAATTATCAACGATGTTATGGTGCCTGCAAAATCAAAACCATTTTCATATTCTTGATAACCACTAGCTACACCAGATTCTGATAATATGTCTGTTCCACTAAATACATTTGTGTTTCCGTTTTTACCTGTAATGTGCATGTAGATACGATCTTGTGCATCTCGTTTATCGACTTTAATTGTGTAATTAGTTCTACCTCCATTTTCTATATCAAGTGAAGATATATCTACTGTGTTAATAAAGGTGGTTCCCATTCCTTCCACGCCCATTGTGCTTGTACTATTGCCCGATCCTGTAATTTGTGCACACTTATCTGTACCTAAAGCATAACAACCACTACCTGATGGCATGTTTGCAGGCCCTTGACCTCCAAAATCTTGATCCATATCGCCTTCAAATCTTGGCTGAACAAAACCATTATCTCCATCTAAAAGATCGCCTGAGTCTTGATTAGTTATAGTTGTTGTTGTGGTATTCGTTGTAGTTTCTGTAGTTACAGTATAACCATCCGCTTCATATTCTATTGTTTCTGTAACAGTTTGATCAATTATCTCTTCAATAGTAGGTGTGCAAAGTCCAACTGTATCTGTTGAACAATCTACAGCTTTACTAGAAAAGGATAGGAATACCGATATACATAGCCATAGCGTAAAATAAAAACCTTTGGAATTCGCCATCACTTACATCCTCATTTACATTAATCTTTAAAACATCTTCATCTTTAAATACCGTACTACCTTCTGGTATCATATCTGGATTTGATTTCCATTTCTCCAAAGCTTCTGTGCCAATAGCACCCATGTATGGAGGCGGGGTGCCTGCCATAACTAAACTGTCAAAAACTCTTGGGTCAGTTGCGAGTAATGAAATTGAGGCAACTTTAAGGCCACTTGCATAAAGTTGGCGTGAAAGCTTCAAAAGCTGGCACAGCTCGTCGTCCACTACTACGCCTGTAGCAATACCAAGTATGTTTGTTTGTATTGCACCCGACGTTGCTACCTTACAAATATCAGAATTGTTTACAACAACGCTTGGAGCATTTGCGGTAGGTACACTTTTATCCGTCACAACCGTAGAACTCACCGTGTTCGTATCTGCACCGTAAATTTTTTGTGAAAATAATAATATAAAAATTATTAATAAAACTCTTAACATTTCCAACGTTTTCTTGCTTGTCGTAATCTTGAATTAGGATTTGCTGCTGCTTTTGGAAATTTTTTCATTTGTCCTGCACTTCTTGCACAGAAAGATTTTCTTCTTTTAGCAGCTTTAGATCCTTTTTTAACCTTACCTGTAACTGCTGTTTTTAATTTTGAACCAGGGTTATCACGACGATATTTAGCAACACCAGCCGCCGTCATTCCCGCCCCACTTTTTGTGGAGCGAAAATATTTTTTAGTTTTTGGCGGCTGTTTGTCTCGTTTTCTAGCCATTAGCTTAATGATTCATACCTCTTTATGCATTCAAGCATAATAAATGTAGAGTCATTTGCAGTTTGGACGGGCACGGTAATTAAAATATCACCAGTTACACCAGTTGATTTAGGATTAGTAATACCTCCAAAAGAGCTAAAATCATAATCCGTATCACCATTTAAAAGTATCGCTGTATCATCCGTGCTTGCATCAAAAGAAATCAAAGCTGAATCGTTTTGTGCAGTTGTTGAGATGTTACAGTGAACTTTTTCAATGTCTAAATAAGTGCAAGCCTGACCAAGTTTGTTAGCAGTTAGACCAGATGCATCAATAGTAGTTGTGCCACCATTACTGCCATCACTAATGTGATTATAACTAAATACAAATCTACGATCTGTATCAATCACAGTTCTAGTTACAGGTGCATAAGCCATTGTTTACTCCTATCTCTCTACGATCATATTTACATAATCGATAGTCATAGTGTTACCAGCAGCTTCACCATTCTGAATACCAAAAGATATTGTTAAATCTTCGTCATCAGGTAGTTTTGTATTTGCTACTTTAACTGGAGTTGCATTATTAATTGAGTAATAAATAGCATCTCTATCTGGATCTACAAACCACGTTACTGTCATGAAAGTATCATCTTCCATAGTAGCAACTGATGTTGCATCAATGCTGTTATCTTTTTCAACATTTAAAAGTAAATCAGCAGAACCATCTACGCTTATGAAATATACACCATCTGATACATCTAACGGAGTTGTATCTGTGATTTGTAATCCCATGATAAAGTCGTTCTGATCTACATCATTAACTTTAAATCTAGCTGAAAAGTATGCTCTCTTACTTGTGCTTAATCTAAATGGTTCACCTTTTAATTGTAAAAAGTCTGAATCACTTGCAGCATCATCGTTTGAAATTAATAACTGACCGCCTGCACCTGAAGTAATTCCTTCACTTGCACTGCCGCCACCAGCTTCTGTTGTAGTAATTGTCCAATCACTTGCAGTGTATGTGACAAAGTCGTTAAAATATCCGTAGAAAGTTTGATCTGACGGATATGGCATGAACATTGGTTGATCTTTTTTAGCCTCTGTAGCATCAGTGTTACCGGCCCATAAGATCATGTTCTGAAAATGTGGGTTAGCCATATTGCCTCCTTGGTTGTATAGCCCTTGTCATGCAGTCTCTATACACGTCTGCCTAGCCAGTGTGCACGACTAAATTAATCTAGGATACTTGTGATTAGTATAAAATAAAAAAGGCGCTCTTACAAGCGCCTTCTTTAATCCGGGAGGATCCAGAAAATTTTATGAACCTTGAGATCCGTATACACATCTAGGATCTGAGAAACCAAAGCTGTATCTCTCTCTTGCTTTGTATCTCATGTTTCCTGTGTCGAAATCACCTTCCATGCCAGTAGCAAGGGCAGCTCTTACGAAGTGTTTAAATCCATTAGGAGCATCAGTTTTAATGAAGAATGCATCTGTATCAGACAGATAATGGTTAATTGTGTAACCATCTGGTAGCATACCCATGTTTCTGAGTGCGTTAATATCATTATCAGACGTACCAACTCTTTGAGTAGAATTTAAAATTCTATCAGCTACAAATTGAATGTTTACAGGAATAATTAATTTTCTTCCTTGCATTGCAACTTTTAGCCCTCTTTCGTCGATAAAGCCTGCAATATCAATCATTGCTTGCTCTAATGAGGTTTCGTTCAAGTCAGCGTCAGTTGAACTTCTGTTTGAAAAAGTTCCACCTAAAGCAGTTGGGTGAGCAGTGTTTACTAATGAAACACCATCGCCACCAGCAGTTGCGAATGCATTATTTAAAATGTTCGCTGCTTTTACTTGCTTTGTGTACGCCATTGAACGTGCCAAAGATTTTGTGTAACGAGCCGATAAAGTATCGTACAAGTTGTCTTCAACTGCTTCCTCAGTCAAACTGAATGCTAATGCAACAGTTTCGTGAGAATATCTAGCAGTAAAAGATTCTTGAGCTGTATCAAATTGTACAGCAGAACCTTCCTGCTTGACCGCAGCTTCACCGAAGCCAACTAACATTACTTCTTCTTCAAAAGCTCTGTCACTTGTTTCTTGGTCAAATATTTCAGCATGCTCGTTCTCATAACGAGAATACTCCATTCCGAACAAGGCGTTTAGGCCTGGTTCTAGCTCTTTCGCCAGTTGGGCTCTATTAATAGCCATATTACTCTCCTATACGCCTTTTACGAACTACCAACTGTACCAGTGCCACCGTTAAGTTCGTGGTTGTTAATCTTTACAACAAATACTGAGTTGTTCGCAGTTGCGTCATTACTCGGAGTGTCATAAAAATCAATCAACTTCACTTGAAGTGCAGCCGTAGTATTTTTGGAACTCGAATCTATTTCAACACCAGAAATACCCGTAGTGGTACTTCCAGCTCCGAAAACCAGATTACAGTTTTCGTTTAAATTTGCAGCTACTAGATTTGTTACAGCTGAGTCTTGCTGACAGATAAATAGCTGATGAGGATCATCGGCTACAAATGCTATCGCATCAGATGCAACTGTTCCGTTAGGGAACGTATTATTAAATCTAGGCTTTGATGTACTTGGGTCTGTATAAAAACATCCCATAAATACTCCTCTTATAGCGTCGCCTGCCGTTGCTACAACAACATCACCTGCTGCTGCTTGTTTAACTGGATCACCAGTAAAAAGTCCGCTTGCGCCACTTGCAATAGAGTATTTAGTAGTACCAGTAGTTCCGCCAGGGGCAGAACCAACTTTAGCTATTGGTCTTAAACCAAATGCTTGGTCTATGTTAGCCATAGTAGTCTCCTAAATTATTTTAGAGACACAATGATCTTACGTATTAAGATTTTTTGCCTCCAAAAGTTACTCTGCTTTGCCTTTCCTGATGGATTGGCATCGCTGGATGCTCTTCTTTATGTAGATCATTTTCAATTGCATCTGTCTTTTGATTTGTAAGATTACGAAAATATTCATCTCGGTCTTCTTTCACTTCTACTGGACAACGCATTAGTAATAATCCGCCAATTCCTATTACACCTTTATGTTTTCCGTCAGCGATAGCTGGTAAATCCATTCTATCCGGATATTCATCTGCTTTTACAAATTCATAACCACTTCGTAAACGACCTATGATATTTTTTTCATCGGACATGCCACGATATTCTGACCTTACCCACCTATGGTGAAAACCTTCTGGTGGTTCTGGTGCTTCAAGGTTCGAAGGAGGAACCCATCCCCTTTTTCGAACATCCTTTTCACGGGTTTCTAATTTGCGTGAGGTAGTTTTTGTTTCTTTAGTACTCATTTAAGCCTCCTTCACGTGTTTTGCGTACTCTTCAAGTGGCACACCAAGTTTTTTTGCGATAGCTACCTGTGAGGGTGTGAGTTTCACAGTGCGGCGTCCAGTTTTTGTAGATCTATTTGCAGAGGCAACCGTCTGAACTACACGATTGCTCTTAGTTTTATCCTCAAATTTTTGAGGAAAATTGTTACGCATTTCAGCGTCTAAACTACTATAATAATCTTCTGACTTAGGGTCAAGTCCTTCTTGTTCAACAAGTCTCTTATGAATACCAAAAGCAGCATAAGTCATTACTTCATCCTTACCAAACCATTCATTATCCTCAGCCCATTGTTCTGCTCTTGGGTCAGGTCTTTTGTAGGTTTGTGGCACAGAAGCTTCTTCTTTTTTTTCTTTTGGAGCATTTTCTCTTTCAAGAATAAGTTTTTCAGCTTCTTTTAATCTTTGTTGATCAATAGCAATTTGTGCTAATTGTTCTTGCGCTTTTACAACAGCGTCATTGTCTTTTGATGTTAAAGCTCTTTTAAGATTATCTTTAATAACTTCAGATTGAGTATTTACTCTTTCTTTAAACTCATTTGTATAACCAGTATCAAGATCTTGAACTTTTTTCTCAAAGTCCTCATTCTTTTTTTTCATTGTTTCTGCAAATTCAATTGCAGCTTGTTCTCTTCTTTCAGCTTCACGCATTTTTTTTGTTAATTTATCAATACGTTTTTTTACTGACTCAGAATACTGATCTAACTCATTTTCATTCTTTGTTTCTGTAGTTTGCTCTTCAACTACAATTTCTTTTTTATCGTCGGCTGTTTCTACAGCTTTATCTTCTTTTAGTTCTATTTCTACAGACTCTCCAGACGTATCAATAGGAACCATTTTATCTTGTTCTGATTGCACTTGTTGCATAGACTTCTCCATGTTTATAATATGTTAGCTGGTAAAATGTCTCTAGGGTCATCCACCGTTCCGATTATTTCATCATCGTTTACAATTCTTAACTCACCGCCATCAATCTTAATACGAGATCCTGCATAGCGAGTTATAATTACCCAATCATCTACTTTACAATAAGGACCATCAGGAAATCTTTTTTCATCTTTATAGGCACTAGCGCCTACTTTTAAAACTTTACAAATATTTGTTGTTATTTGTGATTCTTGAATTGTCTCATCTGTTAAATGAATACCACCTTTTGTTTTTCCTTCTAATTTTAACGGAAATAAAACTATTCTAAAACCAGTTGGAGTTGGTACCTTTTCTAATTCATTCTTCTTTTTTTCAACACTTTTGCCGTCCCATACATGTTTTGGCATTATTATCTTACTTGCTGTTTTAGTCATCTTCTAGCTCCTGTTTTTTCAGCAGGTCCGTGAGTTCCTGTTCTTCTTGTTTAAGTGCATCGAGTTTACCTGTTAGATATCTGTAATCGTCCCAACTCTTACACAGTCCTCCTAATATAGACTCTTCAACTTGCTTTTGTCTACTAATTAATTGATTTTTGTAATAAGTAAAAAAATTTTCTATGCGCATGATTTCATTTGATCCGATAATTTTTTACAGCGATTTGGAGTTTGACGATTCCATTTCGAGTCTAACATTTCTAAACTCGCACCTTCAAAATTTCGGTCCTGCAGGCATTTCCACATATTACGGAACTTGGACACGCCTGTAGGGCCAAGTTGATATACCATCTCTGTAAGGGTATGTTGGGCAGTGGTTGGTAAATTGGTAACATTATTTTGTTCCATAAGTGCTCTAGCTTTACCTATTGCATTATTTAAATCTTTATCGAATACTTCTTGTAGTTCTTCTTTCGTATATGTTTTACCATCTTCAAAATTATCTTCTTGTACTACTTTATGACCCCACCCTATTGTGCGAAATCCTTCCGTATCTATGTATACGTGATCTCTAAAGCCTTCGGATAGTTTTACTGAACCAGCTAATTCGTCGTATGTCATTAACAAGTGCTATAATCTATGACTAATTTAAAAGTCCCTGTTTGACCATCATTACCTGTCACAGTTATTTTAATATCAGTTTCATCAAAAAAATTTGTTGTAACTTTTTTAAAATCAAATTTCTCACCTTTGTCAACAGTGTAAGTATGATTATATCCATCACAGTTTGTTTTTATTTTTACGTCGTAGCTGCCATCGGGTGTGTCATCTACAAGAGTTGCAGATCCTTTTACAGATACTCCTCCAGTGTATGCACTTTTCTCCCAAGTATCGCCTATGTTACCCTTAGCTGTATAGTCTCCACTTTTACCTACAATATGTTCTTCGTGTGTATGTTTTTCCATAGTCTTCTCCTTTTTATTTAGTTAAACCTTTTGCCTTCTCGAAGGTACGGAGTCCCGATACGCCGAGCATTGAAGTGACAATTGCTAGAAGGGGCCCAGTTTCTATGGCAGGTGGGACAATATCTATACCTGAAAATTTTGCATACCATTCAATACATGGTGATAATATAAAAGCAAAAAATAAGGCAAGGGCTCCACACCATCCTATAGCGGGTCGCCAGCCAGCAACGAATACGCTGCGATGGCTGGCTTCCTTTGCATTAACATCTAATTGTTTTTCTGCAAGCTTTTGTTGTAAGCGTTGCATTAGAATCTTTTTATCTAATTTCTCTTCTTCACTCGTATGAAGTTCATCGACAACTTTTGAAATAGTAGCTAAGGCTCCATCTTTTCCACCACCAAGTAAGCCACCGAGTAGATTAAGCACTATGCTGCTCCGCCTGTCATCCAGCTAATTACCCAGAGAACAATGATAGCTACAATAGCCGCTTTTATCCAGTCCTTCATTTTCCAGTCACTCCATTCTTTGATGTGTGACCATAGATCTTTTAGTAAGTTCATAGAACCTCCTTTGTTAAAGTAGCGAATTATACTATTTTACGCCTTTGAAAGCTACTTTTTTAATTTGCATTCTACTTGTTTGACCTTGTGGTCCAGTTCCTTTGTTATCTTTTACTACAAAAGGAGAGAAAACTTGCTCTGCAGTTGACGCAACTTTTGTGTTTGGAAACGGATTTTTTTGAGGAACAATCGTCATTTTTGCATTTTTAAACTTCATTTTTTACCCTTTTTTTTAGATTTTTTCTTTTTTATAACTCCTCTAGCCATTAAAATATCTTTTTTAGTGATTTTACCATCACCACTTATGTCAGGAAATTTTTTCTTTTTCTTCATGCTCTCAATGTATAGTTGGTTTTATGAGATTTAGCAAGTCTCTTCCATTATGATCCATAATTTTTTGAAACTCTATCTCTGATAAGTTATTATGATACAATATTTTAGCTACAGCCATCATGGACCCCGCTAA
>VTLG01012505.1_pt1 | contig 14163 bp, 17 predicted proteins | sample 4694571 | NCBI WGS metagenome assembly VTLG01 (sample SAMN12604809, study PRJNA352737) | marine metagenome | biome: ENVO:00000447; feature: ENVO:00000209|ENVO:00000569|ENVO:01000036; material: ENVO:00002151; isolation source: viral sequences binned using virsorter ...
TTATCCTCTCATTTAGATCTAAATAGCCTACTAAGTCTAAGTATACTACAAGAAACTAAGACTGATTTCCTTACATTTGTCCGATTAATGGCTCCAACACTTGTCTCCGATTGGAAAATGGGACGACATATTGAGCTAATATCTAATAAATTAAGACAATTAGAAGCTGGTGAGATAAAAAGACTGATGGTATTCCTACCACCACGTAGTTCCAAGTCTGTTATCTGTTCCAAATTGTTTCCAGCGTGGTATATTGGGAGAAATCCACAACATGAAATTCTTACTGTTTCTCATAGTGACCAACTTTCTAGCGACTTTGGTCGTTCTGTTCGTGATGTTGTTAATTCTGAGGAATTTCAGAACATTTTCAAAGGAGTTTCGCTACGAACAGACGTTAGAGCGGCAGGAAAGTGGAAGACGAACCAAGGTGGAACGTACTATGCAGCCGGGGTACGTAGCCAGATTGCAGGACGAGGGGCTAATATAGCAATATTGGACGATGTGATGTCTGAAGAGGATTCATATTCCGAAGCTGGCCGTAGATATGTCAAGGAATGGTATCCTGCTGGTCTACGAACTCGTTTAATGCCCAACGGTTCCATATTAATTATTAATACAAGGTATCATTTTGATGATTTATGTGGATGGCTTCTAAAGCAAGAAGAGGATATGAGCGAATATGAAACCATCCCGTGGGAAGTTATACGAATACCTGCATGGCTGGATGATGAAGCAGCAGAACTACTGGATTTACCAGTGGGATCGTCCTACTTTCCCGAATGGAAGCCAGATGAAATACTACAGATAGATGAGAATGAGATTAGAGCCTCCAATGGAGCAAGATATTGGAATGCATTGTACATGCAGAACCCAACACCAGAGGAAGGTGGACTAATAAAGAAGAAATGGATACAATGGTGGGAATATAATGAGCCTCCAACCTGTGATTTTATCCTACAAACGTATGATACTGCCTTTTCCACTCGAACCACAGCAGACTTTAGTGTAATTCAGACATGGGGTATATTCTCCATGTACGATCAGGATGAAGATGGAGCAGAAGCCTACGTATCCAATCTGATACTACTGGGTAATATGAAGGGAAGATTTGAATATCCCGAATTACGTAGAATATCACAGGTATTGTTTAACGACTTCAGACCTGATGTATGTATCATAGAGAAGAAAGCTAGTGGTCAGTCGCTACTACAGGATATGAGAAGAAGTGGACTACCAGTAAGAGAATATCTACCAGATAGAGATAAGGTTAGCCGTGTATATGCAGCCTCTCCCATGATGGAAGCTGGAAAGGTATGGATACCTAAACATAAGAAGTGGGCTGATGATCTGGTGGAAGAATTGATACAGTTTCCCAATGCAGCCCATGATGATCAGGTAGATGCCCTGACAATGGCTATACATTTCATGCGAGAGTCGTGGCATCTTACACATCCTGAAGATCCAGAGTGGGAAGATGATAAGCCAAGAAAGAAAAGGGTTGCGTATTGGCGTAGTTAGGTGTATAATGTAAGTAACGGGTAGAATTAATTAGGGGAAATTTATGGCTACAGAGAGAAATCCATTTGAACAGATACCACAGGAAGTTGCAAATGTAATTCCTATGGAGGCTACTCCTGTAAGTGAGGAACAGGAAGCTACTTTTGAATTAGATCCAGATGGTGGTGTAACAGTAGACTTTACCAAGACTGTTGTTATGGAAGCGGAAGCTCCTGTAAAGGAATGGTATGCTAATCTTGCAGAAAATCTGGATGATCATGTTCTGGAAGAAATAGCCGATGATGTCTACCGTAACTATGATGCAGACAAGAACTCCCGACAGGAATGGGAGTCCATGTTTGAACGTGGCTTTGACTTACTTGGCCTGAAGATACAGGAAACATCAGAACCATTTGATGGTGCATGTACAGCAGTACATCCATTACTGGTGGAGTCAGCAGTCAAGTTCCAAAGTAAGGCATCACAGGAATTATTCCCATCGGCAGGTCCGATCAAGACACAGATACTTGGTAAGTCAACTCCAAAGCGGGAGATGCAAGCCAACCGTGTCAAGAACTTTATGAATTATCAGCTTACAGAGCAGATGCCAGAGTACTTCGATGAATTTGAGAAGATGCTCTTTCATCTTCCATTGATAGGCTCCGCATTTAAGAAAGTATATTACGATGCAAACCTTAAACGACCAGTGTCAGAATTTGTTCCTATTGACCAGTTTTACGTATCTTATTATTCCAGTAATCTTTCCAAAGCTGACAGGTATACACATGTAATTTACCGTAGTCCCATTGATCTGGCAAAGGATATTCGTTCAGGAATATATTCCGATACAGAATTACCTGAAGCATCCAATCCTGAACCTACTGCATTTGCATCCAAGATGGATACAATATTAGGGTTCTCTCCAACACAGGATACAGATCCGCAATATGTATTACTGGAACAGCATTGTTATCTGGAGATAGATGAGCCAAATAAAGAAGATGGAATAGCACTTCCCTACATTGTAACAGTGGAAGAACAATCAAGAAAAGTTTTATGTGTTCGTAGAAACTACAAGCCCGATGATACAAATAAGGAAAAGATAAATCATTTTGTTCATTATCGGTTTGTACCGGGATTTGGTTTCTACGGATTTGGCCTGATGCACTTCCTTGGTAATCTTACCATGAGTGCTACAGCAGCAATGAGAAGTCTCATTGATGCGGGTCAATTTGCGAACCTGCCGGGAGGATTCAAGGCAAAAGGTGTTAGGGTAGTTGGTGACAATGATCCTATCAGTCCCGGTGAGTTTAAAGAAGTTGAATCTACAGGTGTGGACTTGGCAAAGGCTATCGTTCCTCTCCCCTACAAAGAGCCTTCCTCGACCTTGTTCCAGATGTTGGGATTTGTTTCAACAGCAGGTCAGAAGTTTGCAGACAGTACAGAACAGATTGTATCGGAAGCATCTTCTTACGGACCAGTAGGTACAACTATGGCACTACTGGAAGCGTCCAGTAAATTCTTCTCTGCAATCCATAAACGATTGCATAAATCCCAAAGAGATGAATTTAGGATCTTGGCTAGAATAGACTACGACTATCTACCAAGTGAATATCCCTATGATGTGCCCTTTGAAAGTCGGAATATATTCAAGTCTGACTTTGATGGAAGAGTGGACGTGATCCCCGTCAGCGATCCCAATATTCCATCTAATGCTCACCGCCTTATGATTGCACAGATGGCTATGCAAATGGCACAGCAATCACCCCCCGGCTTGTTCAACATGGAAGCATTAAGTAGAACAATATTAAATGCGGCAAATATGCCGAACTTGGAAGAGATACTGCCACCCAAGATAAAACCACAAAACCTTGATCCAGTATCCGATATCATGGCTGCTGTGAAAGGAATGCCCATTGCAGCATTCCCCGGTCAGAACCATGATGCACATGTTCAGATAAAGATGGCCTACTTACAAGATCCCATGAATGGTGCAAGTCCTACCATGCAGCGTATCAGACCAATACTGGAAGCTAATATTCAGGAGCACATGGTACATAAGTATCAGGAACAGATGGATGGTATTACCAAGATGGCTATGGAACAGATGCCAGAGCAGAAGCCAGAAGCAATTGAAGGTGTAATGACCTATGCTGCTCAACAGATATTGAATGCCAATAAAGCATCAGGTCAAGCCAAGTCACCAGAACAGCAACTGGTTATTCTGGAACAGCAAAAAGTACAACTGGAACAACAGAAGATACAGATGGAAGCTGCACAGAATGCTGCTGAAGCTGCATTGGATGTACAGAAGTTACAACTGGAAGAAGCTAAACTTATGAAGGAAGTTGTATCAGAAGGTGTTAATGTTAAGTTCCGTAAGGAGAAAGCAGATCTGGATAGAGCAAGTAAGGAAACTATGAAGTCTCTGGATCTTCTTACCAAGACTGCTACAGAACAGGAGAAGAATAAACTGAAGTCAGTGGATATGATGGTCAAGATTGCTCTTGGTCAACAGAAATTAGATCTGGATTCAAATAAACTGACAGCAGAAGTTATGCAAAAGATTGCTGATGTAAATGATCAGAGTATTAAAACAACTATGGATGTTGTAAATAGTGTTGTCTCACAAGCGGCAACAGAACAGAAAGGAGAGAAAGATGCCTAAGTATGGAGGGATTCATTATCCTAATGATGTTAAGGGTGTGACAAGTGGTTATCCTACACATGTACCTAATGGTGATGGTAATGCGTATGGAGATTCCACAAAGAAAAATATTCCAGATATAGGACGTAGAGTACGTAAAGGTATTCTAAACCAGAGAGATCCATCTTCATGGAAAATTCCAAATAAATAATGGAAATTTGGGATGAGGTTATCAAAGAATATAATTATGAACTTAATCGACTGAAGAATATTCTTGGTGAAGGTAGTGTGGAAAGTTACTCACAGTATCGACAAGTTGTTGGACAGATCACAGGTATTGAGTGGAGTAGACAAATATTCTCTGATATTATTAAAAAACGTATGTATGACGAAGAGGAGTAAATGCAACAGGTACATTTAGGAAACGCTATCAAAAATGATATGTGGATCACAGAGGATGAGATTGAAGATCCCAATCCTCTACCAGAGTTACCGGGCTTTCATATTCTAGTTAGGCCCGTTAGTATAAAAGGTGTAACAAAGGGTGGGATTATGCTACCCGATTCAACTAAGGATGACATGTCATATCTCACAACGGTAGGTAAAGTCCTATCTTTAGGAGATCTGGCATATAACGATGAGGAAAGATTTCCCGGTGGAGCATGGTGTCAAGAAGATGATTATGTATGCTATGCTAAACATGCTGGTCAGAAATTATTCTATAAGTCAGTAAGACTTATTCTATTATTTGACGATCAGGTTATCTGTAGAGTAGAACATCCAAAGGATCTTGACCCTACATTTAATTTAACATCTAGTTCTTAATACTTGCACATTTGTACTTAATATAGTATAATAGAATAAGGACGTAAACCCGTATGCTTCGTAAGCAGCGAAAGGAATTAAAATGGCTGAGAAAGAAGAATGGACTGAGGTGGAAGCACCAAGTCAGGAAGATGCACCTAAAGTAGAATTTGAGGTGGAAGAAGATAAAGCAGTAGAAGCCAAGACTGAAGTTGAAGCTCCTTCTGATACTGAGAAAGTAAAATCAGAGCAACCTGAAGAGTTAGAAGGTATAGAGACTAAGGGTGCTCAGAAAAGAATACGCCAGTTGATCAAACAACGTAAAGATCGTGATGATCAGATTGCTCAACTAGTACAACAGAATGAACAACTAACTGGTAAACTGAATACCAGAGAACAAGAATTTACTAATATTAGTAAACTGCAACTGGATGCAAATGAGAAGCAGCTTACAGACAAGATGGAGTTAGCAAGAGCCGCTTATAAGTCTGCACATGAAGAAGGAGATACAGGTAAGATCCTTCAAGCGCAGGAATTTCTAAATGAAGCACAGAATGATTTAAAAGCATTGGGTGCTACGAAAGCTCAATTTGAACAGCAACCTCAACAGGCTGTTCAGCAACCCCAACAACAGTATGCTCAACCGCAAGGCGCAGCAGATCCACGAGCCATAGAATGGTCACAAAAAAATGATTGGTTCGGACAAGATAGGGTAATGACAGCAGCCGCACTTGCATTAGATGCAGAGTTAAAGGAAGAAGGGTTTGATCCAAGTGATCCAGAATTTTATAATGAGATTGACAACAGAATTAAGGAAGCATTTCCAAGCAAGTTTAACGCTGCTGTCAAAGAAAGTTCGGTGCAGGAACAACCGTCAAAACCTGCTCAAGTAGTAGCTGGAGCGTCACGTTCCACTCCAGCTCCGGGGAAAGTTAAACTTACTAAAGAAGATGTAAGGTTAGCACAGAACTGGGGTATACCGCTTGAACAATATGCTGCTGAAAAAGCCAAGGTGGAAAATTCCGATGGCGAATACACAGCAATTAAACTGTAACGTGGAGGAGAAATTATGACACGTATTGAATCACGTAATTCTCAGACTAGGGAAAACGAAACCAGAGAAGAAACAGAGTACGTCTTTGAAGAACCAAACGCAACTTATATTCCTCGTGAAGTTGAAGAAAGATATAACCAGCAAGATATGTCTCTTGGTTGGTTACGTATCCTTCTTAATGGTCAGGACGATTACCAAGAAGTTGGTAAGAAGCAACAGCAAGGATGGGAATTTGTTTCACCTGAAGAAGTACCTGAAATGGGAGCCACTTCTACCGTGAGAGAAGAAGGTCGCTATGCTGGAGTTGTCTGTCGTGGAGACATTGCTTTGGGTAAGATACCCACCGTAAAGCTAGAGGCCAAGAGAAAACACTATAGGAAAAAAGCCAATGATATGTTGGATGCTGTTAATGCACAATTAATGCGGCATTCCAATTCTCAAATGCCTATTTCCAATAGTAGTAAATCGAGAACATTTAAAGGACGAACTCCTACGTTTCAGGACTAGTCCCTAAACATTGGAAGGAGAAATATAATGTCCAGTACAAGAGCATTACGTGGCTTTCTTCCTGCTCGTAAGAAGGGGCAGAATTATAATACTGGTGGGATGTCAAGTGTTATTTCACCAACTACTATAACTCGTGCTCCCAAGAAACTGTATACTGGCGACTTGATCTGTATTGAAGCAAGTGGTACGATTTCGGAATCTATTGGTGCAACCTTGAAGCCTTCGGGCGTATTCGTTGGTTGTAACTATGTAGATACGGATGGTAAGCCAACTTGGTCACGTTATTGGCCCGGTGAAGCTATCACGGCTGCAACCAGTGTTGAGTTCCATGTCATAACTGATCCTGATCAGACGTATTACATTCAAGGTAATGCAACTTGTAGTCACGGAGAGATTTGTAAAGTACTTAATTATACGGCAACTGTTTCGACAGCTTCTGCTGGTAGTACTACGACAGGTAATTCTGCGTTCTTCGTAGAAACTTCGGCTGCTGGTGTAGAAACCATTGTAGGTAATGTGCGAGTTATTGGATATGCTAAAGATCCGAATGAAGGTACAGACGGACTTGATCAATACCCAATGCTTGAGGTCTGGTTGCCCACGCACAGGGATCGGTTTGCGACTGCTACAGTATCTACGGCATAACTAGGAAGGAGATAAACTATGGCTATTAATAGATCTAGTATTGCCAAAGAACTTCTTCCCGGCTTAAATGCTGTCTTCGGGCTGGAATATGGTCAAGTTGAAGACGAACATAAACCACTTTATGACGTTGAAAACTCTGATCGAGCCTTTGAAGAAGAAGTTCTATTTACAGGTTTCGGTACTGCTCCAGTTAAGTCTGAAGGAGCTGCTGTTACTTATGATGATGCACAAGAGAGTTACACTGCCCGTTATACGGCAGAGACTGTTGCTCTGGCTTTTGCAATTACAGAAGAAGCAATGGAAGACAACTTGTATGATACGTTTGCTAAGTTACGTGCCAGAGGTTTGGCTCGTGCAATGGCAAATACCAAGGAAGTCAAAGCTGCTAATCTGTTTACCAACGGATTTTCCGATACGATTGGTGATGGTGTTGCGTTCTTCGCTTCTACCCATCCAACCGTTTCTGATGGAAACCAGAGTAATCTGGAATCTGCTGGTGCATTGGCTATTGCTACTCTTGAGACTGCTATCACCAACGTCCAAAAGACCAAGGATGATCGTGGTATCCTCATAGGTGCAAGTGCTGTATCTTTGCATGTTCCTGTTGATTCATGGAATATTGCTGATACCATTCTAAACACTCCCGGCAAACCCGGTGGTGCTAATAATGATATCAATGCCACTCGTCACATGGGCATGATCCCACAAGGATTCTATGTCAATAGACGTTTCACTGGAACTGATGATTGGTTTGTAAAGACCGATGTTCCTAATGGTACAAAGATGTTCACACGTACTCCACTTCAGACAAAGATGGAGCCAGATTTCGACACTGGCAATCTTCGATTTAAGGCACGGGAACGGTATAGTTTCGGTGTCTCCGATTGGAGAGGCTGGCGTGGTAACGCTGGAAGCTAAAGGCAACTAATGTAGGGAGGGTGATGCGTTAGCCGCCCTCCTTACTACTATAAAAAGGAATTTAAAATGGCTACAAATCTTACAGTTGCAATGGCAACAGTTGGCAGTGGACCTTTAAAAAGGGTAGATACAGGAGCAACAGTAGGTGCTGATGGTACGACTACTCGTATCGTGGCTATACATGCTACGGCAACTGTATCAGGAATGATTGAGATAATGGGTGAGCAGCAGATCACAAATAAGACTGCAAAGGGAACAGCTATACGATTGGCTATTCAGGCAAACGGAGTAATTGATACATATTTAGGAGAAACTGGTGTGGCCGTATACGGTAAGGTAACGGTATCTGCACCTGATGCTGGACCTGTAACTGCCATATTAGGATAAGCACATGCCTAATTATTCATTTCTGAAAACTGATTTAGTTAATACAGCAGAAAATGATTCTACAGAATATGAGAATCAGATTCCCAAGTTTATTGAAAAGGCAGAAGATCGCCTGATAAAAGAACTGGATGATCCCGGTCTGGATAACTTTGCCGCTTTCTCATTTACGGCAAATAATCCTACGGTTAGTCTGCCAGCCGATACTCTTGTAGTCAGGAATGTTAATTTTAAAACAAGTGCTTCATCTAATATTACCACTTTATTACAAAGAACATATGAGTATGCCATAGATTACTGGCCTCATGCCAGTACATCTTCGGGTACTCCACGATATTATGCACGTAAGAATAACACATCCATTTACATAGTACCAACTCCTGCTTCAGCGGTGTCAGGAGAAATACAATACACACGCAGACCTATTCCATTATCTTCTGCGACAGGGACAAGTGCGACAACTTCAAACTATTTTAGTGAGTTTGCATACAATGCATTATTCAGTGCTTGCATGGTAGAATCAGCACGGTTTACAAAGAGCTGGAATATTGTACAGGAATGGGAAGGTAGTTATAAAAATGCAGTAGATGCACTTAGAAACCAATCTCGCAGAATGAGGCAGGACGATATGGAAACTCCCAAGAATCCAGTGGGTGGTCCTAATCCTGTAATACAAGGAGCACAGTAATGGTTAGTAGAGCTAGTACAAATAAAACAATTCGTAGACGGGCTGGAGGTACTGGTAAAAGAACTTCTGGTAAAGGAACCACAGTAGAACAGATTAATAGGGAAAAAGGTACATGGGAAATGGTTCCGGGTACTGGTACAAGTCCTTATAATCCTCCTAAGTGGAGGAAGAAGAAACGGCCACCAGCACCACCAACAGGAGCAGGTTTGGACTTTCCAACTAGTGAAAAAAAGATAAGGAGAAGAGATGCATATGGAGTAGCTCCTCCAACACGTAAAAGAACATATAGAGAAAATCCATCAGAAGCTATAGATCCCGTTTTAAAAAATAAAGCGATGAGAGAAGAAGCCAGAAGGCAATTAGAAGCAGAAAAAGCTAGAAAAAGAAGGGCAGCGGCTGAAAGAGCTGCACCTTTAGCAGATACTAAAGATATGCTTCCTGCTATTAAAAGAAAAGGTGGGACGATAAAGAAAAAGCATGGTGGTACTCCAAAGAAAAAGTATTCTAAAGGTGGATCTGTCTCTCGCAGAGGCGGTGGTAAAATAATGATCGGCTATAAAGCTGGTGGTAAAGTATAAGGAGATTAGATATGGCTCGTACAGCAACAGGATCAGAACCAAAAGTAAAAGATAAAAGAACTAAAACAGCAGGAAGTGTAATTCGTGCATGGGGTCCAAAAGGTAGGGAAACATATGGATTACTACAAATGTTTAAAAGTAATCCAGAGATGCTAACTAAATCTCAGATAAATAAATTATGGAAGCAGGGATGGATTGATAAACCTTCTGGTAAAAAAACTGGTGGTACTGTTAAACGTAAGTCTGGTGGTGGAGTAGGAGTAGGTAAAGCATTACGTGGCGGTGGTTCTGTCAGACGTAAATAACGGAGGATAACATGGCTCTTAAAATTAAACCTAAAGCTAAGACAAAAACTCGTAAACGTAAAGCTGGTAGTTCTAAACCAAAGACAGATGAAACTACTAAAGTTAAGAAAGAAACTCGTGGACGTAAACGTAAAACTCGTGGTCGTAAACCCGGTACTAAAGAAGAACAAGCCCAAGCAGAGGAACTTGGTATTAGTGTAAAAGAATTACGAGAAAGAAAGAAGTCTGCTCCTAAAGTTAAGAAAGCTAAAAGATCACCTGTTACTCCTGTTCTTGCTGAATCAGAAGCTGGCAGAGCAAGGCAAGTGGAGCAAGCAGCAGCAGGTCTTACTGGTAAAGGAAGTAAAACTATTCAGCGTATGATGGCTCAACGTCCTGATACTGCTGGACAACCTACCAGATTACCTCTTGTTAGAGGATCGGCTGCTCAAAAAGGCAATCTTGGTGAAGGAGTAAATACTGCTTTACCATCCAAGATGCAAGTAGATCCTGATCCAAAAAGTTATTCACGAGCACAGCTACGTAGATTAATTAAGAATGGAACAGTTAGACTTGTTCAAAGAGGTAGACATCCTGATGGTAGTCCTCGTTATATAGTAGTATCTACAGGTAGGTATGCACCTCCAACAGCAGGAACAGCAGAAGCAATGGGTCTAGGTAAACATGCCGACTATTTACCAACAGAAGAAGAACTACGAGCTATGGGTGGATTTGAGATTAGAAAACGTGGTGGAACAGTAAGACGCAGGGCAGGTGGACCTATCGGTGTTGGTGCTGCTCTACGTGGTTATGGTAAAGGATACAAGAAATAATGCCGTTTAAGTCAAAAGCTCAGAGATCTTATCTGTATGCTAATCATCCCAATATAGCCAAGAAATGGACTAAAAAGCATGGTGCAGCTATACAGAAAAGTGCAGGGAGTAAGTTGATAAAAAAACCAAAAAGGAGAACGAAATGAATCATATTATGCATAGGTTAAAAGAACCGTCTTCCTATGCTGCACTGGCAGGTGTTCTTGCTATGGTAGGTGTTACTGTACCTGTCGATTTATGGCAGAATATAGTTATGCTTGCTTGTGGTGCAGCAGGTGTAGTAGGTTTCTTCATGAGTGAAACACATCATACTCATGGCAAAAAAAAGTAGATAAAAGAATACCTCTATACTTAACAGGAAAAAATTCAAATGGCAACGTCAGGAACATTTAACTTTAACTTAGATATAGATGAGGTGATCCAAGAAGCTACGGAGATGATCGGGGGTGAACAAACTCTTGGTCATACTCCTGCTTCTGCACGTAGATCTATTAATCTAATGTTAAAAGATTGGCAGAATAGAGGTATATTACTCTGGACTACCTATACTACATTGGTAACTGTTGCTGCCAGTACCACTTCCTATGCCTTGGCAAGTGATACCTTGGATGCATTGGAAGTAGTATTACGTAGAGATGATACAGATATACAATTACAAAGAATTAGTTTTGAGGAATATCAGATTATTCCCAATAAGAAGCAAACAGGTAGGCCAAGTCAGTTTACGGTAAAAAGAGATAGGGATAATGCTACTGTCCTAGTATGGCCCCTACCTGAGAATAGTACAGATATTTTGAATGTAGAAGGAATAAGAGAACTGGAAGATGTAAATAGATCTGCTGATCAGAATGCAGATCTTCCCAAAAGATTTCTTCCTCCACTTACATGTGGACTTTCTTATTATCTTTCAATGAAAACTCCCGGTGTGGATGCTAATAGAATAGGAATGTTAAAAGGTAATTATGAGGAATTACTAATGAGAGCATTGGAAGAAGATAAACAGAGAGCTAATATGTTTATTAAACCTCGTTTAAATACGGTGTAAGATGGCTAGTAATAAAAATGCTCTAGCTATGTGTGATACATGTGGATTTGTTTATCCACATAGAAGTATGAAAATGAATAGTTATGGGATGCTGGTATGCCCACAAGATTATGAAGGTCAGTATGATCTGAAGAATCATCCTCAAAATAGAGTACCTGATGTTAGAGACAACACGGCAATACGCAACCCTCGTCCTGATACTGGTGGTAGATATGTAGATTGGGAAAGTTTATCTACTAACTGGGATGCAGCAAATCAATGGTGGAATATGACATGAGCACATTAACAGGAAAACAAATATCAACTTCATATAAGCAACTAGTTAAAATGGCTGTTAGTGCCAATGAAGGTGCATCTGCTGATTTAACACAGATACAAACAGGCGATGGTACTAATATAGCTTTACAAGTAGCCACTGGTGCAATTAAAGCGACAGGAACATTTGGTGTAGATGGTAATGCTTCTGTATCTGGCAATGTACTGATAGGTGGTACAGTATCTATTGAAGGTGCTAATGTTGCAGCACCTAATGCAAAGGTATGTGCCTCTGCATTCTATGGTGATGGTTCCAATATCACAGGTGTTAATTCCAGTGTAGGTGGTAATGTATGTGTAGGTAATATATCAGTAGTAGGAAATGCTTATGTAAGTGGTACGTCACAATTTGTAAGTAAAGTAGAGTTTGACGATGATGTATGTGTAAGTGGTAATACAGCTTTAGTAGGTAACTTGACCGTAGGTGGAACTACTACAATTGGAGGAGCAGTTAGTATAGCTGGTGCTATTAGTGTAGGTGGTGCAGCTAATTTTGCCAGTACCGTAACTATCGCAGGTAATACTAAAATAGCAGGGACAGCACATGTTGCTGGTAAAGCAGACTTTGATGATGACGTATGTGTATCAGGAAATTCCATACTTGTAGGTAATCTAACTGTAGGAGGTACTACAACGATAGGTGGAGCTACAAGTATAGCAGGAGCCTTGAGTGTTGGAGGAGCCACAAATCTTGCTTCCACTGTTACTGTGGCAGGAGCAGCTAGTTTAGCCAGTACATTAAATGTAGGTGGTGCTGTATCTCTGGCAAGTACATTAAATGTTGCCAATACAGTTACTATAGCTGGAGCCGTAACTATGGGAGATTCTCTTGGTGTAGGAGGAGCTTTATCAGTAGTAGGCAATACATCCATAGGTGGTAATCTTAATATAACAGGAACTGTTACCATAGCAGGTACAGGTGTACAAGCAGCCAATGCGAAGGTCTGTGCATCTGCTTTCTACGGAGATGGATCTAATTTAACGAATGTTGTAGCCTCTGGTAATACATCTGTTTCAGCTTTACGTGTAACAGGTAATACAACAATTGGTGGTACTTTAAATGTAGCAGGTAATACATCTCTTGGTGGTACTCTGACACAAACAGGTATAGCTACCTTTGCAGCTAAAGTAGAATTTGACGATGACGTATGTGTAAGTGGTAATACAGCTTTAGTAGGTAATCTAGCTGTAGGTGGCACTACAACTATAGGTGGAGCTGTTAGCATAGCAGGAGCACTTAGTGTAGGTGGAGCTACTAATCTTGCAAGTACAGTTACCGTAGTAGGAGCAGGTACATTTAAGGATTCTGTATCGGTATCAGGTAATGTGAATATAGGTGGTACAACGACTATAGGTGGAGCTACCAGTATTGCAGGAGCATTAAGTGTTGGAGGTGCTACTAATCTTTTAAGTACATTGACTGTAGTAGGTAAAGCAGAGTTTGATGATGACGTATGTGTATCGGGTAATACAGCATTAGTAGGTAATCTAACGGTAGGTGGAACTACTACCATAGCTGGAGCAGTAAGTCTAGCCAGTACTCTTAGTGTGGGAGGTGCTGCACACTTTGCAAGTACTGTAACCATAGCTGGTAATACTACACTCACTGGAACATTAGGTGTAGGAGGTGCAGCTACATTTGCCAGTACTGTAACTATAGCTGGTAATACAACATTAACAGGCACATTAGGTGTAGGTGGTGCTGCTACCTTTGCATCTAAGGTAGAGTTTGATGATGATGTATGTGTCTCTGGTAACTCAGTACTAGTTGGTAATTTAACTGTAGGAGGTACTACAACTATAGGTGGTGCTGTCAGTATAGCAGGAGCATTAAGTGTAGGGGGTGCTGCTAATTTTGCCTCTACTGTAACAATAGCAGGTACAAATGTACAGGCTGTTAATGCAAAGGTTTGTGCAAGTGCTTTCTATGGAGATGGTGCTAATCTTACTAATGTACCCATAGC
>VTLG01016965.1_pt1 | contig 14162 bp, 12 predicted proteins | sample 4694571 | NCBI WGS metagenome assembly VTLG01 (sample SAMN12604809, study PRJNA352737) | marine metagenome | biome: ENVO:00000447; feature: ENVO:00000209|ENVO:00000569|ENVO:01000036; material: ENVO:00002151; isolation source: viral sequences binned using virsorter ...
TTCTAAGTTTCATTATTTTATATCGACTTGTCCAAGCATACAACTGTTCTAGTCTTGTTGGCCGTCCTCCACCAAAGTCTTCACCAAATTCATCAGCACCGAACCCAGGACTATCTCCACCTTCAAATGACATAGCCAGTGTTGGATCAAGTACATCAACATCAAATCCTAAACTATCATCAAACTTTAGTGAGTCTTCTTCCCAATCTTCTCCAAAGTCTGTCTTGTCTTTATATATATTATCAGTAAACATATTTGCTGTGAACTTATTATCTCCGAGAGTATCGAAGTTAATATAACGACTAGATTTAGTTAGAAATCTCTGACCAGCATCAGACCAAGGAAGTTCCCAAACGAATGGGATAGGGACTCCACTATCAGCCGTATCTGCCACAGGGGTAAACCCAGTATAATCAGCAAAAACGGTATCATCATCGAACATCTCCTCAGAACCTTCACGATCTTTTCTAATTGGATCTTGTTCAGTTCCGTACAAGAAGACTTCTGTTCCAGCAGTAAAGAATACTCTTTTTAATGCAGATCTACATGCAGCCGACCAGTTCCAATTCTTGAATTCATACCACGCTTCTATCTTCAGTGTCTCATTTCTCTTGAACACAAATGTTCTAGTTTCAGTAGTATTATCAACTGAGTCAGCATTTGGAATCATCAACATATAGTCCAGTGCTTGACTATCGAATATACTAAATGTTCGATCTTCTAATGCAGTAGTACTAGTTAAGTTATTGATATCTCTCTGTATTTCTGGATCAACTAATTGAGAAAATCTCTCGGGCCTTACAGAGCCAGTGAACAAAGCACGATTAACGCTACTAACACCAATTTGATCAGCAAATAAAACATCCTCGCCTATAGTTTGTATTACTCTATGGGATATTGCTCCATGACCTTCTATTGCATCAGTAAATGTAGGAGTGTGGTTTGATTCAGTAAATGTTCCAAGACTCCCTGGTAATATAGCATCATCGAAGAATACTAATACTTTATCACGAAAACTCCCTAGTCCTTTTATAGTAGAACTTCCACTTGGAACTCGACTACCAAGATCAAGTGCTACTGAATCATTTGGTGCACCATCACCTACCCAAACGCCGGATGTATCCGTAGATGACACATGAATTCTGTCAACTGCTGCGGGATCACCGCCCATGACTAAATAACGTCCATGAGCCAATAGATATTTAGCTATTGGTGTATTAGCATTAGAACCAGTCGCGGGATCATTTAGATACTGACAATTCATACTTGCGTCGATTATCAATGGCTTATTAATTCCATTAGCTACTATTAAAGAGCCACTAAATACTGCAAACGAGGTAAATGTTAGTCCTGTAGTCCAACCATCAGGGCTACCAGGAAGTCCTTCTGCCCAATCATCTGACCATATTTCATATACGTTACCAGCACTATCTATTCTAACTAACTTTCCATTCTTCCCAACACAAACAATGTTAGCTGAGAAGTATTCACAAGCAATAATCTCGTCTAGATGATCAGAAGTATCAGCGAATAGTTTTGTTCCATGTCTTACAGCATTAGATCCATCTTCATTACGCTGCATGTTCCTTAGTATCTTACTAAACTTGGTTGTAAGGTTTAAGTCATTGTCGATAACATTCCATCCACCAGAGAAGTCACGAATGGTTGCATCTAATAAGTGATTAGATCGTTGTACTTTTCTATCTTTAGGGAATAAGAATGTATCGACCATAATTTATTTCTTCATCATCAACACAATTATTACTACTAATAATGCTACTTCTATTGCATCTATCCAAGGAACAGGCATGCCTGCTGTCATTACGTTGGTAACTCCGTAAAGGTGAAGCTATTAGGTAGAGAAGTAACGGGATCAAGACTGATAGGTGCAGCATTGAACAAGTTCTTCAACTGCTTAACTCTGGCTTCAAACATTAATTGAAACTTCTGACTAGCATTAGGATTAGTACCGTCATCTTCTAGATAATCGAATACCGATCCGAGTATTAATGCCTGATCATCAAAGTCTATTTCATCAGTACTTACAAATGTATCTGGCTTAGTTCGATACTGAACAATTACATTACCAGTAGATGCTTTAGGCCAGACCTGAAACACTCTTGAAGTCTTGTAAGTATTACCAACTCCTAATGGTTCATAATGAACTGGAGTTGTACCACTTAATTCAAATGGATTAGTTGTAAGTCCAGCTAACTTAGTCAGCGGAGTATTAGAGTTGTCAGCAAATATAACTCTAATGTCATCGAATCTTTTGATCTTACTAGTTAAGTCAGTAGTAACGATTCCAAGCGTTCCATCTAGAGTTAATTCTTCCCAAGCCATAAATTGAGGCCAAAAGACCTCATCGAATAACACATCGAATTTATGCTGGATCATTTCAGCTATACGATCTTCTGCGTATACCTGAACACCAGTACCCGCAACCATCGAAAGACGATCAGCAGTTCTGGTTACTAACTGTGTTAATGTAGCCATAAGGTAGTGGGTGGGAGTGGAAGGGGAGGCTAAACACTCCCACCCGTCCTACTTAGCCGTTATACTGTTCAATACCGTGAAGATCCGCGGTATCACACTTGAAACGTACTTCATAGGATATTGAACCGTCACAGGCACTAGTTACTCGAATAGTTCCACGAGTATCTTCAGTTGTGGCTGTTTGGGTTGTGGTATCATCACCAGCTACGAAGCACAGTGGTTCAACAGTAACCATGTAATTAGCTGCTCCAGCAGTAGGAGTACCATCACCGCTAATACCAATAGCACCGTATTTAGCAACAGTACTAGTGGTCTGATCATCATCAGTAGTAGCAGTATCGCTGTCTAAGTCAGCAACAGATGCACTATTAGCAATTACAAGTGACAAACCAGCAACATCAGTACTTCCAACTACTACAGTAGAAGTCTGAACACCACCAGTAGCAGTAGTAACAACCGAGTTAACTCCTGTAACCTGTCCAGCAACTGGACTAGGAACAACAACATCAGCACCAGATGCATAACGAACAGCATCTACTTCTACTGGGACTTGAACTGGATCGTGTGGCAATGATACATCATCTTCGGTATAACCGAGGATTGCCTCTGCCTTATAAGGAAGACCAAGACGATCATACCAACCGATGTCACAAGTATCTCCTGATGCACCAGCAGCAATTACTACTTTGTCAACGTACTTAAATGCTTTGTTGCCAAAGATAACAGTTGTACCAGAAAGAGTAAGACTCTCTTGCATCATCTGACCAAGATAATCACGACCATGAATCGTGCATACGTGGTTAGATCCGGCAGACCCCGTAGCAGTAAGACAACGACCATAATCAGCGTCGATCATACCAGCAGTTGAGGTTAGTGAGGTTGAACTACCATCAAATGTAGTTTTGTAGTTGGCACTTGTGTAAGTGTTTTCACTACCATCAGCAGTAACACCATCCCAAATACCGTCTGCATCAAGGGCAGCAGGGCTACCCAAGTAACAAATGTGTTCATCCCCAACAACATCAGCAGCAAATTCCATATTTGGAACATACTGACTAATAGTACGAGGATGATAATCTTGTACGACCCTAGACATAACTATTCTCCATTATCTGCGGTCTGTTTGATTGAAGGACGAGTCTTTCGCCCCCGACTAGTTAATTGTTCCGATCTAGCTTTAAGAGATGTTTGACCAGCACTACCAACAATGTCTCCACTGTCCATATCTACTAAGTCAGCACCTTTATCAAAACCAAGACGTTTCAGTTCTTCGTCGGTTCGTACACGAATAGAGGCTCCGTTAGGGAAGTAAACCATCCAGCCAGCATCTTCTTTTACCATTTTAGATTCAAAGCCGCCTGCTGGTTTTCCTTCATCATCGACACGCATCTTAAAGATTTCGTGATCGACTTCTCCATCTAATTTATGTACTTCATAACGAGGTCTAATTGTAGACATCCCCTTTGTCTCCTCTATTACGAGTTAATAAGAACTGCATGTGTGCGGAAGCATTTCCAAATGCACCACTGACCCTGCCAAACAACTCTACGGCCATGAGCATCAATCGTCCAAGGAGCGACTAATTCTTTAACCTTCATGTTGACATGTTTCAGAATGTGTAAGCGGAGAAACTTGCTATTAATGAAGTATGCCTTATTAACAGGACAATCTTCATCGTAAAGCATTGGAATTGCTTGGTGTTTTACGCCAGCAAATCCCAAGTCCATCATCTTCTTGCCGGAATTAGATTCAGACAAGTTGATAACAACTTTATCACGCACGGCTGTACGATAGTGCCTATAAAGATTTCTACCGCAAAGGATTAAGTCAGGCTTATCTCCTTTAAGCGTTAGATCCATAAGCATATCATCAAAGGCTTCTTCAATGTTCGTTGAGTCCAAGTTACCATTGAAGTCATAAGCCGATGTACGCCATTGGCTTTCCGAAGCACGGTTAATGTTACCAACCGTACCAGTAGTCGGATCATCTGGAATTAGCGTAGTAATACCATTTGGGTCCGTACCAGCCGAAGAACCATAAAGATAAGAACTGAACTTCTCTTTAATTGACTCTTCTAAGACATCGATCTTAGCTTTCATCAACTTAAAGATTTCAGCCGTACCACGGTTTTCGTCTTCTTCTTGGTCGGAGATTACAACAGAACCAGCAACACGCGACCAGTTATAAGTAACTGTATCGAATTCATTGGTCTGTGCAATCGGGAGTTCATCGTAGTATTCATACGATGAAATATTTGGGTTACGTCCGAGAGTTAACGGATTCGTTATCTCGTGACCACCATCTTCAAACTCAACGCGATTGTTCGCAAAAGCCCAAGCCATAAGAGCATTAGACTTAATAGAAGCCATGATTAGCTTCTTACGAGAACGAGTCAACGTGGAGTTTAAGACTGTTGCAATTGGAGTACTTGCCATCTTTAGCTCCTAGTTACGAAGGTTGCATTCCAGCATCTCGCATACTTTGACGGATGATTTCGTCATACGAAGTGCCAACATCAGCAATATCTGCGGTATCAGTAACATTCTGGGCTGGAATATTTCCACCAGAAGGAAGCGTTTGTTGCGTATTAACTTCTGGAGTTTGTTGTTTCTGTTGCTCTTGTTGAGCATGAACATCCAGAGGAGTGTTCCAATCTAGCCCCTTCTCTAAATAGAAACTCTTTAACTTAAAATACGCAGCTTCTGGTGTTAAAGATTTGTCCGATTCTAGAAGCCGGGCCAATGAGTCTTCGTGAATATTAGCATCAGGGAATTTAGCCATAAAGCCTTGATAAACTTTTACTGCTTCCTGTCTATTTTGTTCCGATTCGACTCTTTGTTGTTGTTCCGCTGCTAGTGGGGAAATAGCTTCAGTTATCATCTGCTTTATAGCAGACATATCTGCGCCACCAGCACCGATATCCTCTATATTATGTCCTGCGGCTTGAGCCTGTGTCAATAAATATTTAACTGTATTAACAGGGTCTTCCTTGAAGGACTTAACTAATTGTGCACCAGTTGTTAACTCTTCTGGGGATAAGTCGTATTGTGTTCCCAAAGTACCAGCATTGTTTACAGCATCTAACTGTCCCTGTAACTGTTGGACTTGCTGATTTAATGCAGCGTTTTGTTGCTTATTAACCTGTAACTGTTCGTAAAAGCGGCGTTCTTTACCTCCTTTAGCAATTACATTTCCTTCTCTGTCAACTAGGTCTTGGGGACCACGAGCTTGTTGCTGTTGAGGCTCAGTTTCAGTGCTAGAGTCACTACTTTGTCCACTATCGGCTTGTTGTGTCTCTGTAGTAACTGCTTGCGTCTCTTCAGTAACTGCTTCTGTCGTTTCTTCAGTAGTCGATTCATCAGATGAAGATCCTTCTCCTATTGCATCAAGAATTGCTTCATCGGTACTTAGTTCTGTATCAGCCATAATAAGTCTTCCCCTTATTGCATTGGCGGTTGTTGTGGTTGTTGCATTTGTTGCATCGCAGCCTGCAACGCTTGCTGCGGAGGCATTCCACTATCAATAGCTTGCGCTACTTGAGCTTTAACCTCAGTTGGTAATTGCTGTAATATTTGTTGTAATTGATCAGGAGGAATTTGTTGTTCTGCTCCTCCTTGTTGTGGCGGTCCTTGTTGTCCTTGTTGTGGTGGACCGCCTTGTTGTGGTTGTTGTTGTCCAGCCGCTTGTTGTTCTACAGCCTGTAATATCGTCGTCCAATCCTCTTCACGGATCGTAACTTCATCAAAAGCCTCTTGCATAACTTCCAACATGATTTTGAGAACTGGACCAGGAGCAGCATTAACGAACTGACCAAGTACTTGGCCGAGTTCCAATGCTTCTTCTTTCTTAGCTTGAGAAGTTGGTTTCTTAGTACTTCCACCAACAACTTGTACTGAGAAGTTATCTCTAATTTCTTGGGCAGACATATTCTGCCAAACTTCCCTGGCTTCTTCTCCAATGAGACTAACAACGGTTTCGACATCCATGTACTGAAGACAGAGTTGAGCCAATCCCCAATAGATCGAACCAATCCAATCTTCGATCTGGTCAGACTTTTCGTCCACTCGCATATTACTCGCCGATACGTTGGCTTGAACTGCATCGTTAGTTGTATTGGTTTTGAATTGCGCTCCTCGCAAAACTTCTCCCACGCTTGATATACGATCAATCGCACGGTACTTATTTTCTTTGTCGAATAACTTCTCGAACTGCATAGATGGGGGAACAACAGACCCAATGACATCAGTTACCTTCATCCCTTCAGGGATGTTAAGTCCTCTAGCAGTTCCATCATCCCCATTAAGAACTGCTTCTGCATCTTCACGTTCTACAAGATTCTTGTTGTAGAATATATTACGTCTAGCCCACCTTCTGGCTCTACGTTCTTCATCAGTTATCTCATTAATAGCATCTTGTTGATCTAAGTAATAAGTAACTTCACCTTTAGTTAATGGACCACGAGGACCATCATAGAAGAATAGTGGATATAACGGATAGAATGTATCTAATTGTAATGGATCATCCCAAACCCAAATAGGCCAAGTCCAATCTTTACTATTATACATAAGTACTCGGCGGGTTATCTTATCCCACACCATCCACACTTCTGTCATTTTAGCACGTTCAAATGTCTCTTCATCATCGAAACCAAAGTTAGTCATCTTCTCTTTTGGTTCGTAGACTGAGAATACATCATCATCGTGAGATTCATCATCTTCGTTTATCTTAGCCTTCATAATGTGAGTAGGCTTATAGATAGACTTATACTCATCACTTCCTTTCTTCTTCTCAGCATATCTCGCTAAGATGAAAGTAGTAGGTAAGTAATCACGTACCATTATCCAGTTAGCATCAGAAGCATCTAGTTCTCTACTATTAGGATCAACAGCTACATCAAATGGTGAACGAACTTTAGCAGTTGGCCCTGCTGGTTGTAGAATATCTATTCCCTTTTCGAGAGCATCAATCTTGCCTTCGATCTCAGTAATCTGTTGTGGCTTCTTAGCTTTTTGTAGATCTTTTGCTAGTTGTTCTAGATCTTCTAAAGCCTGTTCGCTGCTGTCTTGTTTATGTACCCAATTAAGTTCTACCCAAGAACGATTAGTTAATAGAGTCGTAACTACACACCGCTTGGCTTTTGGTTTGAGATTAATTCCTGGGGCTGGCCTTCTAGTACCAATCACATTAACTAGTCGTTCTAGAATAGTCGTAAATCTTTTATTATTCTCTGTAGCACTCGTGAACTCTGCATTAGGATTTCTAGCATACAAAGCTGGAACCATAGTGGTAATGTTACTGAATACTACATTCTCAGTTTCGGTAATGTTGTTGTTAAGTCTTTGATTTCCAATAAGATTTCCGGCTGCATGTTCAGTTGGTAGACGATGTTTACTCTGATCATTGTCGAAATATCTAATAGCTTCTTCCCAAGTATCTACTACTTCATCTGATACTTTTCGCCATTGTGCTAATCGTGACTTCCACAACTTACCATTAGCTTTAGATACAGGAATCTTACTGTCACCTACTACTTGATATGTAGGTTGACGCTTACGACGAGTAGGCTTTTTATCGAGTGATTGGTCGATATTGTTTTCTACATCAGTCGGGATTTGATCTTCATCAGCCATTTTATTCGCCTCTCATCGGGCCATATAATAATTCATCAATAAGATTAACTAACTTTTCTGTTTCTGGTCTAGGCCAATTTTCCATATTCTTAGGAACTCTTGGAGCAACTTTACTGGCTCTTTGAGATGCTTGGCCCTGTCTAGCAATAGGACTTGCTAGTTCTTTGTTTACGTTATCAAGGAATGCTTGAATTTCTTCTTCTGTAATTGGTTGTCCAGTTACACGTCCTCTTGCAACATCTTCTGCCGTTTTTGGTCCCTGAGTTACAGTTGCCCTCAAATTCTCTATACTTAATGGGACTTCTTCCCCGTAAGGCTCTTCTACTCTTGGTTTTCCTTTGCCCATTGATACCATAGCTTCATCAGCTTCTTTTGCTTTTGCCGTTCTATTAACAAATTCTTCTATTATTTCTCTATCTCTATTAATATCTACGCTATTCTTGCCAGTATGTGTAAGCCATTGACTATACATACTATGGACATCACGAAGCATTTTATCATGCTCCCCTGCCATAATATCCAGATCTTGCATTCTTCTTATTACGTTAGGATCAGATTCAGCACTTAATTCGTTAGCCATTTCACGGCTAGTAACTATATCGTCATCTCTACTAACTGGACCTTGTTTACTTTTTTCTATATTAACTGGCCCTGCTTCTTTAGCACTACCAGCAGGGAGCTTTCGCTTAATTGGGCTTGTTGGTTTACCAGCCATGAAGTTTTCAAATTGCTCAAGTTCTTGGAAGTGTGTTTGAGAAGGACTGAGTTTAGGATCAATATAGCCTTCTGGTACGACAGAAACTTGGCTTTTAAGAGCTAGTTCATCTACACCAGGAATTTCATCTGCTGTTTTTACTTTTGTCTGCTCTTCTCCGAATACTTTAATAGGAGGATCAGTTCTCTCTACGTTTCCAGGTGATTTACTAAGATCACCTTCCCTTATCTCTTTCTTACTATAATACTGTCTACCCTTTTTCTTTTGAATAGTTGCTGGTCGGGTAGCATATTTAGTGTCTATTCTTTTCCCAGGTTTTGGATCTAAGAATGCAGTAAGAGCTTTTCTAACTTCTTTTATTGCGTCTTCTTCATCCCAACCTTTTTGTACTAGTTCTTCTATTCCTGGGTGATGAGTTCCATCTGGACTATCCCAACCTTCAAGCATCTTCTTACTAGGTAAACCTTCAAATGTTTGTTCTGGAGCTTTCATTGCTCTGGATTCAGTAAATCCTAGTACCTCCTCCATTGTTGGATCACCACGTAGACTTTCTGAAGTTGCTCCTTCCTCAAACATTTGTTGTCTTGGATTAGGCTTACCACCAATTATAGCTTCTTTAGCTCTTCTTGGGTCGGCTGCAACATGTAGTCCAACAACGTCCTCGAAGCTAGCAGTTGGGGTAGTTTCTCCAGCACCAAGTTGATTTTCTAATTTCTCAACAGTTTTTTGCAGCATACCAGTTCCCATAGGTGTATCTACAGGACTTAGTGTAGTAGCTGGAATTTCATCCAAAGATGCTTGTGGTATAGCCTGTTGTTCTCGTAGTGGTTTAATAGATTCTTGAGATCGTTTTATGACCTCATCCAAAAGTTGAGACTCTTGGACTTGCTTAGTTTTTGCTGCATCCTCGGCTGCTCTTGCTGCATCCCAATTTTTCCACGGCCCTTTTGGTGGATTAAGAAATTGGTTTATAATTGCTTTTATTTGTGCGGCACTAGCCATACCTTAGATTCCTCGTAGCTTCTGGCAAATCACGTTCTCCCCACTTACGCCAGCCAACTTCTTTATCTTCTTGTGGTACAATCAACTTAGAAATATTAGGACGATGGGACAACATGTATTTAATTGTATCCATCGCATGATCATCTTTATCTACAGGAATATCTAGTATATCCCCACGAGGATCACGTTTCCAGTAATAAGAAGTAAATTCATTAGCTACGAATTCCAGACGATCACTTATATAAATGTATGGAGCATTGTAAATCCCAGTAATGGGATTCTGATGGTTTCTTTGTGGTATTAAGTATTGAGATACTTTTACTATACCATTAGCAATATCGTTATTGCCTCTAGTACAGTATATACCATCATCACGAAACATATCAGCAATAGAACGTCCAACTGTTCCTTTGTTAATACCTTTACGTCTAAAGATGTCTGGGTCTGAGTACATGTGATTATCATAAGGAATCTTATAATGATTTCTGCACTCGGTAATCTTATTAGCTTGTATCTCTAGTGGAGTTTCTTTTTCATAACCACCATCTAGTAGAAATACATTCCCATGTAAATCAACGAAGCCACATAGATAACAGTAAGGTACTGCTAGTCCATAGTCATAACCTTCAAGGTGGATTATCTCCGTTCCTTGAGTTAGTAACTGGTTGTAGTAATTGATTATATTCTCATGGGACATAACATGGACTGACTCATCGAAGGAAGGATAAACAAGTCCTTCATAACTTGCCCATTGTCCTAACAAGAATCTATCACGCATTTGTCCATGATAAGATGCTTCTAGTGTCTTAATAAAGTCAGACTCTAGATTATCTTTGTTCTCATAGGTACTTCCTTCAAAGAGTTCAATAATAGGGCTGGGAAGACTGTCCTCATTTAATAACGCTTTCCCAGTGTCATCAGTTTCACACATGAGTTTGTCATTAATTATCTTACGATCTAAATCGTGTAATGGTTTGACTAACTCTCTATATACCCAGTTACGTGTTGGGTTACATGTAATTAGTAACCAACGTGGCCCAGAACTAGGCATTGACGGATCGTTACCCTCATATGTAGCCATACCACGAAGACGGCCAAGTAAATCTAACAGATCTTTATGAACAATTTCTGGATCTTCAATTTGATCCACAACAACAAAGTCATAAGTCGCTGATAGCAAGTTACTCGTCGTCGCTTCATTAGCATTTTTCCCCTGTTGAGCGATATATCGAAAGTTGATGGTCGATCCGTTTTTGAGCGTACATGTATTTGATCCATTCGCACTCTTAGGGAACGATTTAATCCAATCTTCGGGACACCACTTTAGAAACTCTTTTCGTAGAGTGTCATTTAATTTGGGATAAGTTGATCTAGCCATAAGCGCATTACAGCCAGGATAATCTTTTGCGAGTTCTATTGCTTTAATACAAACATTAGCAGTTTTGCCATTAGCAAATCCACCACCATACAATTGTATTTTGGCACGAGACTTCTGGAATCTATCTTGTAGACTCCTCTCGAAAAGACGGAATGTAGGCATTAGCCCTAATCTATTTTGGACCAATCAGTATTAGCTAGTGCAGTAGTACTAGTAAGATCTGTACGTTGACCAATATAGTTTTGATCAGCAGTAGTATCTGTACCTTTTTGTCCTACAAATGATGGAACAGTAGTACCTGAAAGTGCACTAGCTACAACACTCACACGACTATATTCATTCTCTGGTCCTGAACCAGTTTGTCCACCACCGTTACCACTTGCTTCAATTACTGTCGCCATTACATAACTCCTTCAGGTGTTACATCTATTGTTGGGATATCTTGTTCTTCTTTTTTGACGTACTCAATCCGTAAACCGCCTTCAACTTTGTGACGATGCTCCACGATATCAGCGGGGCGATGACCAGCACGATCAAGAATATTATTAGCAGCAGATAACCTGGTTCCAATTCCCATCTCCGAATCGTTAACAGTATCAACAAACAATTGTGCAGATGTCTTAGAGTTTAATACAAATAAGTCTCGTACTTCAGTTGTATCAGAATGAATGATAGATTGAACTAAATTTTGCTGCAACTCATTATATGCGTTATTCATCTTTATATTATGTATTTGATCTTGGGATAGACTAAGTACGTTCCCAATATCCTTATCAGATAAACCGAATACTGAATAAGCCATAACAAGACTTAGGGTATTCATTTGTTCTGGTGGGAGGGGTAAGTCAGCTATTCTTTTTCTAGCAGCGACAATATCCCGTTGAATTTCCCTGGTATTGGGAACTTCAACGAGAATATTATCTTTAAGTATCTTACCGTCTAACGGGTTTATCTTAGTACCGTCAGCAAGAACTAAAGGTTCTGTACCAATCGGTAATGGCATTAACCACCAACTGCGCCCATGTAACGCTTCATTAAGTCATTAGTATTGGCTTGCGGTGCTGCCGCTGCTGGTGGCGCAGGTCGATTAAACATATTCATTATAGTTTGTAGTATTGGTGAATCTGCTCCAATTGGCGCAGTTGTTGCTTGTTCTGGCCTTCTAACATCTCTACCACCAGTTTTAGGACTTACTCTAGGAGCAGTTCCTCTAGTTGGAACTTGAGGAACTACATTATCCATGTATTCCCTTTCAGTCATCGGCCTTTTTGCTCCACGTAGATCTCCAGCATCATCACCAGTAGGTGGAACAGTATTTGCTCCAGCACCTTGTCTAGCTGTTTCCGCAGCAGTAGGAACTGGTGGTTCAGATGGAGCCATATCTGTATCGACATCTCTTCCCATTAATTCAGCTAACCAAGCCATAAGACGATTACCTGGATTATTTGTTGGTAAATCCAAATTAGGGGCTTGCCCACTAAGATATGTATCTACACCTTGTACCCCCCTATTATATGCTGCTGCATCTTCAGGAGTCATTATTGCAGTAACATCAGGCGCACTAGCATCCATTACATTCCTAGCAAGAGCTTGTGGATCTGCTGTAACTAGCTCGTCAATAGGATTTTGACTAGTCGGATCTATATAAGGAAATTCTGTTTGTGGAGGTGTAGGTTTAACGGGAGGAGTACCAGCAAGAGGAGATATATTATCATCTTCAGTGTATGGATCACCTTGAGGAATACCACCAATTATCATTTGCTCAGTAGTTGGAAGATTTACACCTTCTGCAAGATCAGCTTCTTGTTCTGCTGCTTGCATGGCATTTATTCCAAGTGCTGGAGTTGGTGGACCTGTCATACCTTTTTGAATTGGCATGTAAGTTCCCCAACCACTCTTACCAGATTCAAGTGCTTGTTGGGCATGAACTGGGTCAATTGGAGTTTCGTGGGGTAGACCAGAATCTCTACCAGGAGTAAAAGAAGTACCAAGAAGATTAGCAATACCCTGACTAATTCCAGGTGAAGCATCTGCTGGATTAACTGCGGGATTTCCTTGCTCGTCTACATATTGCCCTTGAGCATTATATGTTGGCATTAGATAGTTTCTCCTTTACCTCCACCGCCATTACCCGAAGCATCAGTTGGATAAGTGGAGGGTGCACGATCAGCACGACTGCCAGAAGGAATAATTTCTGTTTGAATAGCAGTTACATCAGCAGCAGTAACAGCACGAGCAGTGTTAGCACTTGCATCATCCTTATCACTATTAATAGTCAAGTCCATCGTTTCGTTGGCAGTAGTACCTCTAACTCCACCGAAGTTATTGGCATTTAAATTAACAGTGTGATCAACTTGCGTAGTAGTGACACTAGCAGTTGAAGAAGGAGAAGCATCGCCTAACAAGGTGCTAAGTATCTCTCCGTAATTCCTCATACCGCGTTTACGGAGAAGTCTCATTAGATGATATCTATTAGGAGAACGAGCGTTTAGAAATTCATAAGTAGCGTTGGAATCACCGGGTCCGTATGTGGATGACTCCCAAAATTCTGTACTAGTAGCCATAACTCTTCCTTTCGTTGTTTTGTCAGTGGCGATTAGTGAGGTTGATTATATTATATTGTATTATCCGTCCCTGCTTTTGTTGGTAAATATCATATACCAGAATACCCGTCAAATCTATTGTTAATTACACGGGCAACGCAGTTGCCCGATTATGTCTCAGTCTATCACTAAATTCCTAACGTTATTCCGCACACAATCACATTTCGTATTTGGGGGGACGATAGATCTGACTATAGCAACACCGAGAAACTGCAACACCCCAACTTTGGATCAACGGGGGGAGTCTAAAACATCTAACACCCCCACCCCCACTAACAAAGTAACGGCAACACCTCGTTCTAATGCTTCTGTGTTAGGTGTAGTTGTTAGAAAGAAGG
>VTLG01001305.1_pt1 | contig 14160 bp, 8 predicted proteins | sample 4694571 | NCBI WGS metagenome assembly VTLG01 (sample SAMN12604809, study PRJNA352737) | marine metagenome | biome: ENVO:00000447; feature: ENVO:00000209|ENVO:00000569|ENVO:01000036; material: ENVO:00002151; isolation source: viral sequences binned using virsorter ...
AATGGTAGAAATAAAACTATCATATTTATGCATCGTTTAATGAAAGATGGTAAAATTGACGGTTCTGTTATACAAGCTATGAGAGAAGGTAAGCTTTCGGGTAAAGCATTAGAGGATGGTTTTAAAACAGGTAAAGATTTAATAAGTGATTCTGATTGGAGATATATAGAACAAGGTGAACAAGAATATTTAACTCAGGTTAAAACTGACCATGATGCTGGATATGCAGCTCGTGGATTACAATATGAGGCTGGTATAATTGATAAGACAATCACTCAAGAGCAATTAGAAAGCTTTTTATTAGAAGCTGACAGTAATGGTCAATCAGGTACAGATTGGTATAAAAAATTATCTAGATATAACTCTAATGCTTATAATGAAAAGATAGCTACTGACCTTGATAAGGATTTTCAAAAGCAATGGGACTCTGGAGAATTGACTATTGAAACTATTGAAAGTTCAAATAATTTAATATTAGAAAATAAATGGAAACCACTTGTTGAACAAAAAGTAAAATGGGATAAGGATAATAAATGGACGGATCAAGAAGGAGTATTAGAAGGTGAAGTGACTCAATATACACGTAAAAGATCTTTAGATATAGGAGAAAAACAAACTAAAGATGAATTAAATGCAACTAATTTAATAATAAAGAAAGCTAATGAATTAAAAGCTGCTAAGTTATTACAAGTTGCACAAACAGGTGTTCCAAATCCAAATATTTTATTGGAAATTCAAGACGAAATAGACGCTTGGAAAAAAAGAGAAGGTTGGGGTGAAGAGAACGGCCCAGGTCTATTTTCTTATGTTAGGAAAAATGGTAATGCAACATTGCCTAATCTTTCTAATAATTTAAAAAGATTGAATACAGTAGGATATAATTATAATCTTAATAATCCTAATATGAAATCTTCTTATAATTCAAGGTTAAGAGATTTCCCTGAAAATACAACTAAAGAAATCCGACATCAAACACCAGATGGAATTTATAGTAAAGACCTACTTTTAGGATACAGACAAAACGGTTACTTCAATGAAGAAATGAAATACATTGCATCAGAAGAAGGTTTATTACCAGGTGAAGCTTATGAATTAGCTATTCAAGCTTTAGAAAAAGGTGAAAAAGATGATAAAGAATTTCTTGTACGTTATAATTTTAAACGAGGCGAGGAAGAACCTGCACCTGATGTACAAATAAGTAATATGCTGACAAAACGTTTAGAGGATATTGTAGCACAACCAGCAACTAACTTAAATGAAGCAGCAGTTATAAAAAACATACAACATATAATGAGATGGTATGGTCCTGATTATCTTACTCCAAAACAAAGGCAAACAATATATACAATCTTACAAAAGGTATCTCCTGTAACTGAAGGTTTAGATCCTATTCAAGCTAAAACTCAACAATTAAGAGCTGAAGGTAAATCTGACAAAGAAATAAAAGAATGGTGGCAACTTTATCATGATACAAAATTAAAAGAACGTGTAGAAGGAGGTGCTTTAGATCTTCAAAACATACCTATTGGTTAATTAAATTATGGATGAAATAGATCTTTCCAATGTTTCTTTAGAAGATATACAATCTACTATAGATGATTTGGAAATAAATGTACAACCAGGTTCAGAAGTACCTACGGATACTCCTACCCAACCTGAGCAAGTACAACAACCTTCTACGGAAGGACAACAAGAATACATAGCACCTGGAGAAGAGGGATTCGTTCCTAGAGAGGGTGCGTTAGGAGCTGTACAAGATATAGCTGAAGGAACCATTAGAGGTCTACCTAAAAACTTATACGAAGGTGCTGCACCTGCTGTTGGTCTTGTGGATACAATAACAGATGTACTAAATTTAGCTACACCACGAGGTATCCCTGATATTCCTAAGCTACCTGAGTATGAGGATAATGTATCTACAGCTGTCCGTAATATCTCTGGTCTTGTGTTACCCTCACTAGGTTTAAGAGGTATGGCTATCCAAGCTGGTACTAAACTACAAGCAGCTGGAGGTGTAGGGCCAAAATGGTTAAGATCTCTAGGTAATAGAAAATCATTTGAATACATGTCTAAGTTTGGTATCGATATAGGTACTGCTGGCTTAGTTGATTATGTAGCAGAACAGAACCAAAAGGATGATAACTTACTAGGTACTTTAAAGAAGTATTGGCCTAAGACATTCCAATGGATACCTGATAGTATTGCTACAACTGATGATGATTCACCTGGAGAGAAGCGAGCTAAGAATGTTAATGAAGGTGCTATTTTTGGATTACTATCTAGTGTAATAGAAGGAGCAGCCTACATATCAGGTGCTGGTAGAAGCATGAAACGTGCATCTAAATTCACTGCAGCTAAAGGTGGTAATAAGAATATTAATGACTTAGTTAAAGATGAATTTACAGATATCAAGTTCTCTGATAAACCAGTAGAAGATGCTGTACTTAGAAACTATGCACGTAAAGAAAAAGAACTTAACTTACTTAATGAATACTATGTAAGTAAAGGTGAAGACCCTATTGATTGGACTCAATTTGATGAAGGTGAAACATTAGTTCGTACTAAAGATGCTGATGGTATCTTAGGTGCTCAATCTGATGCTGCACAGATTCAAAACAACATTGATTCTTCTTGGGGTAGGATAGGTAATCTTATCCATGAAGCTGCACGTAAAGAAGGTATTGAACTAGATAACCTAAGTAAGAGAACCTTAGTTAGTGAACTAACACAACAGTTAAAAGAAGGTGGGTCTTTCAGTAAGAGGCTTAAATCTAATAAACTCATTTCAGCTAAAGTAATGGATGATGCTGGTAAAAAACTAGCAGCTACATTACTACACCCAAGGGTAGAACCTGATGAAATTATTGGTCTATTAGATGAATTCAAGAGATCAGTTGATGAATCAGCTATAAGAATTGTAGGTAAGAAAGGTATATCCAGTGCAATTAAGCAGTTAAAAGCACAGATGATCGACCTTGATGCCCATAAAGCAAGAGCTTATCTCGTTACATCTGAAGCTGGACAAGTAGCTGACATGTCTGAAGGTGCTAGACTGATGGAAGAAGGTGCTTCTATAAATAGAACTATCGACTTAATGGCTGATAGATTAGAAGTACTAATGGTAGAGAAAGGTTTAGCTAACTTTGAAGCTAATTCTATGTTGTCTCATATGAATGCATGGAAATCAGCTGTTGAAACTGGTGATAAAGAAGTCATAAATGCAGCTGCTGATACTATATTAGCCAATACAAACAGTAGATTAACTGAAATTATACCACAAGCTAAAGAGTGGACTGATACTTTAAAAACTGTAGCAAGAGAAAACCCTCAATTCCTTAAACCTTTATTACTTGCTAATGAGTTCACTGATGGTGATGTAGACTCTTTGTTTAAATTACATCGATGGGCTGGTGAGAATTTAGGAGTATTTAAGAAAGCAGTTGTTGACCTTAACCCTGAAGTACCTTCAATTATTAATAAGGCAATGTGGAGTAATTTATTTAACTCCCTTCTATCAGCTTTAGGAACGCCTATGAGGGCTGCTGCTGGTAATATGACAGGATTGCTAGGTAAAGGTAGTGCAACCGTGTTTGGAGCCGTTGCAGAGGGTGATCTGGCTAACGCTAGGAAAGCTATGGTTGCTCACTTTGCATTAGACAATACTTTACAACAAGCATTCCAACATATGAGGCTTGTATTTAGGAAGGCTTCAACCAATCCTAAAGATGTAAGTTATGTAATGCGTAATGATATCGCAGTTAAAACTGAAAAAGGTTTAGATGCATTAAGATCTTTTGCTGATGCGTCTAGTGCAGAAGGTGAAGATGGAGCAACAATGCTTCTTAATATCTTTGAAGACTTAGATGCAATGTCAGTAGATCCTGTCCTTAGATTTGGCGGTAATGCTATGACCGCATTAGACGGTTTTACTAAATCAGTGATTGCTAACACAGAAGCTAAGTACATAGCATTTAATAAATTAGCTCAGTCTGGTGAAGAAATAACTGAAACCAGTATGAGAAAAGCTACTGAAGAGATCTATAACAAATGGCATGATGCTAATGGAATGATTAGTAATGAAGCTGTTGATAAGGCAACTAGTGAAATAGCACTTAATGCTGATTCACCTATTGTTGATGGATTTAATTGGTTCATTAAACGATTCCCTATTGCTAGATCCTTTGTTTACTTCCCTAGAACTGGGGCAAATGTTATTGATACATTCCGTAAATGGAGTCCAGCTGGTGTATTCTCAGGTGATTATCAAAAGATGTGGGGACCATTAGGACGTAAGAAAGTAAGTGATTTCACTATGGAAGAGATTGCTGAGATCTTACAAAGTAAAGGTAAACCCGTTGATGAATTTGCTAATGAAACGTTCCAGATGCTTCGATATGAAATTAAAGGTAAAGCAGCTATAGGTAGTTTAATGACTACTTCAGCTTACTTTGCTGCAATAGATGGTAGATGCACAGGTACTGGACATTATGATAAGGCTAGACAAAGACAAAGAATTAAGAGTGGATGGAAAGCTAAGACCTGTAAAGTTCCTGGTACTGACAAAGTAGTTAGTTATGAATGGATGGGACCAGTTGGAGACTGGATAGCTTTAGCAGTTGATGTTGTAGACAACTCAGATACTTTAACTTCTAGTATGATAGAAGATATGGGTACTAAGTTAACTGCTATTCTTGCTGGATCACTTACCAATAGAACAGTGTTATCTCAAATAGAGCCAATGTTTGACGTATTACAAGGTAATGGTTCAGCGGCTTCTAGGTGGTCATCTAGTTTTCTAAATAACTTTGTACCTATGGGTGGTTTAAGGAACGAATTAGGTAGATTAATGTATCCTCAACTAAGACAACTACGTAGTGAGTTTGAAAATAACTTACGAAATAGGAATGCTTGGTTAGATGCTTTTGATCCTGAACGTGCTTTACCTCCTGTAGTAGATCCTATTGATGGTAAACCTGTTGGTTATCAAGAAAATTGGTTTATCCGTATGTTTAATATGGGCCCAATCAAGATACATGATAGACCTTCTAAAGAACGTCAGTTCCTTATTGATATTGAATTCAATAGTTCACCAACTATGAATATGAGTCAAAGGGGTGTTGTCTTACAGAACCATGAAATAGCAGCTATCAATAGTAAGATAGGTGAAATGGGTATCTATCAAGAGAAGATACGTGAAATAATGAGAGATGCTAATAGATTAGAATATAACGGTATTAAAGGTTTTACTAATATTATACGTGCTCAAAGACAAGGTTTAGTTTCATCTGAAGTATTAGATACTGCTAAGTATGCTAATATTTATTCTAGATTACAACAAGCTTATGCTCAAGCTAAGCGAGTAGCAGAGGATAACTTACCTGATGAAATTAGAGCTGGTATTAGAGAACGTGAATATGAGAAGATCAACTCTGATTATAACCAAAAGGCTGGTAATATAGATGAGTTAACACAAAACGCTTATCCAGAGTACATACTACAGAATAAATAACCATGGCAACAGAAGTCACTTATAATGGGGATGGATCAGATACTACATTTGATATCACATTCCCTTTTTTAAAATCAACAGATGTAAAAGTCCAAGTTGGTGGTACTACTAAAAATAATCCATCTGATTTTACTGTTTCTGGAACTGTGGTTACTTTCACTACAGCTCCACCATCAGGTACAGGAAATGTAAGAATATATAGAAATACAGGTAAGGACATTGCTAGAGCTACCTTTAATGCTGGTTCATCAATTAAAGCTGAAGACCTAAATAACAATGTTTTACAAGCTTTATATTCTTTACAAGAGATTGGAACTGTAACATCTAATGATGAAGGTTTAGGTTTAACAGCTGGTAGTAAAGGAGATATCCACGTTAACTCAGGTACTGATTGGTATATAAAAGATGATGCTGTAGATAGTAACATGCTTAATACCAACAGTGTGACTAGTGATGCTATTGCTAATAATGCAGTTACTGTTAATGAGATTGCTAATAATGCAGTTGAAGCTGCTAAACTTGGTACAAGTGCAGTAGAAACAGCAAAAATAAAAGACGATGCAGTAACAGATCAGAAAATACCTAATAATGAAATCTCATTAGCTAAACTAACTAGTGCCGCCATTGCTGCTCTTGTTAATCCTGTTGGAACTGTTATATGGTATGCAGGTTCAACTGCACCAACAGGTTATTTAAAATGTAATGGAGATACTATTGCTAATGGTAGCGGTACTACACAAAGTATAACAGCAGATTTCTCTGCATTATATGCTATTGTAGGTGCTACATTACCTGATTTACGTGGAGAGTTTATAAGAGGTTTTGATGATGGTAAAGGTACAGATAGTGGTAGATCGATAAGATCAACTCAAGATGATGATTTTAAAGAGCATACTCATACAGCTTCTGTAACTGACCCTGGGCATAACCATAATCTCACAGCAGCATATAGCATAGGTGGTCATACTGATGACGGAGGTTCACCAGATGAAAGATCCACAACACAATCACTAACAACCCAATCACAAACTACGGGAATCTCTGTATCAAACGCAAATACTGGTGGAACAGAAACAAGACCAAGAAACATAGCTCTTTTAGCATGTATTAAATACTAAACAACGATATGGCTACAACAGCATCAACAACTGATTATAATGGAAATGGAAGTGTAACCACCTATAACTTTACATTTCCATATTTTAAAACTGAAGACGTAAAAGTTTCACTTAACGGTAAAACTTTATCAACAACTAAATACATATTTGCTACAGCCACATCCATCCAATTTAGTTCTATTAGTGGGACTTTAGATACTTTTCAAACTAATACCCAGAACTCAACAGGTGCTCCCTTAAGTGGAGTAAAGATTTTAATCTATAGAGATACAGATGTCTCTTCTGCTAAGGCAGTATTTGCTTCTGGATCTGCTTTCAGAGCAACTGACTTAAATACTAATAAAGAACAAAGTTTATACGCTGAACAAGAAATAGGAGATGTAGCTAATCCAAAAAATAAAGCTACTACACATAACGGTACAGGAGTTCCTAATCAAGGATTAGGTAAAGAAGGTGATATCTATCTGGATACCACTAACGATGATATCTATGGTCCAAAAACAAATGGAGCATGGGGATCAGCTACAACTCTTATAGGTGCTACGGGAGCCACAGGTTCTCAAGGTATACAAGGTGTAAAGGGAGATACAGGAGATACAGGAGATACTGGTCCACAGGGAGCTACAGGTTCCCAAGGTCCACAAGGTGTGAAAGGTGATACGGGTGATACGGGTTCAACAGGAGATACTGGTCCACAGGGAGCTACAGGTGATGCTGCAACTATTACCGTAGGTACTACAAGTACAGGTAATGCAGGTACTAATGCTTCAGTAAGTAATTCTGGATCATCTAGTGGAGCTATTTTTAACTTTACTATCCCTAGAGGAGATACTGGTGCTGGAGCTACAGTAGCTATAGGTACTACTAGTACAGGAGCAGCAGGTAGTAATGCTGCTGTAAGTAACACTGGTAGTGCACAAGCAGCTACATTTAACTTCACTATACCTAGAGGTGATACAGGTGCTACTGGTCCTCAAGGAGAAACAGGTACATTTGGTGGAGCAACATTTGAATATCAATTTACTACTAGTACTGGTGATGCTGACCCAGGTAACGGTGTATTAGCTTTAAATAATGCTGCACCTCAAAGTGCAACAATGTTATATATAGGTGATGAAGATAAAGATGGTACTGATATACAATCATATCTACGGACAATAGATGACTCTACCTCTACCATAAAAGGTCATTTAAAAATTAGTGAAAAAGCAGATCCTGAGAATTTCCGTTTATATACTATTTCCGCAGCTACAGAAGCTGTTAGTTATCACAAAGTAACTATTGCTTATGTTTCAGGAAGTGCAACTTTCACTAACAATGAGAATCTAGTTATTACATTTGCTAGAACTGGAGATAAAGGAGATACTGGTTCTCAAGGTATACAGGGTATACAGGGTATACAGGGTATACAGGGTGATAAAGGAGACACAGGTGATACAGGAGCTCAAGGTGATACAGGTTCACAAGGTCCTCAAGGAGCTACAGGAGATACTGGAGATACTGGACCACAAGGTCAGCAGGGTATTCAAGGTAATGCTGGAGCCGCTGCAACTATAGCTGTAGGTAACACTACTACAGGTAATGCAGGGAGCAGTGCTTCAGTAAATAATTCTGGGTCATCTAGTGCAGCTACTTTCGACTTTACTATTCCTAGAGGCGATACTGGTGCACAAGGTCCGCAAGGTGATACGGGTAGTGCAGCTACAGTAGGTATTGACTCCACTGTAACTGGAGCAGCTGGTTCAAACGCTAGTGTTAGTAACGAAGGCTCATCTTCAGCTGCTAGCTTTAAATTCACCATACCTAGAGGTGACACTGGTTCACAAGGTGTACAAGGACCACAAGGTCCAGCAGGAGCAGCAGGAGCAGCAGGTGCTGATGGTGCTGACGGAAACGATGGAGCACAAGGTCCACAAGGTCCACAAGGTCCAGCAGGTGCAGCAGGTTCTGACGGCTCAGATGGAGCTACAGGACCACAAGGTCCGCAAGGACCAGCAGGTGCTGCAGGTTCTGACGGAGCAGACGGCTCAGATGCAACAGTTAATGCAACTAATGTTGCCTCTGCTGGGGCAGTTATGGATGGAGATTTCTCCTCCAACGGTCTTATGAAACGGACAGGTGCTGGTAGTTATACAGTTGATGCTAGTGCTTATATCACTTTAACAAGTGCTAGCTCTGCGAATACTGCAACTGGAATGAGAAAAATCACCGCCTCTACATCCTCACCTTCTGGTGGCTCGGATGGAGACATTTGGATCAAATACACAAACTAAAAAATTATGTCAATTTATTATATTGATCCAAGTGGATCAGCAGGTACTGGTGACGGTACTTCATTTGCAAATAGAGCACAGTATGTCCAGAGTTTAGATCTTGGATCTAGTGGTAGATATTTACCCGATGGTGAACATGAAGTTAGATATATAAAAAACCCAGATCCTCATACGTTAGCAAATTGTTCTACTAAAAGAACAGCTGCAAGTTTCAGATCTGGATATAGTCTCAATGGTATATCTACCTCTTCTGACTACTATGATTGGAGTACGACTAAAGGTGCATCACAATTTAAATATAGCAATCATGCTTTAAAAACAGGAGATTGGATAGAAATTAGTTGGTGTAAAATTTACTATACAAGTACTAGTGATGGAGATGGTTCTGGATCTAATCAAGTTGGAAACTATGTACCTTTAAATGGTTTATGGAGAATTACGGTAGTTGATGATGACTGGTTTAAATTAGATCAATTCACTGCACCTGTCGCTAAGGCAACGAATGTTAGTTTTAGTACTGTTAATTTAAGCTGTTCCTCTGCTCCACGTTGGATATCTGCAAGTAGTCAAGTTCTTGAATTTTCAAGTGCTTTACCAATTAAACCGATAGCATCATACGAAAGAGATAGGAAAAAATGGACTGCTTCAAGTAACGTTACAACGTATGACCCAATATACGAACAGTCATCATGGTCTAATAATAATCAACTAACGCAACCACCAGGAGCAGACAGGATTGCTACAAGCAGCTCCTTTACTACTGGTAAGGTAGCTTATTATGAACTATCAGCTACATTAGATTTAAGTGCATTTCAAGGTGTAAGTTATGAATTAGGTTGGCTGAATGGCAATAGATATACTAAAGACGATACAACTGGTCACGGTAAATTCAGTATTAGATTATGTACTGATACAACAGGTGATACTTCTGCACATACTATCCCTATAGATACTAGGTTTATAGATCAGAATCAAAGAAGGGGAGGTTGTAACCATGATACTAGTGGTAACATGAATTCTGCTATTAAATCTATAGCAGTATATTTAGATGATAGAGGTTCAGATACTGGTTCCTTTGATTTTGCTTTAACTAATATCATTGCTTATAAAACAGCTACACCTTTACACCATAGATCACAACTTAGTTTTAAAACAACCGATGACCCTCAGTACTACGTACCTCAATATTTCGTAGAAGATGGTGACACCCACGCTATTAAATTAGGCTGTTCTCATAAATACTATCACCAAATGTATTCTGAAATGGGATACTATGGTACTAATGGTCTTTGGTGGTCACAAAATTATACCAATCAAAATTTATATGTTGTAGAACCTTTTTATTTTGGTAGACATAATAGCACAGTATATCAAAGTCAGAATAATGGTAACTATAACTGGACTGATACTGAGTCTAGAGGTGATGAGTTTTACCCCTTTAATCTAAACATGTATGCATTCGGTTCAGGTGTTTTAACTAACAATGCAGTAACTGGTTGGAAAGAAGTATCAGGTGGTTGGAATAGAACAGATATGTCTAGCCGAGCTAATGATAATGATTTAACACAATTTGATAATGGATGGGGAGGTAATTATCAAGGTTTTTGGACTTCCTCATCTGGTGCTCAATGTCAATACTTCCATCATTTCGGAACTTGTAGAGGTGCAGGTTGGCATACTGAATCTCCATTTACAAAGTGTGAAAAAATGTTCCATCATTTATATTCGTATGGAAAATTTTATTCTAATCATGTTCAAGGTATAAAAGATGTTTGGTTTACACAGGGGCCAGAAAGTGGATATGCACTTATAGACAGGAACACTCAAGATTATGCATCTAATGCTGCATCAGATTTTAAGCTGCATTACCACGGTCACGATGGTCAAAGTCAACGATACATCTACAATTTTTCTGGTACTTGGGATTACCTTAATACTGAAATGTCATATTTCGGTTTCCAGATGAATCAATTCAATGGAAATGGTCCAGTAACTATTAACAATTGGTACACAGGTCTGTGGGGTAGACAAAGTAGTGGAGGAGATATATCGCAAGGGTATAATGATATAACAATTGGGAATTTATATGTAAAATTCAATCAAATTCAGTTGCAAAATAGTGTTAAGGTGACACTCAATAATTTTGAATATAAAATTACCGATCCACTTTTAGCTAATAATAATACAGGTTATCCGTATTATACTGTTTCTAATAATAATCCTAGTTATAGTTTATATGTCAATACACCCACAGCAAAAATACTAGGTGGTTCCACGGAAAAAAGATTTAATATTTATCAACCTTTAAAATTAAATAATTTTGTTAGTACTGATTCACAAGAGCACAACATTTCTGGTGCAAATACTACTCTTGCTTCAGCTAATCATAATGGAGTATCTGGTACTGGTAAATTCTTTGGATATAAGTGGACTATGGAACCTGAAACCACTATTAAACGAGGAAATAGTGGTCAGTCTTGGAAAATAACAAAAACAGCAAATGATGGTATTGCAAAACATACTATTGGTAAAGTAGCTGTAGCTGGTAGTGGTACTGTTACAGTTAAAATATGGATGTATAGAACAAATAGTGGTACCTCTGTTTATGGCAAATTAATTATCCCTGCAGATGCAACTTTAGGTCTTAGCACAGACAGTGAAGCAAACAACACTTCAGGGTCTGCTGATACTTGGGAAGAAATAACAGTAACAGCATCTCCATCATCGGCTGGGATTATGGATATACAAATAGAAACACAAACTGATACTGGTACGAGTGCTGGATCAGTTTACTTTGACGACCTAACAGTGGAGCAAAGCTAATGGCAACTTACAAAATATTAGAACAATCAACAAAACCTGGTGGTAGAATCGAGTATTTAATGGAAATAGGGAATGAAGGTGTTGCACTTACTTATTCCTTAGCTCAAACTCAAGAGACATTAGATGCTAAATGTGATTCAATAGTAGCTCAAGAAGCAGAAGAAGCGGCTAAACAAGCGAAAATAGATAAAGCAATAGCAGAAGCTTTATGGACTGACGAAGAGAGGGCGAACCTTGGCTGATACTATTTACGTTAATGTTGGAAGTACTTGGAAAACAGTAAGCAACTATTACGTAAATGTCAGTGGTACTTGGAAGACTGGTTCAGCAATACATGCAAAAATATCTAATACATGGTCATCAGTAACTGCTGCTGGCCCTGTAGATTTCCCTACAGCATTAGATGCATGTTCTTTGGATTATGCTGAGTTTATGTGTCTCCCTTCTGTATATGTTTCTAGTAAACAAGGTATAGATGGTACAACCTTAGATTATACAGAATGGATGACTTCCCCGTGGTATACAAGGGATTCTGTCTTTGTATATAGTGATCCTCCTGCCCCTGGTCCTTCGATATTACCAACTTTAGCTAATCTTACAACACTAGATTATTCTGAATGGATGTGTATACCTACTGTACATCTATCAGCAACTGGTAGTATTCAAATGAATTCTTTGGATGTTGCTGAATTTCAGTGTATAGCTCATGGAGGTATATCACCAACAGCAACGTCAACTCCTCCTACAAGTGTTTCTCTTCCAACAGCAGCTAATGCATCTTCACTAGATTATGCTGAATTTATGTGTATACCAAGTGTACATATAAGTTCTAAATCTACGGTTGATAATACAACCTTAGATTATGCGGAATGGATGACTATACCGAGTTATTCACGTACTTCTACATTTGTTTACTCAGCACCTCCAGCATCAGGTCCATCAATACTACCTACAGCAGCAAACCTTAAAACACTAGATTATTCTGAATGGATGTGTACGCCTACTGTACATGTTGATTCTAAAGCTTCAATAAATGGACAAGGTTTAGATTATGCTGAATTTATGTGTATACCTCATTTTACAACTGATTTATAACCACCCTGTTAATGGAAATTATTACACCCTTTAGTTATGTCTTTGGTGAAGAGATAATACCCGAAGACTTATCTGAATTAAAAACTAATAACTTATTTGCTAATGGAAGAGAGCAAGAAGAGAAAGCATATGATAAAAACCCTTTCCTTATTTTAAATGAATATAAGTATTCAAAAAAAGTATTAACAAATCATTTTAATAAGTTTATTAAAGAAATTTTTAATTACGAATGCCAATTTAAGATAACTACTTCTTGGATGACTAAATTAGGAGTAGGAGAAAGTGTTCACTACCATAACCATCTTAATAGTCTATGGAGTGGGGTTTTTTACTTTGATGAATATACAGAAAATAGTTGTGCTTTACAATTCCGAAATCCAATAGCACACACATTACCTTTAGCAATTGGTAAGTCAAAGCATAATGTTATGACTAAAGATTGTGCTATCCCACCTAAACATAATTTACTTATCTTTTTTCCTAGTTGGATTTATCATTATTCTCAACCTAATATGGAAAAAGAAAGAAAATGCTTGGCATTTAACTTTATGCCAAAAGGTCAGATAGGCTTTGGAGACTCATCTTACGATCCATCATGGATGCGATAAAGGTACCTAGAGCTAACCTACCTAAAGCTATAGACCTACCTACAATCTATTTTAAACCGCCTTCAGCTCGGATACCATCATATAAACCTATGGTGATCCCTCCGAGCGATCTGGAGGCTCCTGAAGAGGTAGAACCTGAAAAAACAACAGAACAGCCTGAACCACCTAGTTTAAAGATTCCTGTATTGGATATAAAAATGCCAATACCTGAAACTGCTGTCGTGGTTACTGCTGTAACAACAGCGGTGGTAGCAGTTGCTACTACTACTGTTACTCAATCTTTATTTGAACCGATTAAAAAGAAAGTTCAAAAACAATTACAAGCTAAAGTTAACAAATGGAAGGAGAAAAGAAAAAAGGAATCCTCGGAAAGCTCAAAGATGCAGCCGAAGATCAAGAACACCAAATCCAAATCTTAGGTACATTTGTCAGGCTTGGCGTTGTAGTTTGGTCTGGATTTATCATAACAATGAACTACGTAGAATTACCTATGATAAAGAAAGCTGGTAACAGCGATATCACGTTCGTAGCTTCGGTATTTACTGGAGCACTTGCAACATTCGGTTTATCTACTGGTAATTCTAAAGATAAAGGAGTAACAAACTGCCCAATGGCAAAGAAAAAGGAAGAATGAACAAATGGTTTTTACTCTTCCTACTGACATCACCCACGGTAGCAAGAGCAGAGTTAGTAACCCCAAACTTCACCCAGGGTTCGATGAACAGTACAACTAC
>VTLG01006480.1_pt1 | contig 14160 bp, 19 predicted proteins | sample 4694571 | NCBI WGS metagenome assembly VTLG01 (sample SAMN12604809, study PRJNA352737) | marine metagenome | biome: ENVO:00000447; feature: ENVO:00000209|ENVO:00000569|ENVO:01000036; material: ENVO:00002151; isolation source: viral sequences binned using virsorter ...
ATGCTTACTCCTGCATCTCCTACAGTGGCTAAATTTTCTACACCTTGTTCTACATTTTCTACTGTATCTGAAATAGTTGTATTAATTCCAGATTCAAGATCTGCCAAACTATCATTATTATCTTCTATAATACCTTCAAGATTTGATGTTGTAGTGTCAGCAGCAGTTTCTAACGCTTCTGTAACTGTACCTCTTGGATCAGTCATCCATACTGGCGGTTTTATACCACCAAAATTTTTTACTCCTGTAAGATCTATTGGTTGACCACTGCCTGTATTAACTCCGAAAGTATCTTTTACAGAGTCCTCAAAATCATCATATACATCTGTAACTGTATCGTAGATTTTCTTAAATAATCCCATAATATTTCCTTTATGATATGTTTTCTACTTTTTGTCTTCCACGTTGGTTCTTAGTCAAATCATGTGCAAGTACACCACGATTCATTTCCTGTTCTCTGCGCAAATGTGATTCTATCTCACCAGGACGTTGCCAATTACCAGCATTAATTAGACTTGGATCTTCAGCATCAGAAACTGCGACATTATTTGAAGCGGATCCACCACCACCACTATATCTGCTACCATAACCTTCTACATCTGTACCAAATAAATGATGAGAAGATTTCATTGCAATATCTTCACTCCAGTCAAGAAGATCTTTGGTTGATCCTCCAGGTTTAGTTAGACCACCTTCCCAAAATGGACTGAACTTTCTGGATTTGTCCATGTACCATGCTTTATTATGTTCTATCAAACCTATTTGTCCTGTTTCTCCAAACTTTCCTGTAAGACCAGTTTTATTTAAAAGCCCCACACCTTTATTACCCCACATATTAAAGGTTTCATTTCCTTTTAACCCTTGCCAAGCATTAGTGAGGCCAGTCCATATGTTACGACCCTCTCCTCCTCCCCTGAAGTTATCAGCAAATTTATTCCAGTATTTACCAGTTGATCCACCTAAATTAAAATTTAATGCCATTATATCTCCTATGCATATAGACGTTTCTCAATAGGAAAGTAGTTCCATTCACCAGGAGCAGAACCAATTGCTTTCCTTTTACGCTGTTTAGTTTCTTTATTTAAAGATGCAAACTGCAAAGATTGTGTTGCATATCTTGTTGCACTCATCAAATCATCCATATTTGCAACAATTTTACCATCTTTACGATGATACATACGTAATTCCATAAACCAGTCATTTAAATAAGTAAATGCCTTAAATCTGCCAGATTCCATCCGTTGTAGTAATTCCATAATTCCAGGTTCAATTGCAATATCTCCACCTGGATTTTTAAAGTGGGTTCCCATCATTTTAACACCCTGCTTTCTGTATATATCTGCTAATGACTGCCCAGAGCCTTTATCATGCTGTGATCCATCATGAGGCCATACCACTGGTATCCATGCACCTCTTTCTTTAATTGCAGATGCATGTATAACTGGCGTTGCAGCAGATTGCCGATAACAATCATATAAATAAACCACATCAGTATCACGATCCCATGCAAGCCACACGGCAGCAGTAGGGTGGTCCCAACCGAAATCTATCCCACATACTCGAGGCCAGTAATCTGGAATAGCAAATGGCTCACATAGGATCTGGTCTTCAACATTAGGAAATACAAGTCCTGACCCAAAGACAGGCACACCTTTAGAACGCATTTCACGTTCATGTGGTGGTAAAGCTCTTAGTATTTCTTCTTTTACTGCATCATCCAAGTGGGGTGCATCATCCCATGTTGCTGAGAATAGTGCCTGTGAGTCACCAAGTTTTGTCATAAACTGTGTTACTACAGGAGTCATTCCTGTCTCTGGAGTAAAAGTCATGTATACAAGACCTCCAGATTTAAGAGATGCACGAAGTGCCTGTGAGTAAATATCTTGTGGAGGTTCCTCATCAAGCCATACTACATCTACTGCTTTACCCATCCACTGTTGTTTACCCTGCTCATAAGATTTAAACATTAATTTTGAATTCTTACCAGATGCATGTTTAACAACAAGGCTTTGGATTGCATTTGGGATTCCTGGCAATCGAAGCGGTTGACCTACTATAAGGTCTTTTGGGATTGCTCCTTTGCCGTAATCTTCTGGATCACCAGGTTCGCCCAACAATTCTGCCTGTACAATATCTCTTGTATTACCAGTAGTATTACCAGCTGCCCAAACAGTAACAGGACGCTTAAACCTTGCGCCTGTCCACCAATCTGGGTATATACCAGTTAAATGTATTGCTAGTTCTACTGCACCACAATATGTCTTACCAGTCTTATTTGCTGCCATTAACAATCGTTGTCGTGCTAATTTGCCTTTATTGTCTTTAGCATTATGAAACCTTTTCTGATATTCATAAGGCTCATACTGAAGAAGTTTATTTGTTTCTTCAGCTTCTACAATTGCTTCTGCTATTTGTATTGCACGTTCTGCGTTGCTCATCCAGTAATTCTTATAAATGGTAATTGAACACCTTTTCTTTTAAAGGGCTTTTGATATACAACATTTCTCTCTGAAATAGCAGCATCAGCACGTTTTCTAACACTTTTTGCAGCAGCTTCTCCAGCTAATCTTCCTCTTCTCTGAGCTTCAGTTTCTTCTGTCTGTTCCTTTTTCTCAATTGGCTCATCAAGCCATCCCAAAACTTCTGCTATAGTAGCGTCATCATCTGCATCTACTTTTTTATCTATTTTGGGAGGTGCAGTAATAATAGACTTTGTTTTAACAGCACTTGTTTTACCCTTATCTGATAATGCAGGTGTAATACTAGGTGTAGGGTTTTCTTTAGTTACTGGCTGTATTTTAATATTTAATTTTGGGGTTGCTGGTGTTGCTGGAAAAGGAGAATCTTTTTGCAATGCTGGCAATTCCTCTTGATTTTCTTTTTTCCCAACAGCAGGATATTTAGGAAACCCTCGTATTGCTTTATTTTTAATAGCCGAATGTTTTAAGTGTATATCATCTGGTAATTTACCACCTTTAATCCTAGAATATGCTTCTTGGTCATGTCGTGTCATTCCTCCTTCTGCACCTAAAATCCTAGCAGCTTCAGTCATTGCTTCCGCATATCTAGTTGCTTGCCTTTCAGGATTAAAAGTCTGTGGTCTTTCAGTCGTTCCCCATCCTGTTTCTTTACTATATTCCCAAAGGCGTTTTGCACCTTTATCAATATTTTCTTGTCTCGATAAGTATTGAGTTATTTTTTCTGAAGTATATATTTCTTTTGCCTGACTTTTAGTAGGTAGCAACTCTTCTCTTTCTATGAACGCTCTTAAAGCCTCTACAGGAACTATATGATCAATTTGACCTTGATAGTCAGGAATCTTTTGATTAGTTGTTGTAGAAAGAGGGGATCGTTTCTTTGAAGATTTTACATAGGTTGCTTTAGGCTTTTTACCAAATAATGTCTTACCTCCTGGGAAATCTCCTGTTTCAGCTGATTCAAGAAGCCATTGCTGAGGTTCTTTCTGTTTGTTAATTAAGGTTTTACCTAGATCCCTATATTCTATAGTTCTATGAAAATCAGCAAACAGGTTTTTTCTGGAGAAGTTATAATTGGGAGTTGGTATCTTAATCTTACTTGCCCTAGATTTAAGATTTACCTTTGGTTCAACCTTTTTAGTCTCAGTCTTTTTCTTTTTGCTCTTACCTCCTGTTTTTTCAAGGCTATGCAAAAAAAGTGATTGAGATTTAATACTTCTTTTAGTTGTACCCATTAGTTCCTCCTATTCCTCTTTCTGTTTTTCCAGTCATCCTTACTAGATGGCCCGAAAATACTACCCCAGAAGTTCTTTAGTGCCTGTGCTGGAGTATCTGGACCTCCTGCGCCTGGAATTGGTTTAATAGGTCTTCTTCCACCTTCTACTCCTTTTGTAAATGGACCAACTTTCTGGAAATAGCCAGGTTTCTCATTAACTCCACTCCATACTCTGTATGATCCCACGAGTTCGCTTCCAGTTTCCTGTAAATAATCTGTAAAAGTAGGATCTTTAATATTTTTTGCCTGAAGTGATCTTGCAGCGAAATATGGTGCTGCTAGAAATCCTCCAAGCCCTAATCCTCCAACTACTAGGGATTTCGTTACTTTGCCAACTCCAGGACCCTTACCTTTAGGTTTATCAGGTGGTTTGGGTTTAGAATCATCAGGAGTCGTAATTGCAGCTAATGCGGGAGATATATTAGGTTTTCCTTTAGCTGGTGGTGATACTGGTTGTTTGGTTTTTGCTTGTTTAGGATTAAGTAAAGCAGCAGCAGGATTAGTCATTGTTTTACCTGTTGCCTCAACTGGTGCTTTATGAAGCTGATTCCTGTTTTTCATTCTCAGACCATGAATAAACGACTGCTGAGTGCCTTGTTGCATCCTTAAGTTATATTCCTTAATTTTCTGGTTTCTAAATGCAACATAATCTTTTTTGGCTTCCATTGCTTGAACAGGAGTCATTTCAGACAATCTAGCCTGACGTTCTTTTTCTGCCATTGTAGGATAATGACGAGCAAAAACTTTCTTTTTACCAACCACTTTTAAGTTTGCATCCACATCTCCTTGATTTATAACAGTTTTTTCTCCACCAACCCTTTCACCAGATAATGCATCAGAAGCCTTAACAGTTGTAGTTCTTTCATTAGGTAATTTTGATGTATCCTCACTAGATTGACCCCATATATCTTCATATACTGGTTTTGATTCATCAGGTTGATAGACACCCCGATCTGTAGCAGTAACTTCTTTTACTCCTTCCATTACTTTTGGAGTTTCTATCGATAAGCCTTTATTAACACCTCTCCAATATACATATTGCCCCCAACCACCTTTTTGATGGGCATATTCAATATTTTCCATCGTTTTACGCTCTTTAATGTCTCTCTCATTAGCTTGAGTGACATCATGCGTACCATATCCACTTCCATGTTTAGGATCATCTTCAAATCCACCTACTTCTTCACCAATATCATCTACAAAGCCATATATTAACTCTGAAACTGCATCGGTAGTGCCTTTATGTTGAGCAGCAGCCATTACGTCTGAATAACTTGAGGAAATGGCACTTACATTTGGTTTTACTGGTTTTGATGATGCAACAAGTTCACTTTCTCTTAATTTAGTGTCTATTTGCTCTGACCAGTAGATCTGACCTTCATCTAGCCAAGTATGGGCAATTTTACCTCCTTCTCCCTGACCAGGAAAAGCAGACATTGAAGGATTATAATCTGGGACATCAGAAAACCTATCAGTAATAATAGAAGTCTTCCACTGAGGTCGAGTCATAGATACTTTAGTCTCCTTAATAGTAGGATCTGTACCAGCAGGAGGCAACTCATCACCTGAAGATGTTACTAAAGTAGGTACTTTTTTGTCATCAGGGAATTCTTCAGCTACGTAATCTGATGCATAGGCATAATCACCTACTGCAACTGGCTTATTATATTCAAGAGTCTCTGGAAGATCAGATAACGCTGTCCATGTCCTCATATCCTGCAATCTTTGGTCTGTCAGGAGTCTTTCATCAACATCTGTAGTAAAATGCCAGTCTGATTCTTTATTCAGTAAGAATTCATATGCACCTTCTTTAAATTCATGACTATATTTAGGTTTTCCATCAATTTCTACGTTAACCTCGTCAATAAACTGGTCAATTAGCTTATCAGACGCACCTTTTGATTTAAATCCTGAATCTTTACGTGCTTGTTGCAAGTTTTCATACAAATTTCTTGCTGCTCTTTGATGTTTACCTTCAATATCACCACTTCGTGTAAAAGAAATGACTTGTCTTTTGCCTAATTCTTCAATTGCTCTTTCACGAATCTCTGAAGCAACTTTTCTGCCATATTGTTTAGTATGACTTGCACTAATAAGCATTGGTCGCACTTTAATTGCACGTTTTGCAAGCTGTGACTGTACTTGAGGCTCTGGAAGTCCCTGATCTATCAGTTTCTTTTTGAGGCGGGTATTATATTCTCTTGCAGTATGATAGATTATTGAACCTAAATCGGTATGTGGTCGTCTAAGGTGAGGTTTGGATTGAAGTTTCCCTTTGGCTTTTTTGTCATCATACTCTGCTTGGGTGTGTGTCGCACCTTGAGTCCATATTCCTGGCCTAGCTTTACCCCAAAAAGTTTCATCTTTCCCCATTCCCTGCGATCGAGTTATCCAGACTGAGTGTTCTGCCCTGCGAGGATCTGTTGCAACATCAAGAAAGTTCTTAACAATCTTGTTAACCGCTTCAGGTGATGTATATTTAGGGTTTCCTTTTAATTCGTAAAACCTTTTAGCCATAAGTCTTTATGAATTTTGTTAACAGGGGTCCTTCAAGTCTTGAATTGTATGGATGTTCATGCTGATGAAGTTTTAATAGGAATGCAACACCACTTTGTGTTTTAGTGTTATTCCAGAGTTGTACATATCTCTCTGCAACATCAAGATCTTTAACTTCCATTAACGAATCTATCTTTTGTGAAGTGTTAAGTGAGTGAAGTCCAGTAGTAGGTACAAGATCATAAAGACCATCTGCATTTTGTGCAATCATAATCTTTTCAGACATACACTCTTTCGTTAAGAATAGTCCGCTTTATTTTAGGAGCCTCTTTCTTTTTTTTCTTCGACTGTGTAGGCTTCGCCTCTCCTTCGGGTCTTCCACCTGTTAACAGAGTTTTTCCTGCATAGTTATGCTCTCCACCATGAGGATTAGACGCATAAGGCTTCTTACTTGTATGATAACCAGGCATTATCGATGGCTCTGCTTTGTAACTAGGCTTTTTGCGTATCTCTTTATATCCCTTCCTCGATGGCCTTTGATGACTCTATCCTGTGCCCTTGCATATTTTGGCCACACCCATCCACCATCACCCATGCTCTCTTTTGGCTCTTCGTTTGGAGGTAGGGGTTGATCATTCCTTGACGGCCATGCATTTTTATCTCGTTGCTCTTCTCCTTCCGCCCACTCGGCATATTCTGGCCACCCACCTTGAATAAATTTAGGTTTCTCACTCTGTTTAGGTAACTGACTCTGTTTAATTGGAGGACTTAATGCAGGAGCATCCCACTTACCCATGTTGTAAGGAAAACTCTTCGGGTTAGTTCCGAACCACTGATGTGATAAGTTATTCCAGAATTGTTCAGTCTTTCTAACAACTTCAGGTGTAGGATTTTGATTTCCAGGACCATCTCCAATGACAACTTTACCTAATGCACCTGGCTTACCCCTTTTGTCCAAACGGCTTCTTCGACCACGAACTCCAGTTTGTTTTCCTGCATTTGCCTGTTTTCTTGTTTGTGCTGTATGACCCATTTTAATCTCCTTTCTTCGGAATTAACTTCTTAAGCTCTTTGCCATATAACTTCCAAGTCTTTCTATACTCAAGGTCAAGCAATTCGATCCAGTCTTTCAGACAGTCCAGCTTAAACAAATAGTTATCGTTTGCAAATCTATCTTTAATCTTAATAGTACCTTCACCATATTCGTTGTGCGATATTAAGTTAATCGCTATTGTCTTATGCCTCATTTTACTCTCCTGTTATTTCTGGTCCGCTTATCTGCTTTCTTGTACGCATTGAATGAACCAACAGCTTTGCACCATCCTTACCAACAAGTGCAATCAACTGCTCATTCATTTCTTCTATATTTCTTCCTATTGCATTCTCATCATACGCTTTATATCCTGCCCTGTCCAATATATCTTTTGCAGCACCAAGTCTCACAGTCTCACTCATTGCATGATCCATAAGACCCTCCACTACTGCCAATGCTTTAGGACCAGATTGCCTTAATCTCTCCTGCATTCGCTTTTCAATCTCTTCCTGGTGTTTTCTTTTGAGGGCGTATCCTGTGGACTTGTTAGGCTTGTAACCACCTTCTTGCAAAGATGCCATCACATTACCAGTCTCTACATACGTCTGTATAAAAGTCTCGCTATCAGGCATCTATATCCTTTGGTGGTGTGGGGGCGGTATCCAGCCGATGTGGAAGACCAGGCGAGTAGAATACGTTCCCTCCTGGCAGCGCACCAAAACCTACCCCCACTCTTTTGTAAAAGTTATAGAAAGGTTAAAAACTATAACTAAATAAGATTCTTCCAAATTTATTCCTGTATGTCAAGTCTTTTACCAAATTATATTTTCTACCTGTTATATTACTTAACACTGTTTTCTATCCAATTTAGGGGGAGAGGACATTCATATAGGTGAGCAAACACGTTTTGTGGGCCAGGGGGGTCTTATAGAAGTATACGTAAAAAGAAGCAGTACACATACACACCGCTAAAAGCATCATACATGTGTAGAGTGGATGCATATATCCCAATATCAGTTAAGATCTATAACAATACAAAGACCAATCTAAATTGTACTATAGATATATTTATATAAGCAGATATACACATCTAAATAAATACTAGATATATACTTATATACTATAATATAGAAATAAACAAATTAATTCTCAGTTCATTCCTTACACCTCTACCTCTCAAGATTCTCTTTAATCTATTGGATATACTTTCTACAGTTGGCTCGCTTCGCTCGAGTACAGAGAGTATACGTACACTAGAATGGTCTGGTGTAGTAACTTAATAAACTTCTAACTAGAGAAGAACTATGACTATAGCTAACGAAAACATGACTAAAGCGCAACTTGTAGCGTTAATTGAAAAATTACAAGAAAAGCCAGTAACTACTGGTCGTATGGTAATGCTCCAGGACAAATCTGGAGAAAAGTACAACGCATTCATAAGCCTCGCGTTGAACCAGAAGCAATTGGACGCTCTGCAAGCAGACCTGCAGGAGTCCGAGAGCGGACATGCGCAAGTAGAAGTAGCACTTTCGCAAAGCCTTGAGCGTTTCTGGGCTGTAGATCCTGCTACTGGTAAGCAGACTCCTACGTACTTTAGCACTAGCAAGTCCGAGATGGGCGAAGCAGTGACGTACAAGGAGTACATGAAGAACAATCCAAAGAGTAAAAAGTATAGACTCGCTGGATAAGCAATCAAGGGGGGTGGGGCTCAGTCGCTCCGCTCCCTCGCTAAGGTGTAAAACAACCTTTAGCGAACTACTATAACCACTAAAGAGAAGAAACATGGATTACATGAAAAGGAGAAAATATGTTCCGATCGGACAAAGCGATCCGCAAAGGGTCACATTCCATACAGAACCAGAAGAAAGAGGGTTTTACCACGATGACGATGGAGAACCACACGAGTACTGGATCGAAGGAAGTGAAGAGCTTAACTTTGAGCCATAAACTCGTAACTGGTATTATAGCAATCGTATTAATGTGCGTTGCTCCAATAATACCAATTTTACTAGCATTCGGTGCAGGGCATTTCCTGCATTGGAATTCCAATAAACTAAACAAGGAGAAGAACCATGAAAGACGTAACTCAAGAAGATATTAACAGAAGCATCATGCAAACAACAAAGCCAGTAAAAGATGCAATTGTAGAAAAAGGTGCATCAATAATTGGTAAGGCAAAGCCAGATCCAAGTCTGGTTACAAGGCTTTTCACGAAACTTTTTAAGTTTATCTGGAGTCTTGTATGTTTTCCGTTTTTGCCAGTAATAAACATGTGGCGTAAAGCGTAAATTAAATATGTGTTGGAGAGGTTGCGAAACGAGTAGGCAAGCGGAGGAGAGGTGATGATCACACCCGATTATCCAGCACATTAACAATCAAAAGAGGAGTTAACATGACTAGCAAAAGATTTATGTGGATAGCAATAGGAATTGCAAGTGTACAAGCATTAAATGTAATAAACTTTTTCGCAATAACTCAGGTGCAAAATGCAATGTATTAGGCAATATAGGTGGGGCAGAAGAACGCCTCACCTGTAAAAAATAACAACACTCTGTTTAGCGAACAGCAAACATGAATATAATTTTTAGCATTAAACATGGAGGGAAATGGGAGAAATTATAGATATAAATAAAAAAATAAGTAAAAAACAAAATGTAGATGCACTTGACATAATAAAAGAAGCAATGGAAATTGCATTACAATATTTCATATCTAACGATGAACACCATAAAGCAGCTGTGTTAACAAGCACATTAAGTTCATGGGATGAATTTTTTAACAAAGAAGGAGAAACCAATGAGCAATGATCAAGATAACATGAAGCGAATACAAGAAGAATCAAGTATTAACACACTGGTACATCAGTTATGTTCAGAGATGTTAACATTAAAGAAACAGTTAACCGACTTAGAAGCGGAGGTAAAATTAAATGAATTAAGACGAGATGATGAAATAGGAGATGCATATGAAAACATCAAATTATTAAAGAATCAAAACCAGATTCTAATTATCGAAATGAAAGAAAACAGAAAACACAGAAAGGAGGTAAACGAACACATAGATAGTAGGACAGGGAAAATAACAACATCTGAAGAAGCAGTTGAACATCTAGGTAAAGCTCTATTAGGAGATAACCATGAAAAGGAAAGAGAATAAACATTGTCCCATGTGCGGGGCAGAGTTGGATCTGCAACCAGGTCCACTAATGAGAGAAGGTGGCAAAACATTCTGTAATGCGACTCATGCATATGAATACAGAATAAGCCAGGAACCAGTAAGTAAACAGAAACAAATGGGAGGTATATAATGTTACAACCAGCACCAGAAGAAGCAGTATATTTTAATGATTATGCTGCACTAAAAGACTACGTTGAAGATGACAGTTCACAAACTAGGGTACATAGATTGAATTACACATATGGTGATACTTTCTATATGCACGATGACAACGTATTAGTACATAAACCACATCATTCACACTCATTCAATAACTATAAATACACTGAGAGTGCAATAAAGAAACTGTTCACCATACTAGGTTGTGGATCTCTATACGCAAGTATGAACTTAGATTCCAGCTTCGGCATGGCAACAGCATACATTAACAACATACTTTCGCCTAAGAATCCATATGTTAAAAGACTCAATGGATATAATTTCATTGAAACAGGGGGAACAATCATAGGATTTTTTAGTCAGAAATACTCATATGTTAAAAACTCTGAAGTTCTTGATGAGGCATCTGATTTAATGAGACTCCATCCTAACAAATATGGCAGTCCATTTCAGTTCTCTGAAGCATCAGTAGTTAACACAAAGATGAAACTGCGTTGTAAGCAGGATTATACAGGCTTCAAACTGCGTGATGATAAGGAAGACATCTGTACATTAGGTATCGAGCTTCGTAATAGCCACTTAGGAGATACTGCGCTTAGTACAAGGATTTACACGTATCGTCTTATTTGTTCAAATGGTGCTATAGCGAACAGCAATAAAATGAAGAATCGCCTGGTACATCGAGGTGATGCTGGAAACAGGATTGGAGAGATACTGCATGATGTCAGCAAAGGTTATGAAGAAGTTAAGTATCGCATTGAGAAGCTGCTCACGATACCATACAACTTCCTCAGTGATGAAGGATTAGAGCCTTCAACATCAAAGAGTATGCTTGAGATGAATGCACCTGTAAGGGTGCTACCCGAGATGACTGAGAGTAATTGGTATAGCCCAAACAAGAAGTTTAAAGATGATTATACCAAGTCTCATCAACTCAAAGCATCTGCATATAATTTGGATCAAAGCCATGTTAGATATCCAGGTGTATGTTCAAATATATTCGGATCAGTATATAGAAAGGGTGAACGCAGTCTGTATGATTGGACCGAAATCTTTACAGAACGTGCTAATCACGAGTCCTATTCTATCAAAGAGAAGGAAGAAATACAAGAAAATGTTGGTGATTTAGTCGAATATTTAGCTAAAAAATCAACATTATTAAACTAGGCACAGCTGAGTCGTGCCTTGAGGCAACATGGAAGTTGCATATGAGGTATATCTATTGAAATAGAGGTGGTTGGAGGTGCTTGGGTAGCTGGCAAGAAGTGCCACATAGGATGCAGAACTGGAAACGATGACGTATCCATATGTAAAAAGTGAGTCCGAGCAAGGAGGTTAGCTGGATAGATATGCTTCTAGGGTTAGGGGTGGGTGCGCACAATTAACAATTAAACAAAAAAGGAGAATATGGGATTAGATATGTTTGCATACAGTGTGGATGACGAAATGCATCCTCTATCGCAAGAAGGAGAAAACGAACTAGATGAAGCTAGTTTCACATGGCGTAAACATACAAAGTTGCATCAATGGATGAATGATTATTTCCATGAACAACTTGAAAATGGTAATGTCAGCGTCTCAGATGAACATAGAGAGAATATGTGGGCAGGAGTATTTAATTGTGTCCCGCTATATTTACCAATGGATAAATTATTAGACCTCAAATATCTCATTGAAGACGATGATCTCCCAGAAAGTGATGGAGGATTCTTCTGGGGTCAGGATTTTCAGGATGAAACAGCTGCGGAATACAAACCTCAAGACCTGGAATTCTGTGAATGGGCAATTAAGGAAAGCGACAAAGGTAATTTTATATACTACAGTTGTTGGTTTTAACACGAAGATGCCCAAGATGCCCTTTTTAAAATAGGGCAAGTTGGTGAAAGATAATGGCTTCTTGGTAGGATGTCTACATTATTTAGTAACCAACTTGACTCTATGTTGGTTGTTGTGTAAAGTTAAGATACATGACAACCAATATAGGAGAATCTATGGATATGAAAGAACAATGTGATGTATTCAACATCAAATTCACTGAAATTGCAGAGAGTACTGGTTTCAGTTTACCATATGTAGGCATGGTTATTAGTGGGAAACGTAATAATGCCCAGATAATATCAGCTGTACATATGGCTATTGAAATGAAGAAAAAACAATTAAGAAACATTATTAACTAAAGGAAATATGAAAGAAACAGTGATCTACACTAAAAAACAGTTCGATCCAAGTGATAATGAAGCAAGACGTAATATAGTTGGAAGTTCAGATGCTCCAGTTATTACAAGGACAGCACCATTTCAGAATCAGATCCACAATACCTGGTTAGGTCTATGGCAGATCAAGACAGGGAAAGCAGATGCACCAGACTTAACAGGCAATGAAGCTGTTGAGTGGGGTATTGATTTAGAGGATACTGTACGTTTCAGAGCCAAAAAGCATCTTGGAGTCGAATTACGTAAGGCAAAAGAAACCTTTTACCACAAGAAGTACCCATTTATATGCGCTCATCCAGATTCCATTATTAAAGGAATTAAGGAAATAGGCGAAATTAAGTGTCCAGGTATGGGTACAATGATGAAAATGGGAGAAAACCTGGAAAACTTTCTTGAATCCTACAAAGCACAGGGTGTTCATCAGCTTCTAGTAATGGATAAGATGAAAGCTGTACAGTTTTATGTACAATACCCTCAAAAACGCTTAAAAGTCTTCAGAATGGAAAGAGACGACAGAGTGATAGATAAGTACCTCCAACTCGTTTTAGCCTTCTGGGACATGGTTGAGAAGGATATTCAGCCAGAACCACAAACTGAAGTGGAAACTAATGCTGCATTTTTCAAACATAAAGAAGATTACATGCCTTTTAACAGTAAAATTGCTGAAAAGGTAAGAAAAGTTATGGATATTGAAATTGCAGAAGCACGTATGGCAGAAGAAAAGAAAGAACTGCGTACAGAAATTAAGAAAGCAATTGGATCCTATGGAGGTATGACCTGGGATCTCTCCGAAGATGACGTTCAGGTACAGCGTTATAAAAGACCCACCTTTAATGAGGACAGCTTCTTTGAGAAAGAAGATCCTGAAACCATACAATCATTTACTGTTCCAACAGTAGATAAAGCATTATTAAGGAAAGAGAACAGACCACTGTATGATAAACATGCAGATTTGAAGGAAATAACACGCTTGGTGTTACCCAAGAAGTAACCACGTAGCTTAGATATTAAAGCTAGTGCAAGGCTTCTCTTTCTTCATCTGTAAACCTTGCCGATCATGACTAGCAAAGCAATACGGTAATTAGGATCGCCTAGGAGAACTTATTTACCTACGCTGTATCTAGGCTACGACATCTCAAACAATCAATCAAAAAAGGTAATTATGGTAGAACACGCAAATCCAATGACAATGATAGACCAGAATGCAATTGAAGCTGCATTAATGGACGGTGATCTCAGTAGATTGAGTGCTGAAGAGAAACTGTCTCATTACCAGATGGTATGTAAGACTGTCGGGTTAAACCCATTAACAAAACCATTTCAATACAT
>VTLG01007270.1_pt1 | contig 14159 bp, 16 predicted proteins | sample 4694571 | NCBI WGS metagenome assembly VTLG01 (sample SAMN12604809, study PRJNA352737) | marine metagenome | biome: ENVO:00000447; feature: ENVO:00000209|ENVO:00000569|ENVO:01000036; material: ENVO:00002151; isolation source: viral sequences binned using virsorter ...
TGTAGGCTTTCATTTCCATTAGCTCTATTCATAAAGTTCTCAAGTTTTACTCTAGCTTCTAAATCTCTTTCATCTTCATCTTCAATTATAAGGTCTTCACCTGCAATCATCTCAGAACTAGAATTTACAATCGCTGCTGTTATTGAGCTTGAATAGTACAAGTCTATAAGAAACTGAGGATAGAGATTTCTCCAATCTTCTGTTCCATATTCTATCCAATCACGTCCACGTACTTCTTGAACTGTAGGTGCTGTTGATGTTTCCAGATTGATGTTAATGATATTATCTTTCATGTTTTATTTTTTATATACTTGCAAGTCTATTATTTACATTAGCAGTTAAAGCAGCACTTGTAGAACTATATATCTGTATTTCTTTTATACCACCCGTATAAGCATTCAAGTCAGTTTTTCTTACACCTATTGCATCAATATCTATTGTTCCTGATAAAGCTCCTGTGTCTGCTTGTAATGTACCATTCTGAGAGAACGCACATACATTAGAACCATCTCTTGTTATAACTAAATAATCATTACCAAAACTTCCGCTATCTAAATCTAAATCAACTGTCGCACTATTATCAACTTTTATTCTTAATCGGTCACTTGCTGTTAATTTAAAAAGTTCACCGTCTGCCGTATTATCACCAATTACTACATTATTAAAAGCTGTTGGATAAAAACGAATCCCAACTGTGAATTGTCCTGCTAAACTAATTTGACTTGAGGTTTGTAGATTATTAATGTCAGCATTTACAAAGGATAAGTTTCCTGTAGGAATATAATAAGTGGGCATCTCTGAAGCAGTAAGTTGAACCATTGTATGACCATTACCCGAGCTATCATCCCAACTCTGAACATCAGAACCGCTTAGAGTTATTCCTACACCTTTACGATACCAAGCCACAAGACTTGATTCATCAACAGGTGACCAACCCATATTCTTTAAAGAAACTAAACTAATAGCCTGTTTAAGTGCTAACATTATATTACTTGTTCATAGTAACACAAACCAACTCCTGAAGTCAAGGTAATTGCGGTAATGTTCAGAAAGATTGTCGTCCCTGCTGCCATTGTAGTGTGAAGATTTGCTATTGCACTTCCTGTTGCTGTAGTTGCATTAGCTGCTGCTATTGAAGCTATTACGCTTTCTACAGGAAAGTGAACACAATAATAGTCTTTACCTGTCATTGCAGTTGTTGCTATTACATCACATCTGTTTTTACCCATTTGCTCTGTTAAGAGCTGTTGTACATTTTCTATTGCCATTTTTTAATTTTTTATTGTCCGTAATATATATAATTCGTAGATTCAGGAGCTTCACGTTGTGTGTATTGTACTTGTTGTGTTCCTGATTTTTCTGTTAAGTTTAATATTCCTTTTGTTACTATTCCTTGTACTACACCTTTATCATTAGCAGCAGGACTTAATACATCTGTTTCTGTAGCAGGTGCATTTCCTGATGATACTGTTACTGTTCCTATCCAACTCACTTCGTATACTTCATATTTCCAATGCCCCGCAGGTATTAGATAGATTTCTCCGTTATACATATTAGGTGTACCAGGCGGATTAACCGAAGTAAAACTCATGCTAGTATATCTATCATAAATTCCTAAACCCATTATTGCATAAGCATAATCAACCGAACCGTCCATGTCATTTATAAACTTAATTAAAAATCTTATTTGAGTTGAAGCAACAGAAGTATCTATACGATTATCTTCAGTTGATAGGGCTGCACTTATTGGTGATTTTGTGGTTGCTTGTATCATTCTATAATATAATAGAAAAAGTCTGATTCTGTTTGGTTATAAAAGAAAAGAGCAGCTTAACGCTGCCCTAATCAAAGAAATATATGAAAACTACTAATTGTGTTATGAAGTTGTAGGGAATGTTCCTGCTTCATTAATAAATCCACTTTGGTCCCAAGGAGTTGTAGTGTAATCTTCTAAGAAAGCGAAAGGAATAGGCTCTAATCCGTCAAATGTAAGAGTGTATCCGTTTCTATCTCCAAATGCAGCACCACTATCCATAGTTCCTGCATTGAGTTCCATTCCATTAGACATTCCTAATGCAATAAATACATTGTGTCCGTTAGCTAATTGTTGGTTTAATTCTGCAAAAATTCTTACTTTAGATTTTCCTAAGAGTTTAATTTCGTTTTGGTCTTCTTTCGTAAGTTTATTAAGCATAATACTTACAGTTGGAGTGTAGAAAATCGTGCCGTTTTCTCTACTACCTGTAATAGTGTCAGTAACACTAGCTACACCTAACGGCATAACATATTCATAAATCGTACTACCATCCCAATCAATTGCGTCAATTTCTAAAGGATTAGAACCATCATAAGTATAAGATACATCTTCATCATATACTGAGAAAAATATTTTTTTTACTCCTCCTGCTATTCGGTTACAATCGAGTCCCCTTCCTTTTGTTAAAGCTGTACATGCCATGTTATTTTATTTTTAAGGGTTAAAAGTTGGAGGGCTTTTACACCCTCCGTCTTTATATTAATTATGATTGTCTTACAATATCAGCTCCAATTCCTGTTTGAACTGCTCCTGAGTATCTTGCTACACATCTCAAATTGTCACTTCCATCTAAAGCAGACATATCCATTATAGTGATTCTAGGGCCTGTTCCTGTTGTTCCAAAATCAGAAACTAAATCAGTCCCCCAATACATATTAGATTTTTGTGCTGCTACTAATTCATTGTCATTCATTCCTGGACAAACTGCAATCTTGTATCCTTCAAATACAGGCTCATAATCTCCATTCATGTTATAAGCATTAACATATCCTAATGTAGATACTGCTGAAATGTAAAGAGCATAAGTTTTAGAGTTCATATAAATATGAGTATCTTCTTTGTGTAAAATTGCAGGAACATTCGCTGCCATATCTGCTGTTAAAGTTTGTAAGTTTGCTATAATGTTAGCTGCTGTATAAGCACCTGAAGCTGCTGATTGGATTACAGTTCCATCAACTCCTGGTAGTAATAAACCAACTACTGCTGCTAAATATCCTGCTGCTAGTTCACCATTACCATCATTTCCTTGCCATATATCAGTTTCTACTTGGTCAGCAATAATGCCACCCATGTAAGATATTACAAAATCGTCAAAAGAAGCAGGTGGATTACCATAAGCTCCTGACATCTCAAGCGATTCCCAAGAATCTACTAAAGTTTTTTTGCACAAGTCAATATTGATTTGTAAAGGTTTTACTTCAAGAACTTTCTCAGTCAATGTAAGTGTTCCGTTTTCTGTAAAATCACAAGTAGCGTTTCTAACGAAACCTGTGTTTGCTGCTGATTGAATGTTAGATTTATAACGCACATTATTTAGTTGTGTTAAGTAATCTAAACTTTTCGCTTCTTTAAGTGCCGCTGCGATGTAGAATCCTGCTGCCTTCCCTGCGAAATTTGATGTTACTGCTAATGCCATAAGTTTTTATTTTTTAAGTTATTAATTGTTTAAGTTATGTAAGAACCTTTCTTGTCTAGATAACTTGTTGTATTCTTTTTTAGTTAGTGCAGGTCTATCAGCACTAAATTTGTTTGTGTTAATTGGAGCATCAGCAGGTGATTCTGCTAATTCCGTTTTAAGTTTTTCATTCTCAGCTTTAATTGCTTCAACTTCTTCTGCTGAAAATTCAACTACTTCTGTAGTCTTTATAGACTTAGGATTTGTAGAAGGCTCTTCAGTTTCTTCTGACATTTCTTCAACATCATCATCACCGCCTACTTTTTCTCTTTTAAGGTCAGCTACTGCGTCTTCTAGGTTCTGAATACGCTTTTCCATACCAGCCCAGTCTTCAACGTCAGCTTCTTCTTTTCTGTCATCATCTTCAGGAGCTAGTTCAACTGCTTCTTCTGATAATTCTTCTTCTTCAACTTCTTCTGTTTCAGATTCGATAACTTCAGCAACAATACCTTCTTCTTCTACTCTGAAAGATACTCCTGTATCTGTTTTGTACGTTCCAACAGGTAATAATATCGTAGTTCCGTCTTCCGTTAATACAGAGATGTCTACACCTGCCTCTAATTCTTCAGCAGTAGAAACAAAGATAGTACCATCCTCGCTTTTAGACTGCCAAGCCAAAGTAACTTCTTCTTCTTTTTTATTAAGTCCGAGAGCTACTAAAATTTGTTCTTTTAAATCCATAGTAATTTTTATTTTTTAAGTGAGTTTGTAATATAATAGAAATAAGTTCTATTCGTTTGATTTTGTGATTATTTCATTTAAAGCCTTTAGTATTTCTTCATCAGTTGGTGCTTTTTCTGACATCGCTTCCATCTTGTCCGTAAAGTAGCCTTCAATTGAAAGTCCTTTAAGTTCTCCTGCTTTTACTTTAGACCATAAATCATCATTGTTAATTTTCATTTTAACAAACCACGTTCCGTTTGGTAAATCAAAGCCGTAAAGTTTTGACTTATCCATATCACCTTCTTTTATCCAAGACTCAACAGTTAAAACTCCTGAAACTCTATCTTGGTGTTCATACGTAGCTTTGTGATGATTGTTGTGTTTTAAGTACAATTCTGACGCTTTTCGCACAGTTTCTTTACTAAAATAGACATAATACTCAGAATCCGTATTTGGATCGTATCTGAATATCTGTTTATTAGGGATTAAAGCAGGTGAAACCAACATACGTTTCTCTTCATCAACTTTAGCAAAAGTCAAGTTATTCTTTTCTTTTCCAAAGTAAACAAAGTCCTGTTCGATGGCAGGAGCTGATACAAGGCTTATAGCATCAATAGCTAGTTCTTGGTTGTCATCATTTATTACAAGCTCTACAATTGATGTAGTCTTTTCGTAATAATCTTTGTTAGCTTCTTCACATTCAGCAATAGAGTCGTATTGACACTCTCCTGTTTCTCCCCATTTATATTTTCCTTCTTCACATTTAGTACACGGCATATTATTAAATAGATTAAGTTATTATTTATTTGATTTTTAAATTGTAGCTCTTCTTCTTATGTTAGCTAATTGGTTCTGACTCGAGGTCATTTCATCAGTTACAACGTAAGCACGAGTAGCTTCAGGTGCTACTCCACCTGTTAAGTCAAAAGCTCCTGACATCATTTGAGGTGCAGGGGTTGTTGTAGTAGGTGCTGATATATTTCCTCCTCCTCCTCCCCCTCCACTACTATTTGCACTTCTTATAGCTGCTATATTCTTTAATCCCATTACTACGGCTGCTGCTGCTGCTATACCACCTAATGCAGGTCCGACAATAGGAATACCTGCTAAAGACTTGTAAGATGCTTGTGCTGATTGATAAGTGTCAATAGTAGCCGCTGTAATTGCTAATGCTTTTCCTGTTGCAGTTTCTTCACCTGCTATTTTAGTTAAATCATTTAAAGTATTTTTAGTAAGATTTAATTTTTCCTTTTGTGTCATTGCATCCCACTCAATACGCTTTTCTGAAAGTTCTTGTAAAGATAGTTCTATTGTCTTTTTCTTTTCAAAATTAATATCTTCTGCTTTAGCTAATTTGTCAATAAGTTCTATTCTTTTATCAACTAATTTTTCTATCCCTTCGAATCTTTCAATTTCTGCTGCTTTTATTTCTTCTAATTTAGATAGTTCTTCATTTCTTAATCCATTTAAAAAGTTCTGTAAACTAATCTGTCTTCCTGCACTTTCTTGTCTTACATTTGCTAAGGTAATTTCAAGTTCTGATAAAGCATCTAAGTCTTCAGCTAATACTCCATCTTTACCCATCATTCTATGTCTTTCAACTTCTAATGCAACCGCTTCTTCTGCTAATTTAATTCTTTTATTTTCTAAGTCTGTTTCTTTTTCAAATGCTTGTGTTGCTGCTTCCTCTCTTTCTTTGTAACTTTTAGTAATGTCTTCTGCAATTAACTTTAACTTTTCAATATCTGCTACGCTTTGAGCTGTTTCTACATTTAACTCTCTTTGAGCATCTCTTAACTTTTGATTGGCTGTTACCATCTTATTAGTAGCAGTTACTTCTTCAGTTATTTCAGCCACTACTCCTGATACTGCTGCTTTCGCATCTTCTGCTGCTCCTTTTAAATCTCCCTTAAAGAATTTAACAACTGCTCCCCCTAACATCGCTACTCTATCTGTTATAACTGAAATTGCAGCCCCTACTGTAGTTAATGTTCTTTCTAATAACTCTGCTCCTTTTTTAGTGTTTATCACATAAGCCACTAAAGAAGTAAAAGCAATAACTAATGCACCTATTCCTGTTGCTGCTATTCCTGTTTTGATAACAGTAAACAAAGTTCTAGCACCACCTATTATTTGACCACTAAACATTTTCTTAAATCCAACCCCTGCTAATTTAGCTTGTAATGCTACCTGTTTAAGACCATTCATCATAATCTTACCCATATCTTTGAACTTATCCTTTATCCCACCAATAGTTATTCCAAACGCTCCAAAATCATTAGTTAAATCTTTAGTTTCTTTAGATACTGTTTTTATATTTGACTTTATCTCTGCTTCTAATACTACTTTATCTGCCATAATTAAAATGTTGTTGTTGAAACTACTTCGTGTAAAGTTACACTAGCACTCCAAAGGTTATGTACATTATTTCTGTCTGTTACATTAACTGATATTGACGGAATACCACCTGTTGTACTATCTGCCATTATACAAGTTCCATTAGCACCAATCTTTGCTATATTTCTACTAAATCCTACTACAAAACTCATAGTAAGACTATTATCTATTTTTACTGCACCCCTTATATTTCTATATGAGTAATCACCTACCGTTCCTGAGCTACCACCAAGTTCTAGTCTTGTGATGAAAATATCATATCCTATAATGCTATTCTTTTCTACATTAATAAAATCTGTAGTGCCACCCTGAACTGTTAAGTTAGTTGCCGTGTTGTCTATTGTAACTCCTGATAATTCTATTATTGATGTCTTTCTTCTACTTATAAAAGTAGCTGCATCTGTACTATCTGATAAAGAACCTATACCACCACCTATTGCAAACTCAGCTTGTGAAGTAGCTTTTGCATTAACACCTAAAACAGAAGAATTACTTACACCATTAGCTATTTCATTTAGATTTCCTACAATAAGGTTATTTCTTGAAAGACCTGCTACTGTATTGTTTTCACCCATTATATAGGTGTTTGTAGTTCCTGTTCCCGTAGTGTTACCTTGACCACTTATTGAATTATCAAGATTACTAAAAGCTCTATCTAAATTTGTGTTATATCTAAATGTGCTACAAGTTCCTGAAGCAGTATCATAGTGATAACCATAAGCCTCACATTCTACTTGATTAGGAGTTATTTCATTTGTTCCATCTGTAAATGTTACAGCACCCAAAGCTGATACTGATAATGGTATTACTGAGAATCCTTTTATTGGTTGTATGGGTTGTTTGCTTGGCATTATTGTATTAATATAAATTCAACAGTTGCTAAATCATTTGGCTTGTATTCTATTTTATTTACTCTATATTGTCTATTCTTTAGCATAACAGTATCATTAAATTTAAAAGTAGATATATCACCTGCATTCAAATTAACTTTAATTGTCATTGTTCTTGTATTTGCATTATACAGCTCTGCATAATAAGGAAGCCAATATCCATTAAATAAGTTATCAGGTGTAGGATTCCCAATTGAGCTGTCTAGCTGACATTCTCCAAAATGAAAATCAGAAGTAGACCCTGCTACTATAGGCACATTTGTTAAATGACTAAATCTTAGATATTGGTCTTCTGCTGAGATAAATGTAACTCCATTTTGTGAAGGTATATGATAAGTACAACTTGATAAGTCGTGTATTCCATTGTTATACATTATTCTAGGGCTATTATCAAAGCCTTCAGTTTCATCATCACTACTCGCATAGAGTTTAGGTACAATAAAGTCTGTGTATTGTGGCATTAAACGAGCAGGGATTGTAGCCGCAAAAGGTTCTGCAATTACTTCATCTTCACCATCTAAAACTGTAAAAGCTGTAGCATCCCATACTTTACTTCCGTACAGATGACCACCAATTTGTCTTTTATATTCCATAAAACAAAAGTCATCATCATCTTCAACAAATTTAAAAATAGTCTTTTTGTTTAAGTCTGTTAAAGGTTCTAGTTTCATTTGAGATACATCTATCTTATCTGTCCAATCGTGAGTAATACCTCTTGAAGCTAAAGTCATATCATTTATATTACCACTAACAGTATTTCTAATAAATACATCTGCATAAGGTTCTATCAATAAGTTATTAGGATTGTCAGGGTCTACTAAAGTTACCAAGTTGAACATAGTCATTATTCCTTGTAAAAATTCCCATTGTCCTAATTCGCCTCTTAAAGTTTCTAATAAACTACCGCTAGTCGTAGTGGTAAGTGAAGTTACAACTGTCAGGTCTGTTGTGCTAGTATCAGAAACATAAAAGACCTGCGAACCTATTGAGGCTTTTGCTTTACATTGAAAAGTATCTCCTGCACTAAAAAAGCCCGATAAATTTCCCGAATAAGTGAATCCGCCTGTATTATATGGTTGATTAGTAACAGGATTCAGTGAGAATGAAGTCCCTGATGAAGTTGTATGAATCCACTCTATACTTAATAATGCTGTTGCAGGAGCAATCCAACTAAATACATATTCATAATTAATACTGTAAAACTGATTATCATTTGGGACAGTTATTATTCCTGAAGAATAACCTACCTCAGTAGGAAGTGAGGTGCTAGTTTGTACTAATGTAGCAAATGATGTAGTTATCCCTTGTGAAGGAGCTATCCTATCAGCTGTTCCTGAAGTATTAAATGTTACAGGTGCATTATCAGCACCCCAATTGAAGTCCATATAAAGAGCTTCAAAGTCTGTACCATTAAAGAAGGCTGAAGTATAACTAAAAGGAGTATTAGGTGCATTGAATATTCTATCTACTAAATACTTCAATCTAATAAAAGGTCTAAACGCACTCTCTAAATTAGGAATTTCAGGATTACCAATACTATTAACTGTGTATTGATGATTCCAATCACAAAAAGGATACTTAAGTGTTGAATTAGCGTGTCTAAATCCTGACGTACTTGGATTAAGATAAGTTATTCCTGTTCCTGAAGGATTCCAACTATATTTAATTTGTGTAATATTATAGTCGTGTTCTAGCTCAGTAAAATCTAAATCACTAAAAGTTCTATCTTTTAAAATATCTGCTAAGGCTACTACTTCAGAATAAAGATTTACATTGTAACTTATTTCACCTTCCTTGTCAGTTATGTCTAGCATTTTCAAATACCCTTCAAATAATAAGAACCCATCTTGTTTTAAAACACATTGAGTCTTTACATAAGGATTAAATATTATACCATCATCAGATCTTGTAACTTCATACATCTGATTAAAAATCTGATTGTTTCTTTTTGTTGCAGGTAGGTTAAAAGCCTTAGAGTATGATTGTACTTTTTCAGCTACGTTCTTAAAATTATCTACACTAAGACTAAGCGGAATATCTTCATCTTCATAAAGGTCACATATTACTTGACCATTCTCTAAAAGCTGTATTGCTCCTGAAGGTTGTGTAGAAGCCATCTTTACTGATACTGAACTAAATCCTGTAGGAGTAGTAGGGTCATAAAAATCAATTACAAAAGTAGTATTATTAGCACTAGGTGCTGTAAATTGTACAGTACTTAGGGTAGTCGTAGCAGGTATAGGAGTTGAACTAACTAAAGTAACCCCATTATAAATTCTAAGTGTAAGACCTGCTGTCATAGGAAATGAGCCTACAACCAAAGTTACATCATAAACTGCTCCTGCAACTAAGTTCGTTATTCTCTGCATACAACCTGCATAACCTGAAAAAATAGCATACGTTGCAATACCCAAAACAGAACCACCAGGCGACGCATGGTAAACATACCAAGTATTGCTTATAGCAGTACCAACCAAAGCATTAACGGCTGTTTGTGCTAAAGTAGTTGTTGCTGAATAACTTGTTTCATTTGCACCGAAACTCGTAAAATCACTACCATTAACAATCATTTCACTATTAGCAGCACTAAAGGCATTAGGAACACCATCAAAACTTTGAGGATATAATATAAGTTGTACTGACATTAGACAGATTGAGTTCTTAGGGTTTTACTTTTCTCAACTTCAAAAGTATATTGCATTAGTTTATCATTAGCTATTGTCTTTCTTGTAAAGCTAGAAGTAGTAAGTCTTACAGGTGTTACATAATCATTCTGAAGTAAAGGAGTTAAGGTAGCACTAGCATCAGGCTCTGTAGTATATCCTTTAAGCACATAAACTTCAGGACTATTTATTAATTCTTCAAACCATTCTGATTCTGACTCATTAACAAAGTCTGTGTTCATAGTAATCTTTTCAGTAGCATTAACTCTGAAGGCTTTTTTACCACCTTTGTATCCGTATGGTTTATATAGACTTTCGTTCCACGTGCCACCTAATTGTTCGTATGTACTTCCTTTAGTAGAAAGCATTCTAACAGATTTTTTAGTAAACGTATAGTAATCCCAAACACCCCATTGATTAAGCCAACAAAGTCTTACACTTTCATAACCTCTAAGGTCAGGACAGTTAATATTGATTCTATATGTTTGTCCAATTGCAGCATACGCATTATCAAGCGGCTTGATTGTATAATAAGCTATGTCATTTAAATGAAGATTAAAAGTTGAACTCCAATTCCTAAGATTACCAGGAAAACAACCAAAATATAAAATAGCTTGACTTATTCTTGACCAACCCCCCGCACTTGAAGTATAAGCTCCATTTAGAAAGGTTCTATCTACTATCTCTGTACTGAGTGTAGCACCTGCACTATTTTTGTAAGTAAATAATATATGCTCTAAAGGGTCTGTGGTTTGGTCACGGTCTTTTGTTAAAAAAGCTAACGTTCCATAGTCTTCTTTGTTTGCATATTGAGTAGTAGGAGCATTAGTTAGAAACTTCTCAGAGCTTCCACCTACTTGAAATTGAAAGTCTGACATATCAAACCCAAAATCATAACTAAAGTTTCTTTTCAATATATCTGAGTCCTTTACATAGCCATCAAAGACTTCATAAAGGTCTGACACTGCTTCATCAACTTCTATTATTTCATTATAAGTAGAACTAGTTTCATCAGAGTCTAAATGCTCAATAAAAAACTTGATTGCCACATATCTTATTACTTTTTTACTTCTTGCGTATTTATCTATTAAATGTATTGGAAAAGGATTTGGCCCTGCATCATTTGTTTTATATTCAGAAAAAGCATATGTAGACAAGCTATCAGGACTTACATAGCTTTCAAGTAAAGGTCTAAAGTCAAACATACCAACTCCTGCATTATTTGGTGTAGTTTTAAAAGCACCTACAAGATGAGTTGTGTTACTTACATTTGGTGGGAAGTTATCACTTATATGTACATAGGCTACAAATTTAGTTTTTAATTGAGTAGCTACTACTGTTGTATTTGATAGTGAGAATATCATTTCTTGACCTACAGGAAGTCTAGGATATAAGGGGTTTTGTTCTATTACTGTTGCCATTAGTTTACTTGTGTTATTGTTTCTTTATTTAAAGTATTTAAAATATCTTCTTTTACTGCACCTAATAAGTCCGTAGGGAATTTCTCAAGTCCAAGCCCCAAAGGTCTTTGAAAAAAACTAAGGCTTTTAATTCCATCTCTTTTAATTGACCTACTTATTAAATAAGCTAAACCTGATATATACTGTCCTGTCTTTTTAGACCTACCTCTTCCTGTTCCTTCAGGTTTTATTCCTCTCTTTTTAATCCATTTAGAAATTATATCTATTGGAGGTCCTTTAGACTTATACTGAAATGGACTTGCTACTTTTCTTTTATCCCAAGTTGTATAGTCTTGTATTTTCTTATTTCCTGAAACTCCTTTATCTACAAACTGTCCATAATTTAACATAAAAAATTGTAAAGTAAAACCATCACCATCAGGCACTACTTTATACTTAATAGAATTATACAAATCCTTATTAACATTCTTTTTAGCTTTAGTTAGCATTGTTCTTGACTGCTTGACTACATACTTACCTAAACTATTAAGATAATTTTCTACATTACTTGCCATTATACAAGACCTACAAACACTTCTACTTGAACATCAGTTGTAGCTGAAGGTCTTACCTCTACAGTTACAATATCTTCTAAGGTTGGGAAAGCAGGAGTCGCATCTTCTTCACCGATTAATGCTTCTTCTGCTTGGAATAAGATATGAGAACCACCTGCTCTTACAGTTACTTGATAGTTTGTAGCTGCTGTTACTAAAGCTAACTTCATGTCTTCAGTTGTGCTTAAATTTGTTACTCTTAAATATTTACAGTTCTCTACATCTAAAGCACCATCAGCACCATAAGGAGTTGAATTAAATACCGCTACTGTTGTAGTCTGTGAGTGAGTACAAGTTAATATTCTTTCAAAGACATCTATTATCCCTGAAGTTGTTATAGTATTACTTGAACCTCTTAAAGAGTTATTCAAAGTAACTGTTTCTGTTATTGTTGTTACTAAATCTGCCATTATTATAATTTTATTGTTATTTTAAAAAATCCTATTTCTATTGTATATTTTCCTATTTTAAATTTCATTAGAACCCTGCTCCTTTTGTAGTTATAGGAATTTCGCAAGTTTGAAAGTCGTTCTGTACTAATACTCCCATTTGGAATACCCACCCACAACAAAGATTATCAAAGCGTTCTTGAAACGGCTCTATTGTAAATTGGTCTTGTGTAAAGTATAAAGGCTCATTAATATCATTAACTCCTAGTAATGATTGCCTTGAAGAGTGTCTTAGCATTCCTATAAAGTCTGTGCATATTTGTAGTGTTTCATTATATACATCTTGCTCATTACTTAAAGTCTTAACTAATTTGGTAAATGTATCCGTAGTAGGAGTTGCTATTTCACTTCTATTTGTTTTCCAATTAGCTTTTTCAGTTACCATATCCATAATAAAGATTTGAAAGTTGTATGTCAATTGACTATCACCTGTTGCTACTGAGATTGGATTGATATGAAGCAAAGGAAACTTCTGCATCTTTTCCAAATTGATTTCCCAAATATCCCCTACAGATGTTGAGCCAATTTGCTCGTGATTTTCTCCAAGCCTTAAAAGAGTATTGAGTACGTTATTATATGTCTTATTGCTGACTGCCATGTTTTACTTTATTTTGTGAGTTCAAATCTGTTTCATAACTTAGCCAAGTTAAGCATTCTAAAAGACTAAGATTTGTTATTCTTTCTAAGTTTACAATTTCTCCATTTGTTAATCTATACATCACTCCGAACCATCCCCATTTTTCTGCGAAGGATTCTGAGGCAATTGCTGATTCATTTCCTTCAGCCGCTCCATCAAATATGATGGCAAAATCAGCGACAATTCTTTCCCTAAACGATAAAAAAAAACTAGCGCACTTTGCACTTGTTCAGCTGACATCTGTTTCATTTCTTCTGTCCGCATCCTAATATCTCCATCATAAGCCGCAATAGTATATATATCATTTTTCTTTTCTGTTATCGGTCTATACAATACTGCCATCAATTCAGGTAACTGAGTTTCTATTCCGTTCTTAATAAACGTTTCAATGTCGGCATATTCTCCGAGAGTAATTGAGTCCAAATCTGGATGGAATCCATACTCAACTCCGTTTATCTTAACTATCCTTTTTAAAGAACTATCTTGCTTCTGTTGTAACTCTGCTATCCTACTCATTATAACTGCTACATCTTTTATACTAAGCTCATTTACTAACTGCTTGGGTATATCTGACAAAGCTGCTATTGTTTCTGCTGCTTCTTTTGTTTTACTTCCTGTTTCAAGGTCTATAAGTTTCAGCCACTTTTCAAGCGTTACATCTGACCATTTACTTATTAGCTTGAAGTCTTTAATCTTGTCATCCTTCTTAATCTTGACTTTCATATAATATAATAGAAAAAGTTAATATTTAGTTTACTGTACAAAGTATCTTCCTGCATTTGGATTATCTAAGTGATATATAATGTTGTATCTTATTCCGTCTATAGCGTGATTGTAATTGTCCACGTATAATTTTGAGCCTTTGTCTGCATATACATAATTGTTCAATTCTTTAGCTATATTAGTAGACTCAGGACTTACTATTAATTGATAGTCTTGCATTCTAGTAATTCCA
>VTLG01011772.1_pt1 | contig 14159 bp, 7 predicted proteins | sample 4694571 | NCBI WGS metagenome assembly VTLG01 (sample SAMN12604809, study PRJNA352737) | marine metagenome | biome: ENVO:00000447; feature: ENVO:00000209|ENVO:00000569|ENVO:01000036; material: ENVO:00002151; isolation source: viral sequences binned using virsorter ...
TTAGTGACGGTGAGGAATTGTCATGCGATACGACTATTACTTCTGGATTACTTGGAAATAATTCAATAGCACCCGGAGATTCTTTTGCGGTAACTTTTGCGACTGCTGCTGCTCAAACAGGATCATCATTCCAGATTCAGGATGGTATATATTTTATTCGAGGAAACTTTGTAAATGTTGCTACAGAAACTCTCATACTAGATCAGTATGGGACTACACCAAGTTATAGAGTTGGATTATTTGTTAATGAACAGATTATAAATGCAGATTTAGATGAAAGTTTAAATGATAACTCTCAAGGATATAATAATTTTTCAGCACCGGGTGCAGATAGACTTAAAATTACAGTTAATCTATTTAAAAAATCATTAACTGATTTTGATGATAATAATTTTGTAGAATTAGCAACCATTGAAAGTGGAAGTCTTCGTACACTAGCACAAAATGCAAATTATAGTCAGATCGGAGACGAGATGGCTCGTAGGACATATGATGAATCTGGAGATTATTATGTAAAACCTTTTGATGTTACTGTTTTAAATTCATTGAATGATAATAAAGGTAACAGGGGGGTTTTTCAAGCAGGACAGTTTACTTATGGTGGAGAAACACCAACAGACAATTTAAGTTTATATAAAGTTTCACCCGGTAAAGCATATGTAAGAGGATATGAAGTAGAAACTATTTCTCCTACATTTTTAGATGCACCAAAACCAAGAACTGTTGCAACTAAAGAAGATCAAAAAATAATTTATAATACTGGCCCAACTCTAAGATTAAACAGGTCATTTGGTAATCCTACAGTTGGAATTGGTAATACTTATGTCATTACTTTAAGAGATAAAAGAGTTGGAACTACTCAAACTCAAGCACAAGGTAATGAAATTGGTGTTGCTAGAGTTTATGATTTTGCAATGGAGTCTGGATCATATAATGCCACTAATTCAGATATAAATGAATGGGATATATCTCTATATGATGTACAGATGGTCACCAATCTCACAGTCAATGTAGCACAAACTTTAACTGTTCCTACATTCGTTAAAGGTCAAAGTAGTGGTGCAACTGCATTTTTGAAAGATGCTGTGACTGCTGGAACTGCTGTAACTGTTTATGAAACTAATGGAAGTTTTATTCCAAATGAAAAACTTAATTTCTTGGGTTCTCGTGATAATAGATTTGGAACTGCGGTTATAAAATCAATAGATGTTAAGTCAATATCAGATGTTCAGTCAATATATGGTTCATTAGATGGCACTATTGGTATCAATACATTTAGTGCTAACGCAATACCATCCACTAAATTTAGTGTGGGTGTTGCAGGAATTACCACATATTCTAGTGGTGTATCAACAATAACAAGTTCAAATCCAAGTCTTGTTGGACTTTCAACAGTTGGTAATCTAGTTTCTTACACTGGAGACCCACAAGATGGAACTGATCCAGTATTTGGTAGAATCACAGCAGTGGATAGTGCAAATAACAATGTTACTGTTACCACTGTTACTGCTGTAAGTGGGATCAACGCAGATATAGCAACCGACGCTGCTGGAATAACTGCTATTAAAAGTGTAAATGACTTGAAGGTTCTTCAAACATCATTACAATCATCCTCTGATAATAGTTTATTTACCAAATTACCTAAAGATAATATATCTAATGTTGATTTGACTGATTCTGTTATTACGATCAGAAAAACTTTTGATGTTGAAATTCTTAATAATCAAATTACTGCTGCAACTGTTCCAACCGCAGGAACAAATGAAACATTTTTACCTTTTGATGAAGAAAGATACTCTTTGGTTAGAGAAAATGGTAGCACTGAGACTCTTACATCTGATAGAATAGTAATCGCAACTACCGGAAAAACTTTTCAAGCATTTAATTTAGCAAATAATAATTCAGCAGCAGTCGCAGAAAAGGCAACTCTTATAGCCACATTAGAAAAGACTAAACCAACATCTAAGGTTAAAGTTTTAAATCGTGTTAATAGTATAGTTATTGATAAATCAAGTAACAAAGCATCTGGAACTGGTAGCACAACTTTAAATGATGGATTGACTTTTGGTAACTATCCATTTGGAACCAGAGTTCAAGATGAAGAAATATCTCTTAATACTCCTGACATTATTGAAATTCATGCTGTTTTTGAAGCATCTGATGCTGATTCAAGTGGAACTTTATCAGCACCAAAAGTAACTTTAACTTCAATCACAAGTAATTCAACCACCACTGCTGAATATATTATTGGTGAAGAAATTGTGGGACAAACAAGTGGTGCGATTGCAATAGTCGCAGAAAAGGTTGCAAATTCAGCAAGTCAAATTGCATATATTTACAAAAATGATAATAGATTTCTAGAGGGTGAAACAATTATATCTGCGGAGTCTAAAATAAATGCACAAATAGTAACTCTAACTACTCCTAGTTTTGACATTAGCACTAATTTTAAATTTACCACAGGGCAAGAAAAAACCATATATGATACTGGTACACTTAAAAGAAAAATAGATGCAGATTCACCTAAGAAAAAATTAAAAATATATTTTTCTAGTGGATTTTTTGAATCTACTGATGATGGAGATATTACAACTGTAAACTCATATGATACTTTTAATTACGCAACTCAAATAAAAGATATTGATGGTATTAGAAATAGTGATCTTATTGATATAAGACCAAGGGTTTCTGAATTTACCAATGCTGAAGGTTCTAGATCTCCTCTTGAATTTTTCGGAAGATCTTTTAATGCATCAGGAAATTCTGCAGCAAATATTCTTGCATCTGATGAAGATATATTAACAACTTTTTCATATTATCAAGGAAGAATTGATAGAATTTTCTTAACTAAAAAGGGAAGATTCCAAGTTAAATATGGACAACCAGCTGATAAACCAGAAAAACCTGTTCATGTTGAAGAGGCAATAGAACTTGCTACAATCTCTCTTCCACCATACTTATATAAACCTAAAGATGCTTCACTTCAATTTATGGAGTATAAGAGATATCGCATGGTCGATATCAAAAAACTTGAAGATAGGATAAAAGGTCTAGAGTACTATACTGCTTTATCATTATTAGAAACAAATACATCTAACTTATTTGTCCCTGATGGTGATGGATTGAATAGATTTAAATCTGGTTTTTATGTTGATAACTTTAGTTCTTTCCAACCTCAAGAAGATAATATTCCAATCAATAATAGTATTGATCCAAAACAAAAAGAACTTCGTCCAAGACATTATACTAATTCTGTTGATTTAATTTTTGGGCCTGTAGTTAATGTTGATCAGTCTGAAGATAAAAACTTTGCTGATATTGAAGGAACGAACGTAAGAAAAAATAATGATGTAGTAACTCTTGATTATTCAGAGGTGGAATTCCTCAAACAATCATTCGCTACAAGATCTGAAAGTGTAACACCTTTCTTAATCAGTTTCTGGCAAGGAAGTATGGAGTTAACTCCTGCTTCAGATACTTGGGTTGATACTGCAAGACTAGAAGCAAAAATTATTGATGTAGAGGGAAATTACGCATCTACTTTAGATAATCTTGTAAGAAATGAAGGGATAGATCCTCAAACTGGATTAGGCCCAACATTATGGAATTCTTGGGAAACAACATGGACAGGAAGAAATGTTGTTGAAACAAAAGAGAGAAAAGCTGTACATTCAGGTTATCAAGGTTGGATGGGTCAACCCGGTGGTGGTAGAAGATATGTTACTGGAGACTTAACTACACAGGTAATTGAAGACACAGTTCATTCAGTTACAGAAACTGGAGTGGCAAGGAGGGAAGGATTTCAAACTGTAGTAACAGAACAGTTTGACACCCAATCTGTAGGGGATCGTGTAGTTAGTCGAGATCTTATTGCATTTATGAGGTCAAGAAATATTGCATTTGAAAGTAAGAGAATGAAACCTTTAACAAGGATGTACGGATTCTTTGATGGTGAAGATGTAACTAAGTATTGTGTTCCAAAATTATTAGAAATTACAATGGATACTGGAACTTTTGAAGTTGGAGAAACAGTAATTGGGCAAGTAATTCAGACTGGATTAGGTGTAGAAAATACAGATTCAACTGCTGCAATAACATTTAGAGTGGCACAACAAAATCATAAAGAAGGTGCTTATGATTTACCAACTAAAACTTATATTGAAGATCCTTATGATAACAGACCATTGGGAGGATCGTATTCATCTACATCGACTATTTTAAATGTAGACATATACTCACTATCGCAAGAAGCACAAGGTGAATTTTTTGGTTGGGTTCAAACTGGAATGAAACTCACTGGTAGAACAAGTGGTGCTCAAGCAACTATTAGTGATGTAAGATTAATAAGTGATTTAGCAGCAGATGTTCAAGGAAGTTTGTTTTTACCAAATCCAAACAACCTTAATCATCCTCGATTTGAAACTGGCACAAAAGTATTCTCTCTTACAAATGACGAAAATAATAATCCAGATAATGCTACGACGTTGGGAGAAGAGACATTTACTTCTTCAGGAACTCTTGAAACTGTTCAGGAAAGTATTGTTTCCGTTAGAAATGCAAGAGTTGAGCAAAGGAAAGCTTTCCAAGAAAGAAACGTTAACAGAGATCTTGGAACTGAGATTGTTGGATCTGAGGTTATCAGTACTCGTGTGACTCAAGGTATTATTGGATATTATGACCCTCTTGCTCAATCTTTCTTAGTTGAAGATGCTACTGGTGTATTCTTAACTAGTTGTGATATATTCTTTAGATCTAAGGATGATAATGATGTTCCATTAGTATTCCAATTAAGGAGTATGAAAAATGGATTCCCAACACAACATGTTCTTCCATTTTCTGAAATAGTTGTAAGTCCTGATGATATTCAAATCTCTGGTGATGGTTCAGTTGCAACTACGATAACGTTTAAAGCACCTGTCTATTGTGAGCCTGGACAAGAATATGCGATTGCGTTAGCATCTAACTCAACAAAATATAGTGTTTACGTATCAAGGGTTGGTGAAAATGATTTATTATCACAAACATTTATTTCCAACCAACCTTACTTGGGTTCATTATTTAAATCACAAAATGCTTCTACATGGGAACCAAGTCAGTGGGAGGATCTTAAGTTTACTTTATATAGAGCAGACTTCCTAGAGAATGGAACTGTAGAGACATACAATCCAGAATTAACGAAAGGCAATAATCAAATACCTAAGTTACAACCAAATTCTTTAAATATTATTTCTAGAAAACAAAGACTATCATTAGATACTGCGATAGCAGATGCTGACTTAAGATTTGGTAATACAATAACTCAAACAGAATCATTGGCTTCTGCTAATTTAGTTGGAACTGCAGGAACAGCAACTGGGAATCTTGATATACTAAACCCCGGAATTGGATATACACCATCTAGTGGACAATTAACATATAGTGGTGTAAATCTAGTAACAATCACTGGTAACGGATCAGGTGCAACTGCTGATATTACTGTTGGTAATGGTGTAATAGTTGCCTCTGGTGCTACAATCGCTACAGGTAGTGGCGGTGGTAATGGATATCAAATTGGTGACGTTGTTGGTATTGACACTCTTGGATCTGGGCCATTTAAAAATACTGGTGTAAATGCAAGATTAACCATTGCTGGTGTTGGAAGCACAAGTCAATTAATAGTTGATAGTGTTCAAGGAACATTCCAAACTGGTGCTGGTTATACAATGACGTTTGGTAATAGTGCAGGTATTACAACAGAATTAAACTTTGCAAACGGTGGTGGAGTTCAACTTGATAGTGTAACTACAGAAACTGATGGTTTACATATTAAAGTTGATCATAAAAACCATGGTATGTATTTTGATACAAACCAAGTCATAATTTATGACGCACAGTCAGATGTTAGACCAACAAAATTAACAGCAGCATATGATGTTGGATCGACTGCAAGCATATCAGTTCAAGATGCATCAGAATTCTCAACATTTGAACAAGTTGGTGTTGGAACCACAAACGTAGGATTTGTAAAAATTGGTGAGGAAATCATCGAATACAGTAATGTTGCAGGTAACACAATTGGTGGTGAAATAACAAGAGGTTCAAATGCAGCGTCCTATCCTGTTGGAACTCCTGTTTACAAATATGAATTAGGTGGAGTTAACTTAAAGAGAATTAACAAAACTCATGATTTATCTGATGTCACAGTTGCAAGTCCAATTACATTTGATTCGTATCATGTTAAATTAGATATGTCTGAAATATTGAGTGTTGGTTCTAATACCTCAAATGTCAGCAGAGCTGTTGATAGTGGATATGCAAAACTCTTTATTAATGATACTAAATCAACTGGTGGATTCAATATTAGAGCAACACAAAATATGCCTTTTGAACTCATTACTCCATTGGTTGGAGAGATCGCAGTTCCCGGAACAACAATTTCAGGAGAGATGAGAACCGTGACTGCTACTAGTTTAAGTGGTGGTGAAATACCATGGGTTGATGTTGGATATGAAAATGTTTCTCTAAATCAAAATAATTATCTTGATACTGCTAGATTAATATCATCAAAAGTTAATGCTGATACTAATCTAACCAACCTTCCCGGTAATAAATCATTTAACTTAAGACTGAGATTAGGAACAACAGATTCTCGTGTAAGTCCTGTAGTTGATGGTCAAAGAATAAGTGCAATTATTACATCAAATAGAGTTAACAGTGTAATTACAAATTATGCAACAGATGAAAGAGTTAATGGATTATTTACAGATCCAACTGCATGTCAATACATATCTAAAGAAATACAGTTAGAAAATGGTGCATCATCATTAAAAGTGTTAGTTGCTGCTCATATCAATAAAAACTCTGATATTAGAGCATTCTATGCAATTAATAACAAATCTGGTTTTGAACCTATTTTCATACCTTTCCCCGGATATGCAAATTTAAATGATAGAGGTGAGGTAATCTCTGTTCAAGATAATGATGGGTCATCAGATAAACTAGTTTCAGACACAAACACATATGGGTTTGATTCAAATGAAATACAATTTAAAGATTATACTTTCACTGCTGATCAATTACCCGGATTTAGATCTTACAGAATTAAAATTGTTCTTACTTCTACAAATCAGGTCTATGTTCCTCGAATGAAAGACCTTAGAGTTATTGCTTTAGCGTAAATGAATTATCACAAGGTAAAAGACAATAGTGATCTTGTAAGAGATCCCAATACAGGTTCTATATTGAATACAAACTCTTTAGATTATGAAAAATACGTTGCACAACGTAAAGTAAAAAGTCAAGAACATAAAAAGACTGAAAATATTGAAAGAGATATTTCAACTCTTAGACAAGAACTTGATGAAATCAAATCTTTACTTAGGGAGTTGGTAAATGGCTAATCAGACAATAGTATTCGATCCAACTGCAGGAGTTCCTGTTGGTGCAAATTTAACAATATACGGTGGTTCAGCACTAGCTGCTGATTTTAATGTAGTTGATACTGGAAGCACCGCATATGATTTGAGTGGATTTACTGGATCATCTCAGATGGCAAAAAGTGTATCCGTCGGAGCAACTTTAGGTTCTCAAGCAACTTTTACTGTAGGATTTACTAGTGCTGCTGATGGAAAGATAAGAGTATCATATGGTGCTACTCAGACTGGAGCATTGACTGAAGGAAGATATGTATATAATGTTTTGATAAGTACAGGATCTACTGTATACAATATTATAAATGGTAATGTATATGTGTATGCTGGAATATCCTCGTCACCGGGGTCTGTTTAACTAAATATGGGTAGAGGTATAGTATAAATGGCACAACCAACCAGTAGATCAGAATTAATTGAATACTGTAAGAGACAATTAGGTGCTCCCGTATTGGAAATCAACGTTGCTGATGAGCAGTGCGGAGATGTGATAGATGATGCCTTACAATATTTTTATGAGAGACATTATGATGGTGTTTTACAGACATATTTAAAATATAAAGTTACGCAAGATGATATAGACAGAGGAACAGCATCAGTTAAGGCTGGGTCGAGTAATACTTTAGGAATAACAACAACATCAACTGAAGCAACAATAGTTGGTGCGGGTGTTACTTTTAATTTTTATGAGAATAGTAATTATATTCAAATGGATCCTGCGATAATAGGGATCAATAAAATTTTTAGGTATGATGGTAGTCAAACAACTACCAGTAATATGTTTAGTGTTAAATATCAGATGTTTTTGAATGATATTTACTCATATGGTTCTATGGAACTTTTAACATATAATATGACTAAAACTTATTTGTCTGATTTAGATTTTATGTTAAATACCGAAAAGCAAATAAGATTTAATCAAAGAATGGATAGATTATATCTAGATGTTGATTTTAATTCATTGACTGAAAATGATTTTCTAATTATAGATTGTTATAGATTAGTAGATCCTAATGATTATACACGAGTTTATAATGATCATTTTTTAAAGAAATATGCAACTGCACTTCTAAAAAGACAGTGGGGTCAAAACTTAATGAAGTTCCAAGGAGTAAAACTTCCCGGTGGAATAGAACTTAATGGTAGACAAATATATGACGATGCAATTAACGATCTAACAGTTATTAGAGAACAAATGTCAAATACCTATGAGATTCCACCTTTAGATCTGATAGGTTAATATTATGGCACTTAATCCATACTTTACTCAAGGAACAACTGGAGAACAAAATCTTGTTCAAGATCTAATCAACGAACAGTTGAAGATGTATGGTGTTGACATATTTTATTTGCCTAGAAAATATTTAACCACAAACAGTGTAATTAGAGAAGTTGTTCAATCTAAATTTGATGTAGCATATCCACTTGAGGCATATGTAGATAACTATGATGAGTATTCTGGAGGAGGTAATTTACTATCTAAATTTGGAATACAATCTCAAGATGAGGTAAGACTTATTATATCAAGAGAAAGATTTGAAAATTATATAACACCTTTAATTCAAAATCAGGACGATATTAAATTATCGACTAGACCTAAAAATGGTGATTTAATCTGGTTCCCATTAGATGATCGTATCTATGAAATAAAGGATATTGAATATGCAAAACCATATTATCAACTTCAAGATCTTTATGTATATGAATTATATTGCGAACTCTTCCGTTATGAAGATGAGGTCATTGCAACTGGTATTGATGATATTGATAATGAATTAACTGGTGATGATACTGATGGCACAACTGAAGATGGTATCAATACAATTCAAGGGCCAACTCAAACTCTTACAATGGTTGGTACTGGTGTAACTGCTGCTGCATACACAAGTGTCATACTACAAGGTGGTTTAAGAACTATCACACTTACAAACAGAGGTGGTGGTTATAGTGAAAATCCAACAGTTGCTATTAGTTCTGCACCAACCGCAAATAATATTATCCCATATCAAACAGGTATTGCAACTGTAAGAACTATTGGTGGAATCGCATATTGTAATAAAAATGTAAGTTCTAATCTCGTTTCAATTCAATCAGTTCCAATTACTAACCCCGGTGCAGGATATACTCAAGGCCCCGGAATCAGATTCTTTGGTGGTGGATCAGATGGGGCAGGAGCAGCTGCTACTTCATTCACTGGTGATGGAACATTGGGTGTTGTAACATTTACTAATCACGGTGGTGGATTTACAACCAATCCAACAGTCACCATTTCTGGCCCAACTGGTGTTGGTACAACTGCTACTGCTGTTGCAGAAATCAACAATGCTGGTATTGTAACCTTCTTTGGATTTACTAACGCTGGTTCTGGATATACTACATCTGATGTAGTTAATATTACATTCTCAGAACCTTCTCTAACGTCCACAGGAACGTTTGTATTCAACGAAATCATAACAGGTCAGACAAGTGGTGTCACAGCAAGAGTTAGGACTTGGAATGGCACTACGAACATACTGGAGGTTGCCTCTGTTACTGGAGATTTCAGAGTTGGAGAGACAATAACAGGAGGAACATCAGGTGCCTCTCGTGTCTTGAGACTACGTGATATTGAACCAGATAACGTAGAATTTGCTGATAATTTCACTATTGAAACAGAAGCAGATGCGATTATTGACTTCAGTGAACAAAATCCATTTGGAACTCCCTAAATAAAATGTCAGGTCTATAACCATGTTTGAATATTTTTATAACGAAATACTGAGAAGAACCATTATATCATTTGGTACTCTTTTCAACACTATTACTATTAAGAATGAAGGTTCTGTTGTCAGAGTTCCTTTAGCATACGGGCCTATTCAAAAGTTTTTAGCAAGAATAGAGCAAAGTCCAGATCTTAATAAACCAATGGCAATCACATTGCCAAGGATGTCATTTGAGTACACTGGAATGACATATGATCCTACAAGAAAATTAACACAGACACAACAGATAGTTGTAAAGAATCCAGCAGACGGAACAGACATAAAGAAACAATTTATTCCAGTTCCTTACAATATGCAGTTTGAATTAGGAATCATGTGTAAATTAAATGATGATGCGTTGCAGATCGTAGAGCAAATACTTCCATTTTTCCAACCAGCATATAATATAACTGTAGAATTAGTTTCAGATATAAAAGAAAAAAGAGATGTTCCAGTGGTTCTTGAAAGTGTCACTATGCAAGATGATTATGAAGGAGATTTTACTTCAAGAAGAGTTTTGTTATACACATTAAGATTTACTGCTAAGACATATCTATTTGGCCCTGTTCAATCTGCAAGCAAAGATATCATCAAAAAAGCAACAGTCAATTATATTGCTGGTGGTGCAAATGCAACAGAAAGAGATGTTACATACTCTGTTACACCAAGAGCAATTAAAGATTACACTGGTGATGTTCTTACAAATATTGTACAAGATATCACTGCAACTGCTAAAACAATTCAAGTTGCCGATGGCACTCAAATAGTTGCAGAAAAATATATTGTTATTGGTCAAGAAGAGATGTATGTCAAATCTGTTAATGGTAATAAGTTAACAGTTAGAAGAGGGCAGGATACTACAATCGCAACTGCACATTTAAATGGTGCAGAAATTAAAGGCATAGATTACACAGATACAACCACTTCTATTGGAACAATAGGTGTTGATAGTGCGTTAGTAGAGGAGGGAGATGACTTTGGATTTAGCGGTACTTACTCATGAAGACTCAGGGATTAGATGATGCTTTTAATGTAGAATCAAGTATTGTTTCTACAGATAAAAATGATGTTGTTAAAAAACCAGAGAGACTTACTAAAGATGATATTCAAAAAGATTATGAATACACTCGTGGCAATCTTTACAGTATAATAGAAAAAGGTCAAGAAGCGATCAATGGTATTCTTGAACTTGCACAAGAAAGTGAAATGCCAAGAGCATATGAAGTAGCGGGTCAATTAATTAAGAGTGTTTCTGATGCAACTGATAAACTTATGGATCTTCAGAAAAAACTTAAAGATGTAAATGAAGAGCAACAACAAAAAGGGCCTAGCACAGTTAATAATGCTTTGTTTGTAGGGTCTACTGCTGACCTAACAAAACTCCTAAAGAATGGAGTACCCAAAGAAGATAAATAAACGAAGGGGAGAGGAATCCCGAAGTACTTAAGTTACTCATACAATGACGGATAAGTTACCGTCGATAGATGACTTCTATGAGGAGTTGCCATCTAAAGACGAAGTTATAAAAGAAGAAAAACTGCCATCAATTAACGAATTCGTTGAAGAGGAAGAAGAGGAAGTCGTAGAGGAAAAAAATAAGTGTAAAGAAGGAGAATATTTTTGTAATGATGAACAAAAATGTAAACCTATTCCGAAAGGAACTAGGGTTAGAGATGATGGTCTTTTAGTTAAAGAGGGTGATCTTGTTGAAGTTTTAAATCTAATAAATTCTGTAAAAAATGATATTCCTGAAATACCTGAAATAAAATATTACGATGATGAATTAGAATCACTGGTTCAAAGAGTAGAAGAAATACAAAAAAATATTCCCGAAGTTCGATATTATGATAGTGAAGTTGAAGCAATATGTGAAGAGATTGATAGCGTCAAGCATAATATTGCTAATCTTCCAGAGGTAAAATATTACGATGAACAGTTATCTGGATTAGAAAAAAGATTAGTTAATTTAAAAGAATCATTACCGGAAGTAAAATATTATGATGGTGATATTCAATCTTTAGATGCAAAGATTGATAAAGTTAGATCTGAAATACCTAATTTTCCTAAGTGGATAAATGAGGTTAATGAGGTTCCTGATTTTTCATGGATAGGTAAAACATTCAGTATTATTGACGATGACTTTTTAAAGGTAGGTGATAATATTAAAGATTTGAGAGATAGATTTGATGCAGATTTCCAAGATCTTTCTGAGAGTTTAGATACTAAGGATTTTGAACAAAGGGTCAATCTTGATGAAGTTAAACAAGATATAAAAGAAACAAAAGAAAAAATATTTAAAGAGTTAAAAGAGGCTGCAATTAAAATCTGGTCTCATCATGACATGTTTAAAGATGACGATAGAAAGTTAAAGAAACAAATTTTTAGTAAATTAAATGAAACAAAACAAAAAATTGAGAAACAAATATTAGATTCTAGAACGAAGAGTTATCAAGAAAATAAAGAATTATCAAACTATTTCAATGGATTACAGAAAGAAATATCAAACCTTCCAGAAGTAAAATATTATGATACTCCTATTCAAGAACTTAAAAAAGGATTATCAAAATTAGACGAAAAAATTGATAACAAACTCAAAGATACCACTCTCAATATTGCTGAGTTGTACAAAATTGTAGATGAATTAAAAGACGAGCAGCAGTTACTTGTAGAAACTAATATCCCTCTTGGATCAGATTCTCCAGAAACAAATAATCCAGATCCACTCACTCCAATAGATCAAAATTTTGTTACTGTTGATCAACTACAAAAACATTACAAATTATTTGTAGAAAGAGTTCAATATCAACTATCATCAATCGGTGGTGGCGGTGCTGGATTTATTAAAGATCTTGATGATGTGGACATTACTGGTCTTGCAGATGATTATATTCTTCAATATGATGCTTCAACATCTAAGTGGAAAACAGTTGCTAATAACGTTGGTGCTGGTGGCACATGGACGGTGGGAGAGGCCGGTATTCATACAACTAAGAGTGTAGGAATAGGAACAACAGCAAGATCTGACTTTAAATTATATGTCAGCACTGGAAGCACAGCAGATACTGTTGCTTATTTTGATGGTAACATTTCTGTAGCAGGATCTACCTTTAGTAGGGAAGTTGTTGAAATAGAATCCCTTGGTATTGTCACAGCAACTAAAGGTGTTGATGTAATCAGTGGTGGTGTAGATATCACTGCTGGTGGTTTAAATGTAACTGCTGGAGTTTCTACATTCTCTGGAATTGGAACTTTTGGTAATAGTGTTTTCATTGATGGTGACCTTAGATGTGTGGGTGTTGCTACTTTTGGTTCATCTTCAATAACCATTGACGGAAGCAATAATAAAGTGAATGTTGGTACTGGTATAACTATTGATGCAGCTGCTCAAACAATTACAGTTGGAACCAGTAAAATTGCAGATCCTACAGGAGATGCCAATTATGTTGGAGTTGTTACTGCTGCACAATTTGTTGCTAGTAGTGGTGCTAACATATCTGGTATTGTTACTGCAACTTCCTATCAAGGAGATGGATCTGCATTAACTGGTATGGCTAATACGGATACCATTGCAGCATCAAGTTTGACGGTATCTGGTATAACCACTCTTTCAAATCTTAATGTAACAGATATTAGTGCAACTGGTATAACAACTGTTGGTATTTTTACATCATATGAATCTATTAGCATAGGTTCCACTAATTTGTTTACTGAAATTGGTAAAAAAACTTCAATCGGACTCGTACTTGCTCTAGGCTAATGAAATCACTAAACGACTTTATCGAAGAGGCAGCAAAATCTGTCGAAACACCAAAATGTCCAGAAGGATCTTATTATGATCCTATCAAGAAAAAATGTGTTAAAATGACTACTAAATATGGTAGAGGATTTTATGGCGGAGGATACCACAGTCACAGTCACAAAAATGGAAATGGAAATGGGAACGGCAGTAACGGAACTTCTAACGGAAATGGGAACGGTGCGAATGGTGGCGGAAATGGTGGCAACGGTT
>VTLG01013531.1_pt1 | contig 14159 bp, 17 predicted proteins | sample 4694571 | NCBI WGS metagenome assembly VTLG01 (sample SAMN12604809, study PRJNA352737) | marine metagenome | biome: ENVO:00000447; feature: ENVO:00000209|ENVO:00000569|ENVO:01000036; material: ENVO:00002151; isolation source: viral sequences binned using virsorter ...
GACTTACATCTACTATCTCACTTATTCTTTCATTATCTAAACCTGCTGCGTTTAATCTTTGAAATGCTATAATTAAATCGTCAGCACTATGAATTGTAAAACCAACTTGTTTAGCAAGTTCAGAAGTTGGGTTTAACATTTTCAAAAAGATATTTCTTAAAGATGTACCTGCTATAGACGCTTCATGACCTGAGTCAGCCAAAACCCCCATAACTGCTGCTGTTGCTTCAATACTAATTCCAGCACTACCAGCAATAGGAGCAACTTTAGTCATAGATGTTTGCCATTTCTCAATATCTAAAGGAGATGCAGCGAAGGCTGCAGTCATAACGTCAACAACTCTAGTTGTTTCCTTAACTTCTAACCCAAACCCCTTAACAGCAGCACCTGCCACTATTGTTGCTCTACCTAAATCAGAATCTGTAGCGATTGCTAAATTTAAAGTAGCCTCTTGTGCATCTAATATTTCTTGTGTAGTAAAACCTAACTTACCATAGTTGGTCTGTAGTTCTGCAACTTGTTGTGCAGTAAAGAATGTAGAACGACCTAATTTTTGTGCAGAATCACTTAACAATTTAAAATCCTCATCTGAGGCATTAGTAACTGCTCTTGTTTTAGCCATTTGAAATTCAAAATCTCTAAAAGATTTTATTGAATCTGATACTGCTTGACTCATTTGTCTAAAAGCAGCAACTGCAGCAGCAATACCTACTGTCATCTTCGCAATGCCTTTAGTTGTACTTTTAGTTCTACCTTCTAATCTTTTTAAATCTTTATCTCCTTGTACGACTACCTGTACTACTATCTTTTCTGTGTTTGTTGCCATATCTATTATATATTAAAATGCTCTTTGAACATTTGTTTTTGGATTATTCTTTTTAATTTGTTTTGCTATCATATTAGCAACATCTACACCTATTGATGGTGCTAACTTATTTGCTACTTCTTTTGAATGTTTGTTTGCTACATATCCTGCAAAGTTTGTTCTTCTTAATGGCTTGTTTCCTTCTGTCCAATAGACATAAGGTTGCCCATAATAACCTTTTATGTTTTTATTTTTATCTCCAACTAATTTCCTGTATATAGGTAAAACTGCGTTTGCTGGTAATCCTTTTGCTGATGCCCAAGACCTAATAGCAGCAAGGTTAGGTTTTGAAGCAAATTTAGGATTGTTAACTGCTTTCCAATAAGCAACAGATGATGTTATATTTAAAATACTCAACCCTCTCTTTATGACTTGATATTTCAATCCTCTACTTAATCTACCTGTAGCATTATGCTTTTGTGCCTTTAGTTCATCCTGCAGTTTCACACGCAGCATATCTCCCACCTCTCTTAATGTTATATTTGTGTGCTTTAGGAATCTCATTATGTATTGAATGTTGGATTATCTACTTTTTTTCTTAATACACTAGAAGCGTTACCAAATATATCTTCTGAGTAAACAGGAATTAAGAAATCTTCTTTTAATTTTATAGATATATTTTTTACTTTGATATTTTGAGCAGAAGTTTCTGTTGTTGTAAAATACACAAGTAAAATATCATTTTGATTTCTAGCAGTAAACTCAGAAGTTACCAATCCTATATTTGCTTTTACTATTGGATAATCTATAGTTGCTGTTGATGTAAGTTTAAATGTACCAGCAATTATTGTTACGCTTTCTACTGGTGTATAAGTATTTATATATAATGCCCCAGTATCTGTATCTATTGGAGTTAATAACTCTATCTTATATGTTTCTCCCTCTTCTAAAGACATCATTTGATACATACCACTATATGAGTTTCTTGCAGTATTAAATTCTCCATTAAAAGTAAATCTAGTTTCTCCACTTGTTGGTGCAGTTGCTGCATAGTAATTAGTACCTGTGTCAGTATGGTATCTCTTCCATTGACCTACCTTAGTTGCACGACTTGCAGTTAAAGCATCAATATGAGGGTCAGTTGCAAGATTATTTACTGTATAATCACTATCTGAATCTAATGAAGTACCATAAGAATCAGCATTACCCCAATTTATATATTCTCCACTAAAGGTAGTTATATTTCTAAAAACTTGTAAGCCACTCTCTTGAGCAACTCCTCTTCCTGATATTTGTTGTCTATTTGCCATATTTTTTTATAATCCTATAGTTGATGGGTCAAATATTATTGCTTCATCTAAAGACGTACCCCAATTAAGCGTATCTCCACTAGAGCCAAATTCTGGGTCTTTTAAAGCAAATACGCCTACTTCAATCCATTCTATTAATTCTACTTTTGTAGGAGTGTTCTTGTGAGGTTGATAATCAACAACTCTACTTATTCTCCAATAACATTCATCTATATATATTAGTTTTGTAAAATCTAAATTAATAATATCTTTTGGTTTTAAATCTACAAATACTGTTCTTAACCTAAGACTTCTCTGCATCATTTCTAATAATGTCCTGTAATAGGTTTCATAAAGACCTTTGCCTACAGCATATGTAGAATATGTTTCAGTAGAAGCAGTATAAGTTCTTGTCCAAATATTCCCATAAGATAAGATAGGATATGTACTATCATTTCTGTTTGTTGATGTTGCTTGAGGGTAAATATAAGATGCTACATTAATATTACCTGAAGAATAATTCTGATTAGCAGTAATACGTGCTGTAGTATTTGCCCATGTTTGTACTTTTGCTGAATGACTTAAAGTAGCAACATTTTGGTCAAGTCCTGTTAATTTATTCCAATATAATAATCTTGGTAAAAAATTATATCCTTTATCTGGTCTAGCGTAATCATTAGGAGAGGTTTGAGTATCATCTCCTTTATCTTGCCATAAACAACCAGAGTAAACTGCTACATTAAAACCACCTGTATCTACATCTGGAGCATTATAAGTTCCTGCAAAAAATGGGTTCTCAAAAACACTTTCTCCTTTGTCAAAATCATCTGATAATTCTTCTTGATAAGGATATTCATCTAACACCTCATCAAAGAAAGTCTTTCCTCTATGTTTTACCTTAGCATCATTATCATCTGTTTTGTATTTAAAAATGAATTTTCTTTTTAACTCACTTGGAAGCCATTTATCAGAAATCTCTAACCCTCTATCCACCTTATATGTCCAATCTATTGCATTAGCAGGTGTTTTGTAAAAATCATTAAAAGGTTCTATGTTTACTATATTAGAGCCTGAGTCAGTAGTCATTACTAAATTAAAAGCGTGAGCAACTCCTTTTATGAAATCAATCTGTTTGTATTTAGGGTCTATAACTTCATTTAAACTAAAAGTCTGACCATAATAAACATATATTGGGTCAAGAGCAATTATAAACTTGGCTAATGACTTTGCTTTCCAAAATATATATATGTAAAAATTATAACCAGCATTAGTTGATGACAACACTCTAATACCAGTAGTAAGTCTAACCTTATCTCCTTTATTTAAAAACATTGTAAATTTATCAATGTTAGGAATATCAGCATAGTTAGTAAATACTGGTTGAGACCGATTTGTTTGAGAACTGCCATTCCCTGCGTTTTTTGGCTCAAAAATCTTTGCAGATTGATTTACAATATTCCAAGAAGTCTGCCCTAATGTTTTTACTTCAAGATTAACAACACATTCTAATTCATTTAGTTGTACTGTAGTAGTACTATCATAATATGCTCTTGCTACTTTTGCTTGTAATCCTGATAATTGCATAGTATAGTTCCCATACTCCCCTACTGTAACCTCATCAGTACTTATATTTAGGTAAGGCGCACCATTATCTAAAACTTTAACCATATTTACAGTTCCCATACCTACTTGTTCTCTATTAGAGCCAGTATAATAAGAATTATCCTCATTCTCTCCTAGTACTGCCCCCATTTTCCAAGAACCAGATTCTGATATTGCAGAAAGATAAGAGGTTGCAGGAGCAGTAAGCGTGTTTAAACTTACAACATTATAGTCTATTCCATAAAGACTATACCTTTCATCAGAATTATTATATTTAAAGTTTGGAAGAAGCCATACTAACTGTTTAAACATATCTGTATCCAGAAATGCAGATGATATTTCATACCCTGCTTCAGAGAATATACTCTCTAATGTAGTTTTTACAAATATAGCAGGTCGCCAGTCTGCTACAGGTTTAGGTGTTCCAAATTCATTATTAGAATTATCCCATCCTTTATATGACTTACCTCCATACCCACCTGCAGAATCTTCTCTATAATCTAATAATTGTATTGACTGTGCAGTTCCATCTGGATTAAAATCTCCATAAGAAGTTACAGGATATACTATTGAAGATGACGCATCAGAATTTGCGTGTTGCCAAGTAGCAATTATATTATCTTTATCGTAAGTCAATCCTGTTGAGTTAGGTAGTAAGTCTAATTGGTTTAAATATTTTTCATCAATTAATTTAGCCCAAGACATATTATTACCAACAAAAAGACAATCATAATAAGCAGCAGTTTCACTATATCCTCCTGCTCCTATAACTTTAATAAGACCAGTAATAGTATCCCCCCCATCTATAATTATCCTGCACTTTTTGAATTTTGTTGGATTATTTTCAGGAACTACATTTGGAGTATATATATGCTTTAATAATTTGTTGTTGTGTTTTGTTGCAGGAACTTTAAATGTTTTACTGTAATCCCCACTTGTTGAGGTTATATCTTTTATATCTGAAATCTGAAATGTTAAAGCAAGAGGGAAGTCATTATGAGATGTTACTTCCAACTCTCCTAAAATACTTTTATCAAAATCAATTCCAGATGTAGGATAAACATTAGCATACTCTACATTTCCATCAAATTCATCAGAACCCCACAAACTAAGTCTATTTGTATTAGAAGAACCTTGCACCCAAGTATAAGAAAAAGAACCATTACTCTGTTGGTTAAAACCATTAGCCCCTCCATCTAAATGATTTGCTAATCTAAAAGACCCAGCAGTCCTCCCACTTATTTTATATGCTATCCTATAAGATTGCCCCTGATAAAAAGTAACATTATTGTACCTCAAATACCCAGCCATCCCTGTACCTCCTGTATGGGTTGCTTGTCCTCCTGATATATTCCAGCCAGTACCTTCAGTCCAATCTGTTGCTGAAGTAAAACTACCATTTGAAATTAAATTAGCACCATCTGTTGCACTATAATTATAGTCTAATATTTGTATTCTTATTGACATTTTTATGTTCTTTGTGTTCTAACTTTATGTGCTAGAGTGTACTCTATATTAAATTTAACTAACCCTTGCTCTTGATTAACAATTTCAACATCATTATTTGTTATAATCACAGGTATATAGCCTAAATCATCTGGTCGTAAATATGAATTTAATGAGTTTGACCTTGTAGTTGCATCTGTTTCCATTTCTACCCATACATTAGTAGATAACATCATTTCTTCTAACCATCCTGCAGTTACCTTATTTAAAGGCTCTGTATAAACACTTAGATTTCTTTCTGCATTTACGTTAGAAACTTCTCTGCCTCCTTTATAGAAATTACCTCCTCTCATAGTATCTGATATGTAAGCCCCATCTGCAGCATCATCATCTTGAACCCATCTTCTATCTACACTTTTTCTTTCTACTACATCTCTACTTATAGTTAATCCTTCTGAAACATCTCTTTTTGCAGTATAACTATCAATCCCTCCCATACAATTTAACCAATGAAAACGAACAAACCCATAAGCAAGATTATCATCTTCCCTATCAATAAGATAATATTTATAAATACTACTTTTTTGTTTTGTGTTTGTATCTACACCAAATCTTACAAGATGCACTTTATAGTAAGCAGTAGTGCTTCTTATAGTATCTCCACTATATGAGTTCCAATATGGGAAAACAGTATCACTTCCATCTGGGGCAGAATACTTTGTTGCTTTATCTTTAATATATGATGGAGATAAATTTTGAATACAATTTTGGTATTGAGCATTTGTAAGTACTGAACCTCCTGAACCACTAAATATAGTACTATCAAGTTCTGTTTTTAAGTTATCTTCAAAATCTCTTATATAAAATGTGTTCTCCAATGAATCAGAACTGTTATAAGTACTTATCTCAAAACCCATAGAACCAACATGGTTTTTACCAGTACCATTAATATCATTATAGTCTGCAGTATAAAGTTGAAATTGCAAAAACTCTGCTTTTTCATTTATTCCTACTGGCTTTTTCATATCAACCCCTTCGTATGGATTTCTAGTTAAAAAATATCCATTACTAAGACCATTCCTCAATGCGTAAGCACTAAAATAATCATTATCTATTCCAAATTGACTTACTGAATTTATAACTACTATGGTAGGTGCATGAGAAAGAGTAGTTCCTGCAGCCTCTATAATTCTTCCATCTGAATGTATAGTTTCAAAAGTTGGCTTTACTCTTAAAATTCTATAACTTCCATTTTTAGATACGTTATAGTTACTAACTAAATTCCCCATTGCTCCAGAATTACCAAGAACATTATCTTGCATTACAGCACCACCATTCATCCCCCCATAAGAGTTGCTTTGCCAAGTCCCTTTGTTTATTGGACATAAACTATATGAAAGTTCATCTGACACTATACTGCTTACATCTATTGTGAATCTTTGTATATTTGCAGGGTTTCCTGTTTCATAATGCCTGTTTGGAAGGTCTTTTAATTTTTTAATAACTGCTATAGTTTCAAAATTAACATTATCTACAGAAACACTTACTGTAAAGGTAACTCTAATTAAATCTCCGTTAGGGCTAACGTAATTACTAGCAGAAGCATTTTCATCTTCTCTTAAACCTGTCCATTGTACTTGGTATCTTAATGGGTCATTTGCACTACACAAATAATTATTTGCAGTAGAAGGAGATGGGAAAGACCCTCTTAAATTTTGTCCCGTCCAATTTAAGGGAACAAAACCCCAACTCACTTGTCCTAATATTCCTGCCATATCTTAGTATATTTTATATTTATAATTTAGATAACCTTTTATATCTTCTATCTCACTACTCTCTAAAACTCTATTGAATACAATAACCTCCTGAACATTTGTATTTGCAAATAATGTTGCTTTTGCTCCTATGTTAAAGACTGCTGCATTAAATGTAATAGCATTACTCCAAGACCCATTTGTAGCAGAAGAATCACTCCCCCCATTTGTAGATACAGTTAACTTCCCAGTTTCACCATTAAAGTTTGTTTGAAATAATCCATAATCATCAGCCTTACCACCCTCTTTACTGATTATTACCAAAGCATCAGAAACAGATGAATAGAATTTGTTATTCTGAAATCCAATTACAATAGACGTTGAAGTTCTAGTATAACTAAAAATTGGCGTAATTTCTGTTCCTGTATCATTTTTCTTTGCTACAACAAATGCTGTATAACTATTAGTTGTAATAGGAGCGTTAGCACTTGAAACAAAACTATCATTAGTTCCATCAAAAGAGAAATATGTTTTATCGTTAGCACCATCATAACCATGTCTTAATGGTTGATTTGCAGTTGTTCCTTGAGTAACTCTATTACCTTCACCAGACTGGTCATCCCAAGCACTAACTCTTTTTGTTGGTATATCAAATGTAGCACCACTATCTGCTTTTAGCCATATCACTAAATCAGAAAAGTCTGTTGGGTAGTGAGATGTAGGTCTAAAGCATTTAGTAAATCCACTCATTGTGAATGTTAATTTTATTTGAACTAATTTATCATTCGCTACTTCCTTTACTCTTTCTATCTCTATACTCTCATCATTTAAGTATGCCTGAACTGTTACATCTTGATAGTTCTTTAAAACAAAATCTAACCATTCGTTAGCCAAGTCTTGTAAATTATCCCATCTTTGTTGTAGGGTTACTACTGATTGTGCTGCCTGAGAATATAAATTATAGAAATTTATTTCAAAGGTGTATTCTTCTCTACCATCATATATTGCTGGTATTATAGACTCAGGAGGTTGAATAAGCATTAATGGATATTTGATGTCGTGGTCTTGGTTAACTTCCCCTTCATAACCAAACTTTACATCACCATAAGTCCATTTGCTTTCAAATACTGATACTATATCTGTTAGTCTTGTTATTGCCATTATTACAATGTTATATTATTTTTATTATGTATTTTTTCCTGAACAGCAATTTCATAATCATTCTTAGCAGTATTCCAACTTAAATAAGTTAACACCTTATATAAGTCTGTTCTTTTAACGCTTTCTATATTATTATGCTCATTCACTTTAAATATATTTTTTTCTGCTACCATATATAAACTATTAAGCCATCCATATGGTTTTATGAACTTGTTGTAGAGTCCAACTGTAGAAACTCTATTTTTGCCTGTTCCACTTCCTCTTCTGTTTTCCCCAAAAACATTTGGAAAGTCCTTGTTAATTTTACGCTTTGCATAGTCAAAAAAAAACTGAACTCCCAAACTATGTCCATTGTTAATTCTTTAAATTTTTCTGTTTTAGATGGTATGACATCATCATCATACTCCTCTCCTGCTGTCCTACATAGTATTGCCATCTGTTCTGGTAATACATCAAATCTACCATGCTTCATTATCTTAATTGTACTATCTAAGTGTGTAGATTCTATATAATCTCCAAAAGTGTTTCTTTTTAAAAATTCTTTTGGGAAATAATACTCCTCATCATCTAACTCAAATTTTTCTATTCCTTTTGGCTTGTACTCCTCTAAAGCACCTGCAAAAGCATTGATAGCACTATTCACACTATCTAAATCAAGTTTCTCCATTTCATTTTGATTCAACCCAGTCAAGTACATAAAAATATCTCTATTCATTTTTAGTAACTCTACTTCTGAATGGTCTGCCTCAATAACATTCCCCTCCTCATCCTTTTTGTTGTACTTGCTGATTATGGCGTATAGCCCACACCAGTAGTGCAACTTCATGTCCTTCCACTCGGTTGGAATGTCATAGTTCTTGTCTTGAATTTTAATCTGTATCATATAATTAGTTTTTACTTATTTTTTTATTAATAGTATCTTCAGAAACTTTCTTTCTTTCAGTCTCTTCAAATAACACATCTACTAATTCTGCTGTTGTGTTTTCGCATTTAGCACCAATCTTCTCTAGGCTATCTCTAAGGTGAATTTCATTGCTCCCATCTTTAAGAGCAGTTAAAAAACCAATAGTAGTATAGTAACACATATTTGGAATTAAAAATATAAACTCTGCCATCTCTCCATCATTACACCCTCCTTTACTAAGCATAGTATTGTAAAAATTATTAGAGTACATATTTATTGAATTTAATATAGTTAAAAAATCTTTATACTTACCTGTACTTACTTTATCTGTAGCGTAATACATTAATTTCTTAATTTCTTTAATATGGCTCTCCACAATTTTTTCATGGCTGTCATTTAAGTAAATTACTTCACTATCTTTCATAATTTCTTGATAATTATTCAAAACGACCCAAATTTACAATCATTACTCTAAATATTTTCATAGTTTTCTAACAAACTGAAAAATTAATTGAAATAAACTATTTTCCCTTTACCATTCCCCCAAATCTCTTTGTTTACAGCCATCACTAAACAGTCTACCATATCATCATGTTTTGCTGCTGGAAATTTAGTTAGTTGGTCTAGGAACTCTTCGTTCCACTTTCCATATAATAAACTCACTCTACCACTTTCTAAAGAAGCACTAATATCACTTACTCTTGCTACCTTGTCTTTTGTTGGTGGTTTATCTTCTTTTACATTAAGTCCTGTTTCTCTAATTAGCGTTTGCACAATAGATTTACCAGATGCTTTTGGCTCTACATATATTCTACTCTTGTTTGTATATCCATTTTTCTGTACCCACTCTGGAATAAATTTCACAAGTTCTGGAAATTCTTTTCTAACATTTACGCAATCTACTATCTGCCATTTGTTATCTACATAGGTATATGCTAGTAATGCTGATGGGTCGTTCTTTTGATTTGCAGTATATGCTGGGTCTATTATAAAATTGACCTTCGCTTCTTCTCTTTTATGTCTATCTATCCTAAACCAATCTCTATGTATCATTCCACTATCTAGTGGTGTTGGTGTTTGTTGTAGTTGTCCTGCATAGCCATAAGTACCTAAAGCACTTTTGTAATCATCTAAAACTTTTTTGCTAAACCTATCTTCCCAAAATAAACCTGTTTCTTTATTGTAGAACTTCTCTAATGATTTTGGTTTTATATTACCATCATCATTTGTTGCAGGTATACATATATGTTTATAATTTAATCTTGTTTCCTTATCTAATAAGAATCCACTTAAATCTTCTTCATGTACTCTTTGCATAATAATTATCCTCACTCCAATATCTGCTTGGTTAAGTCTTGAGTAGAATGTTGTCCTATACCATTCATTTGCATTATCTCTTTCCGTTGCTGAGTTTGCCATTTGTGGTGATAGGGGGTCATCCACTATTAGGAAGTCTCCACCTTGACCTGTAACAGTACCACCAACAGATGTTGCTCTTCTCATTCCTATATGATTATTCTCGTATCTCTCTTTTAGGTTTTGGTCTTTCTTAATATGAAAAACATCTTCCCATCTTCTTTTAAACCAATCACTAAATATTATATCTCTACTTTTAGTTGATAGTTCAATAGACAGCGTTGCAGAATATGATGAAGTAATGAATCTTAGTTTAGGAGATTTTATCCAAGCCCATACTGGAAACATAACAGTAACTATCAAAGACTTTGTACTTCTAAATGGTACGTTAATAATTATGTCTTTTGTTTTTGGCTCTTGTCTTATTATTCTTTCACACTCTGCCTGTAGTGTATCGCATATATATTTATGATGCCAATTAGTAGATAGAGGTACTGCAGGTTCTACTACGTGCCATGCCTTTTTAAAGAACTCATAGAAACTCATTTCACAAAGTTTCTTTTCAAGAGCAAACTTTAGAAGTTTTTTATTCGTCATCTAAATCTGTATAGTCAATATCTTCTGCATCTTCCAGACCTCTGATTTGATTTTTAATATCATCAAGGGTAGCACCTTCATTTAATTTAATCTCAATCTTAGTATCGTTATCTTTCTTGATTTCTGTTGATGATAATTTAGGCATAGCGTAGTTCATTAGTTTTGCTATAGCATCTATGTAGGCTCTAGGGTCTTCTTCAAATAATATATCTAATGCCATCTTAATCTTTACTGGCTGTCCTTCCAAAGCATATGCTAATGACTTCCTAGTCATCTTTGCCAATTGTCTTACTTCATTGTTTTTAGGTTCTAAAGATTTTGGAGTCTTATTATAATTCTCATCTATCTTACCAAGTTGAGGTCGCTTCTTCCTTGCCTCTTCCCCTAACTTCTTCTTTGATTCTTTTCCCATAGTTTGCCAAAATACAAAAACTTTCTTTTCTACTTTCCTAATTATAATATAAAATTGAACAACGTATTGTTAACATTTTTATTAATTGTACAATAATTATGCAAAACTATATTTTTAAAACACTAACTTCGTCCTCTTATAAGAGTATGCACATTTCTTAAACACTTATAATCGTCCTCAATCCTTATAGTAAACATCATTGCTCATATCGCAAAGTATGTACCAACCTTAACATAGATGTTTAAAGTAAAACATAGAGTTTATAAAATTGAACTTTGGTTTTGAACGTGAACGTGTGTATGGTTAAAAGGATATATAGGAAACGGTTTACGGAATTTAAACCCTCCCTTTATTTTTTTAAAAAACTGTTAAAAGTTTGTTAATACTGAACCAAAACTGGTTCAAGTTTGTTAATATCTGTAAATCAACTGTTTATATCTTAAAAAGTATCTTTTTTTTATAAAGATTTGTTTATCTAAAGAAAAAAATCTATCAATACAAAACAAATTTAATTCTATTTAACAAACAGATAATAAAAAATAATAAGTATTTTAATACTGTTTAAGCGTGTTTAAAGTGCTTGTAGTATGTAGATATTAGACACAAAAAAACCACTTGAATAAGTGGCCTTAATGTCTTTATATGTTTGTTTTGTCTATTCGTTTTTATCAGCGTATTTACATGCGTTATTATATAAGTTTCTATTTGTTTCCTGTATATAGTCAGCGAACAAGTGAAACCATTTTAATACCTGTTTGTCGTTTTGCTTTGGCTTTGTTTCTTTTTGTTTTGTTTCTTTTTTCATTTTATTATATATTTATTTTTATTAATATTTAATTTGAAAAGCGTTGATAAGTTTAACATTCTAAAATTCTTTTTTTGCATATCGTAAACAGTTAGTAAGTTGTGTTTGCTTGGCTCATATGGTTGCGTCCTGTCAGTTTTTGGCGTGTATCTTTTGCCTATTCTAGCGTTTAAAATTCTTTTACTCATATCTTTTTTTATAAAGTGGGCTGTAAAAAATTTGCCTTTACTTTCTTTTATTAATTGCTTTGCTTTGTTTGTGTTTATTGTTTTCATTTGTTTAAAGTTTTATATTTATTAATTTAACATCCAAATATTAACGCTAGAAAAAATAGTATTGTTAACGTGGTGTTGCTATAGTTTGTAAGTGGCAAGTTTCCTCTACTCATAATAGTTATTTTTAAATTGTTGTTTTATTTCTTTATTTTCTATCATAAATAAGAACATTTGTAAAGGGCTAACATTGTGTTGTTTTGCTGTTTCTCTACTTGCTTTTACTAATTTTTTAATATCGTGCTTTAAATATCCGTAATTATAATATATATAATTTTCTGCAAATTTTAAAGTTAATTTTTTAATTGATTTCATTTGTTTAAGTTTTTAGTTAATATTATATTTTAATGATATACTAAGCCAACTTTTTTATTGTCTGTTATTGCTAACAAATCATTATTTGATGCGTCAACATATCCAGCACTTAATAAGGCTGTTATATCTTTAAAAATTCTTGCGTGTCTATCTTTTAAAGTGTTAATTAAATTATCTGTTTTTGAACCCTCACTAAATATAATTTTTAGATTTTTAGGTAATAGCCAATTATTATTATTTTTTTTAGTACGTTTAAAAAATTTAATGCTTTTTGTATAAGCGTAAAAAATAACGTTTTTATTATCTTTTGCAATTTGTATCCATTTATTAAGATACTTAATAGAATAAAAATCTCCTGAATCATGTATCCTCACATGAGTAGGACGTTCTAATAAAATAGTTGCGTTCATCATTGGGATAAAGTCATCTGTTTTGCTTAGTTCATAACGCTTGTTAAGTCCTTTTATAACTGATGGAAATCTATAGTTTCCTTTCTGAGCATAACAGTATTTAATACAGTCTTTTGCAAAAGGGCAAACTGTTTTACCTGTTTCTGTTTTGTATGCTGGTAAACTAAAGTTTAAAACACGTTTTTTATTTTCTAAAGATGTTTTTTTTAGTTTTGCGTTTTGTGTTAATAAGTTCATTTGTTTAAAGTTTTTAGTTAGTTATTTTTAGAATGGTAATTGTAATTTTAATTCTGTAATTAATTCTTTTATTTGTTTATTAGTGTAGTTTTTAGATGATTTGATAATATTTAATAATGTTTTGATATGTATTTTATTATCATAATGTTTTTTTATATCATTATTATTATTTAATATCTCTATTTCTTGGAGTATCCAAAAAGATAACTCATTAATTAAATTTCGTTTTTGTTTTGATATCATTTTTTTATGTTTTTTAGTTTTATAATAAAATTAAAAGATTTATCTGTTATTTTTATTTTGTATTTTTGTTTTTTTTCTTCTTCTTCTTTTAAACATTCACAAATTTCTGTTATTTCTAATAGTTCACCACATTCATTACAGGTGTAGTTTTGACCGTTAAATTCTGTAGGGTTATTATAATTTTGATATATTCCCTTTAAATAGTTTTTATAATTCATTTTTAATATCTTTATATTAATAATTTAATTGTATATGCAGTAAGATTGATGCAACAAATAAAACACATAAGGAAACAATAAGAAAAAAAGTTTTTAAAGTTTCTTTTTTGTCTGTTTGCTTTTTTATACTATAATTATATATTTTTTTGTCAATATCGTAAATACTATTTTTTTTAAAAAAATTATCTTTTTGCTCTTCATTAAAAAAATAAATTGCTTTACTTTTTAGATTTGTTATTTTATATTTATTCATTGTTTTTATTTTTAGTTATTAATTATTGAGTTGTAAAATTTTAACGCTTTGTCGCTTCCTTGTTTGGTGTTATGCCCTCC